>Ga0100402_1002561_pt1 | contig 20366 bp, 15 predicted proteins | sample CryGeyme20150102_FD_80419 | JGI IMG/M metagenome (GOLD analysis project Ga0100402, IMG submission 80419) | Groundwater microbial communities from Crystal Geyser aquifers in Utah, USA - Crystal Geyser metaG 2015-0102 | ecosystem: Environmental > Aquatic > Deep subsurface > Groundwater | place...
AACGAAGAGGTTATCCGTAAGGAAGTAAATTCTAACTTATATTATGTAAAGTATAAAATTGTTGGCGAAGAAGGTTATGTAACCGTTGCTACTACTCGTCCAGAAACGATTATGGGTGATGTAGCTATTTGTGTACATCCAAAAGACGAACGATATTTTCATTTACATGGAAAGAAAGTAATTGTTCTTATGGTAAACCGTGAAGTACCTATTATTTGCGATGATTATATTGACAGAGAATTTGGTACGGGAATGTTAAAAGTTACTCCTGCTCATGATACAAACGATTATGAAATCGGATTAAGGCATGGATTGGAGGTGATAGATACCTTTAATGATGATGGAACCATAAGTGAAGTCGCAGGAATTTTTATTGGCGAAGATCGATTTGTAGTCCGTAAAAAAGCAGCTGCTTTTTTGCAAGAGCTAGGCTTATTGGAAAAAACAGAGCAAATTACTAATAATGTGGGTTATTCAGAAAGAAATCCTGATACAGTGGTAGAACCAAAACTATCTTTGCAATGGTTTGTGAAGATGGATGAAATGGTAAAGCCAGCGTTAAAACACGTAATGAATGATGACATTCAGTTGTTTCCGGCTAAGTTTAAAAATGTGTATCAACATTGGTTAGAAAATATTAGAGATTGGCCTATTTCTCGTCAATTGTGGTGGGGACAGCAAATTCCGGCTTTTTATTACAATGAGCAAAAAGATTTTGTAATAGCCAAAACCAAAGAAGAAGCTTTGCAATTGGCAAAAGAAAAATCAGGCAATAATAATTTAACAGAAAAGGATTTAATTCAAGATGAAGATGTGTTAGACACTTGGTTTTCATCATGGTTGTGGCCTATTTCTGTTTTTGATGGTTTTGGAGAAGATAAAACAGACTTTAATTATTATTATCCAACTAATGTATTGGTAACAGGTTGGGATATTATTTTCTTTTGGGTAGCCCGAATGATTTTTGCAGGCTATGAGTTTAAAAACGAACAACCGTTTAAGGATGTTTATTTTACTGGAATGGTAAGGGATAAACAAGGCAGAAAAATGAGTAAATCCTTGGGAAATTCTCCTGATGCCTTAGGACTGATTGATACGTATGGAGCTGATGGTGTTCGTTTTGGAATGTTATCGTGTGCTGCAGCAGGAAACGATTTGTTGTTTGATGAAACGCTTTGTGAGCAAGGCAGTAAATTTTCTACCAAAATGTGGAATGCCTTCCGTTTGGTAAAAGGGTGGGAGGTAGATACTACCTTAGAACAACCCGAAAGTGCTAAAATTGCGATTGCTTGGTTTGAAGCGAAAATGAATGAAACCTTAGAAGCGATTAATGATAATTTTTCAAAATACCGCTTGTCCGATGCGTTAATGAGTACCTACAAATTAATTTGGAACGACTTCTGCTCTTGGTATTTAGAAGGCGTAAAACCTGACTACCAACAACCTATAGATGCAGCGACATTAAAAGCTACCATTACTTACTTTGAGCAATTACTGAAAATATTACATCCTTTCATGCCTTTTGTTACCGAAGAGTTGTGGCAAAACTTGGCAAATAGAAAAGATGGAGAAACCATTATGTTGTTGGATTTTCCAAAAGCAGGAGCGGTAAATGAAAAACTATTACAAGCGTTTGATTATACCACTAATGTAATTACTGAAATTAGAAACTTTAGAAAAACGAAAAACATTCCTAACAAAGACCAGTTGGAATTAATGGTTAAGAAAAATGAACCGATTAATACAGCATTAGATACTATCATTTCTAAACTAACCAATCTTTCTAAATTAGAATATGTTGATGATAAAGTGGTGGGAGCATTTTCTTTTGTAGTAAAATCGAATGAATATTTTATTCCGCTAACAGGAAATGTAGATGTGGGGGCTGAAATAGAAAAAATAAAAGTGGAGTTAGAATATGCCAAAGGTTCATTGCTTATTGCAGAAAAAAAATTAGCTAATGAAAAATTTATAAGTAGTGCTCCTGAGCAAGTAGTAGCTGCAGAGCAAAAAAGAAAAGCGGATGCAGAAGCAAAAATTAAAGTGCTAGAAGAGCAGTTAATGAGTTTGAAGTAGACAATTAAGACACTTTACTTTATCCTCAATTTTCGTCCAACAATTAAGGATTTGTTTCTGTTTACACCGTTGAGTTCACAAAGTTGATTAACAGACAAACCATAAAGTTTTGCAATTTTAAACATAAAATCACCACGCTCAATGGTATGATATTCAACGCCTGTAGGCAACGCAACATAATCATATTTTTGTTTGATTAATTCCATTTGGCTGCTAATAAGGTTGTTTTCTTTAAATGAAATTATACTTCTAGGGTTAATGGATTTACCTTTAAAGCGTACTTCAAAATGCAAATGACTCCCTGAAGAATGTCCCGAACTACCACCTAAACCAATAAGTTGACCAGCTTCAACAATGTCGCCTGCTTTTACTTTGAAACGATGCAAATGAGCATATAAAGTTTCTAATCCATTGTGATGACGAATAATAACAACCCTTCCATAACCAGGATGTTTTATTGCAACACGCACCATTCCATCAAAAACAGCATAAACAGGATCCCATACTTCTAAATCTAAATCAATACCTGTATGTGTTCTTCCATTTCTCCAACCAAAATTTGAAGTAATAACTGGATTAACTATAGGAGGTGAATAATTACAATGATTAGTAGAATCGGTGAGTGTTAACAATAAAGTGGTGTCTTCTTTTGTTAATTGGTCATCATAAGGAAATATGTTATTTTCATCCCATTTTTGATAAACGGAATGAGCAGGGAAAGGAGAATCATCATAAAAATAGGTTAATGCATTGGTTATTTCATTTTTCAATAATCTACTTTCAGCATAAGCACTCAATTCTGTTATAATTTCTTTAGGAATTACATCTAAATCTAAAATGGAATCTATGAGTTGTACAATTTCATTTCCAGAAAGCTTAGAAATATTGCAGTAAATTGGATTGTCTGAAGAAATAACTATTGCAGAGAGCGTATCTTTATTTTTATCATTATCCTCAGCAACTACTGAATTCGTACTTACAAAAAGTATGAAAAAGAATATGTATATCCACTTTTGTTGTTGCATTCTTATTTTTTTAGGATTGCTAAAATAATAAAAAAATGTTATAAACTTAAAATTATTTTTTAATTGCCCTAATAATTTCTCTTTTTCCAGGTGGACCAGGAAGTTTTTCTACGCTAAAACCTGAAGCAATTAATGCACGTTTTACAATTCCTTTTGCACAATAGGTAACTAAAATTCCATTTCTATTCATGGAAGCATAAATTTTCTCGAAAATGCATTGTTGCCAGAGTTCGGGTTGTTTTTCAGGAGAAAAAGCATCAAAATAAACGATATCAAATTTAGTTGCTGGTTGGTAATTTTCAAGTGCATTATCAATTTTAAGAAACTTAAAAGTTGGAGTAATTTGATGTATATTCTTAAAAGTACACGTATGAAGTTTTAAAAATAATTTTTCTTGGGTAGCTGTTAAGTTTAATTGGGTACTATAATTCAATTTTTTAATGATGGATATGTTTAGTGGAAATTTTTCTATTGTAGTATAAATTAGGGGAGCTTTCTGTCCCTCTATCAGTGTTAGGATTGTATTCAAACCTGTTCCAAAACCAACTTCTAAGATGTTGATTTCGGAAAGTTGTTGTTTATGCTTGAGACCTGCTTCAATAAAAATATGTTTAGCTTCTTGAATAGCTCCATGAATAGAATGATAGGTTTCGTTTATTGAAGAATCAAAAATTGTATGCGAGCCGTCAGAAGTGGTTTTTAATTCCATTTAATGCTTATATTTATTGTTAAGTGTGTAAATTTGCACAAAAAAATATTAATTATGATAACACAACAACACCTAGATAAAAGTATTTCTTTTGAGGAATATTATAAAATAGCAGAACAACATGCAATAGAAGGAAAAACCTCGGGAGAAAATCAATCGGAAGAGTTGATTGAGTATTCTAAATTGAATTTTTCGAGATTGAAACGATCCTATAAAACAACCGTACCTTCTGAAGATGTGTTGAAAACAGTAGATTGTTTGAATGAAAAAATGATATGGATAGTGCTAACAGAAACTTGGTGTGGTGATGCCGCTCAAAATATTGCAGTGTTGGCGAAAATTGCTGAATCAAATCCTGCCATTTCTTTTCGATTGTTGTTTAGAGATGAAAATTTGGATGTAATTGATAATTATTTAACCAATGGTGGTAGAGCTATTCCAAAATTAATTTGTTTAGACCAAGAATTGAATGAAATAGGTACTTGGGGTCCTCGACCAGCATTTATCCAAAATTGGTTTAATGAAGAAAAAGTGAAACCAGAAGCAAATATGGACGAGTTGAAACTTGAAATTCAAAAAAAATATAACGAAGATAAAGGACAAACATTACAAAAAGAGATGGTTCAACTCATGAAAGATTGGTTGAAAAAAGAGTGTTTTAGCTTGTAATTAGAGATTAGAAATTTTAGTAACCGACAAACTGAAAACTGTGGACTTTACAGCCAAATTCATTAATGCAAAATCTTGAAACCTAATTCTTTCAACAATTCACCTCCTGATGTTGAAATATTATCAACGCCTTTCGATTTTAAATCATATTCTCTCAAGTATTCTATGATTTTCACAGCTTTTCTTATAGGGTAATTTTTAGCTGCAATTTCATAATCTTTTACAAAAAATCTATTTATACGCAACACCGAAGCCACATTATTTTGACTTTTATCTTTGGTATAGTGGTATTTTAAAACCCCAGTAAAAAAGTTATACAAAATAGCTATTGTTGCTTGGATAGGATACTCTTTTTCATTTTTTGCAAAATGATGTATGATTTTATTGGCTTTTAATATGTCTCTTGCACCCATTGCATTGTTGAACTCAAAAAAGCTATAATCTTTACTTATCCCTATGTTTTTTTCAACATCTGTTGCTGTTATTGTATTGCCAGGTAATATGTTAATAGTTAATTTATCTAACTCATTAGCAACCTTACTTAAATTAGTACCCAACGATTGAGCAATGATTATTGTTGCTTTGGGTTCTATGGTATATTTTTTTTCTTTAAGATATTCTTCTATCCATTTAGGGACATGGTTTTCATAAATAGGAGTAGACTCAAAATAAACACTTGCTTTGGTAATTTTTTTTGTAAAAGCCTTTCTGCCATCTAGTTTTTTGTATTTATAACAAAAAACAAGAATGGTGCTTTTGGTCGGCTGATCAAGGTATTTATCTAATTGGTCAAGCTGCTTATCCAAATGCTGAGCCTCTTTTATTATAACTACATTGTGATTTGCCATCATCGGATATCGTTTTGCACAACCTATAATTGTGGTTATATCCGTATCTTTACCATAAATAATTTGTTGATTAAATTCTTTTTCAGCCTCATCTAACACATTTTTTTCAATGTAATCGGATATTAAATCAATATAATAAGGCTCTTCTCCTGAAAGAAAATAAATAGGGTGATATACTTTATTTTTTAAATCTTTTAATATACTTGTATAATCCATTTTAATCTTCAGAATAAGAATATTTTAAGTGTTTCACACTCATCCCATTATTTTTAATTTCTTGTAACGAAGCAATTCCAATTTTAATATGCTCTTCCATAAAATTTTTGGTAACAACTGTATCGCTCTTATCTGTCTTAACTCCTTCGGGTATCATTGGCTGATCGGAAACTAGTAACAAGGCTCCCGTAGATATTTTGTTGTAAAATCCTGTAATAAAAAGAGTTGCGGTTTCCATATCAACAGCCATAGCTCTAATTTTCCTTAAATAATCTTTAAAACCTTCATCATGCTCCCAAACCCTTCTGTTGGTGGTATAAACCGTGCCTGTCCAATAATCCCGACTAAACTCTCTAATGGTTGTTGAAACAGCTCTTTGCAACGTAAAGGCAGGCAATGCAGGCACTTCTTTAGGAAAATAATCATTTGATGTTCCTTCGCCTCTGATGGCTGCTATGGGTAAAATGTAATCGCCAATTTTATTTTTCTTTTTTAGTCCACCACATTTTCCTAAAAACAAGCACGCTTTTGGTGCAATGGCACTTAATAAATCCATAATGGTTGCGGCATTAGCACTTCCCATACTAAAATTAATTATCGTAATTCCATCGGCAGTAGCATTGGGCATCGCTTTGTCTTTGCCGATAACAGGAACATTGTTTATTTGAGCAAAATAATCCACATAATTATTAAAATTAGTGAGCAAGATGTACTTACCAAAATCTTCTAGCGGTAAACCTGTGTAGCGTGTGAGCCAGTTTTTTACAATTTCTTCTTTTGTTATCATTTTTTGATTTTTTTTACAAATTATTTTTCCATTGTTTCAATAAATTGCATCGCAGTCATTGTTGGCAATTTTGAATTTTTAAAATCTTTTAAATTCCTTGTTATTATCAATTCTTGTCCGTTTTCAATAGCAGTGAAATATTGAAGTCCATCTTCAAAATCTGTAAAAGTTTCGTCATTCAAAGCTAATCCAATAATCTTGTCATCTAAAGGTAAAATTTTTACTATTAATCTTAGTTTTCTTAAAATTGATTTTGCTTTGTTAGCATCCATTTGTCTCAATAACGTATAACTAGTATTTGCAATCGTTAAAGATGATACCGTTAATTTAATTTTCTTTTTGTCTGCAAGTGAAAATAACATTGCTGCTTCCTCAAAGAATGGCGTTCTTCTGGACAATAAATCAATCAAAATGTTTGTATCGACAAATATATTTTTCATTTATACTTTTTCTCTAAATAATCTCGATACTCCTTTTTATAATCAAAATCAGATGGTAAATCAATTACACCGCTCAAGCTTTCAACTAATGGAGTAATTGAAATCTTTTTATCCTCATCTTTTTGTTTCGTTATACTATCAAGATATGATTCTATCATCTTAGAAAGACTAATCTTATGACTTCGAGCATAAATTTTGGCTCTCTCTATGATATTTTCATTTAATCTCAATGTTAGTTTAGTTTCCATAATTCTTGAATTAATTAGTGTCTGTCTTTAAAGTCCAGAGTTTGAGTTAGAATGTTCGAGTTCGAGGTTTCGATAATCTGAAAATCAGGAGTGTACTAAAGTACATGACTGATTTGAAGATTGAGAATAACGAAGAAATCGGGCATTATGGACAAACTCTAATTACGTGCAAATATAATAATTTAACACGTCAGTTAGTACTGAATTTGCTTTTTAAATACTTAGCCGTTACAGATGTTTTGCTTTTAATCATTTCTTCTGGCGTACCTGCAAAAACTAAATTTCCACCTTTTTCTCCACCTTCCGGACCTAAATCAATGACCCAATCGGCACATTTAACCACATCTAAATTGTGTTCAATAACTACAATTGAGTGTCCTTGAACAATAAGTGCATTGAAGGCTTTTAGTAACTTTTTAATGTCGTGAAAATGCAAGCCAGTTGTAGGTTCATCAAAAATAAAAAGTAGGTTTTCGTTGGTGTTTTTTTTACTTAAAAATGAAGCTAATTTAACTCGCTGAGCCTCACCACCACTCAATGTATTAGATGATTGTCCTAAGTGAACATATCCTAAGCCTACTTCTTGCAAGGGTAACAGTTTTTCAACAATTTTTTTTGCATTTTTTTCAGTTAGTCCATCAAAAAAAGCAATGGCTTCGTTAATGGTTAGATCTAAAATTTCACTGATGTTTTTGTTGCCTACTTTAACTTCTAACAGTTCTTCTTTAAATCGTTTGCCTTTACATTCATCACACGTTAAGTGAATGTCTGCCATAAATTGCATTTCAACCGTAATTTCGCCTTCTCCTTTGCAATTTTCACACCTACCACCATCTACATTAAAAGAAAAATGAGCAGGTTTGTATCCTCTGTTTTTAGCTAGTTTATTGTCCGAAAATAAATTTCTAATTTCATCGTATGCTTTTACATAAGTAACAGGATTAGAACGAGATGACTTTCCTATGGGGTTTTGGTTAACATATTCAACCCCTTTCAAACTTTTAATATCTCCAGCAATGGAAGTAATGCTTCCACTTTTTTCTCCATAACCTTCAAACATTTTTTTGAGATGGGGCAACAAACAGCTTTTTACTAAAGTAGATTTTCCTGAGCCACTCACACCAGTTACCACCGTGAATATTCCTAACGGGAAAGTTACATCAATGTTTTTAAGGTTGTTTTCTTTTGCACCAAATACCTCAATTTTATTTTTCCAAGTTCGTCTTTTTAATGGAATTTCTATTTGTAAGTTTCCGTTGATATAATTAGCTGTTAATGTGTTGTTTTGCTTTAAAAGTGCGTTGAAACTTCCGTTAAAAACTACTTCACCACCTAAATTTCCTGCTTCTGGTCCAATATCTATAATTTCATCTGCAGCCCTAATAATATCTTCATCGTGTTCAACCACAATAACAGAGTTGCCCAATTGCTGTAAATCTTTTAAAACAGTAATCAATTTTTCGGTGTCTTTTGAGTGCAGCCCAATGCTTGGTTCATCTAAAATATACATCGACCCAACCAAGCTGCTACCTAATGAAGTTGCTAGATTTATGCGTTGCGATTCTCCGCCTGAAAGCGTTGATGATAAGCGATTTAGAGTTAGGTAGTTCAACCCAACATTTAAGAGGTAATTTAACCTGCTTTGTATTTCAGTTAAAAGCCGTTGAGCAATTTCTGTTTCTTTTTTTGTTAGTTTTAGTGCAGCAAAAAAAACAACCAATTCGTCAATAGGCATCAACACTAAATCTGAAATAGATTTTCCATTAATTTTAACATAATTAGCATCCTTTCGCAAACGAGTTCCTCTACAATCGGGGCAAATTGTTTTCCCTCTATATCTTGCCAACATTACTCTATATTGAATTTTGTAGCTATTACTTTCTACCATTTTAAAGAAACCATTAATTCCTTCAAAATAGCGGTTACCCTCCCATACAAGTTGTTGCTGTTCTTCCGTAAGCTGATAAAAGGGTTTATGAATAGGAAAATCAAATTTTGAAGCATTCATTATCAATTCGTCTTTCCATTGTTGCATTTTCTCGCCTTTCCAACAAACAACTGCATCCTCATAAATGGATAAATTTTTATTTGGAATAACTAAGTCATTGTCAATTCCAATAACACTACCATAACCTTCGCACGTTTTGCAAGCACCAAACGGATTGTTGAAACTAAAGAAATGTAGGTTTGGTTCTTGAAAAGTGATGTTGTCCAATTCAAAAACATTGCTAAAAGTTAATCTTTTTGGTGTTTCGTTTTCGTAATAAATAACCTCGCATTTTCCCATTCCCTCAAAAAAAGCCGTTTCCACACTATCGTAAATTCGACTAATATTTTCATTATCCGTATTTTTTATAACAAAACGATCAATAAGCAGTTGTGCTTTTTTAGGATTAAATTTTTTAATGTCTAAATTATCAATACGAATAATTTCATTATCAATAAACAATCGAGAATAGCCTTTTAGCTGAAGTTGTTGCAATAAAATTTCATTAGTTATTTTTTTTGTAACAACAATGGGCGTAACCAATAAAACTTTCGTGCCTTCATTAAATTTATTGATGCGTTGAACAATGCTATCCACAGAATCTTTGGTTACTTCTTTACCAGAAATGGGTGAAAATGTTTTACCTATTCGGGCAAAGAGTAGCTTTAGATAATCGTAAATTTCGGTTGATGTACCCACTGTGGAGCGTTTATTAACAGTGTTTACTTTTTGCTCAATAGCTATGGCAGGAGCAATTCCGTGAATATAATCAACTGCAGGTTTTTCGAGTTTCCCTAAAAATTGACGTGCATAAGCAGATAGGCTTTCAACATACCTTCGTTGCCCTTCAGCAAAAAGCGTATCAAAAGCCAATGAAGATTTTCCAGAACCAGAAACACCTGTGATGATAGTAAATTTGTTTCGAGCTATAGCAACATCAATGTTTTTAAGGTTATTAACTCTTGCTCCTTTAATGATGATGTGTGTCTTTGGAGATGGGAGAGGAGTTAGTGTGTTGCTCATGGATTATTCGTAGTTTTTACGATGCCAAAATTACGTTTCTTTTTTATAAAACCTTCAAGGTTTTCAAAACCTTGAAGGTTTGTTAGTAAAAAAAATCCCACTATACAAAATGATGTATAGTGGGATAGTTGAGTGATGAAAAAACTACTTATTTTTTATCATTGTCATTGTCTGTTACTTCTTCAAAGTCAACATCAGTAACTTCGTCCGCACCATTACTGCTTTGAGCGTTTGGTTCAGATTGAGCAGCACCTTCTTGTTGTTGTGCATTATACATTTCTTGAGAAGCAGCTTGGAAAACAGTATTTAGTTTTTCAATTCCTGATTTGATAGCTTCTATTTCTTTTGCTTCGTGGGCTTTTTTTAGCTCAGCCAATGCATCTTCAATAGGTTGTTTTTTATCGGCAGGGATTTTATCACCGTATTCTTTCAGTTGTTTTTCTGTTTGGAAAATTAAACTGTCAGCCTGGTTAATAGTATCTACTGTTTCTTTTGCTTTTTTATCTGAATCTGCATTTTCTTCGGCTTCTCGTTTCATTTTAGCAATTTCTTCTTCACTTAATCCAGAAGAAGCTTCAATTCGAATACTTTGTTCTTTTCCTGTAGCTTTATCTTTGGCAGAAATATTCATAATTCCGTTGGCATCAATATCAAAAGTAACTTCAATTTGAGGCACTCCTCTTGGTGCTGGTGGAATATCAGTTAATTGAAATCTTCCTAATGATTTGTTATGGTTTGCCATTGGTCTTTCTCCTTGCAACACATGTATATCAACAGCAGGTTGATTATCTGAGGCAGTAGAAAAAGTTTCCGATTTTTTGGTCGGAATAGTGGTGTTGGCTTCAATTAATTTAGTCATCACACCTCCCATTGTTTCAATTCCTAATGAAAGAGGGGTTACATCTAATAAAAGTACATCTTTTACTTCGCCAGTTAAAACTCCACCTTGAATAGCTGCTCCAATTGCAACAACTTCATCAGGATTAACACCTTTAGAAGGTTCTTTTCCAAAGAATTTTTTAACGGCTTCTTGAATAGCAGGTATTCGGGTTGAACCTCCAACTAAAATAATTTCATTGATGTCACTTGTGCTGTAACCAGCATTTTTCAATGCGGTTTTACAAGGTTCTATGGTTCTTTTAATTAAACTATCAGCCAATTGTTCAAATTGAGCTCTGGTTAATGTTTTTACTAAGTGTTTTGGTCCAGAAGCAGTTGCTGTTACATAAGGTAAATTAATTTCTGTAGAAGTGGTGCTTGATAATTCTACTTTTGCTTTTTCAGCAGCTTCTTTTAAGCGTTGCAATGCCATTGGGTCATTTCTCAAGTCAATGCTTTCGGCTTTGTTAAATTCATCGGCCAACCAGTCGATAATTACTTGGTCAAAGTCATCTCCACCTAAGTGCGTGTCTCCATCAGTAGATTTTACTTCAAAAACTCCATCTCCTAATTCAAGTACTGAAACATCATGTGTTCCACCACCGCAATCAAATACTACAATTTTAAGGTCTTGTGTTTTTTTGTCTAACCCATAAGCCAACGCTGCGGCTGTTGGTTCGTTAATGATACGTTTCACTTTTAACCCTGCAATTTCACCAGCTTCTTTAGTTGCTTGGCGTTGTGCATCATTAAAGTAGGCAGGAACTGTAATTACAGCCTCTGTTACTGCTTGTCCTAAATAGTCTTCTGCAGTTTTCTTCATTTTTTGAAGTACCATAGCAGAAATTTCTTGTGGTGTATAAAGTCTATCATCAATTTTAACTCGTGGCGTATTGTTATCGCCTTTCACTACTTTATAAGAAGCACGTTTAATTTCAGCCGATACTTGATCAAAAGAGTTTCCCATAAATCTTTTTATAGAAGATATGGTTTTTGTTGGGTTAGTGATGGCTTGTCGCTTTGCAGGATCTCCAACAGCTCTTTCTCCGCCTTCTAAAAAGGCTACAATTGAAGGGGTTGTTCGTTTTCCTTCGGCATTTGGGATTACAACGGGTTCGTTTCCTTCCATTACAGAAACGCATGAATTAGTTGTTCCTAAGTCTATTCCTATTATTTTGCTCATAATATTGGTTTTTAAATTTTTAAAATTATTTACATGTAGGCAATAGTCAAAGGATGTGCCAATGCAAATATGTGCATGTTATTCGAAAATATGACAGAAATAAGGAAAGATTACACTGTTTTTTCTGCCAAAAATATGACATTACGACAGAAATAGGATGTGGCTACTTTTTTTAAGGTAGTATCTAAGGACACTGATGCCCAGAAGATGCACTGTTTCCAAAGCAATAACTTAATCCCAAGCTTTTTAGTTTAAGTATGGTTGGTGCAGTCAAATTTATGTTTCCTGTTTGAGGGTCAACAGTTGAAACCCAGTTGTAAGTTTCTCTTGATGAGAAAACTCCAAGTCCATTATTAATATTTGTATAAGCTGGTTTTTCTTGATTTACATTATTTGATGGTTCATTTACTTCCATAAAAATATTTAGCTCTGTACCTGTAACTATAAACTCCATAGAAATATTTCCTACTTCTCTGTAGGATAAAGAATCAAGTGTAGTGGGAGTGTTTGCAATAACATTACTAAAAAATGTAGCTCCTTCCATAGTCCACTCTAACACTTCGTTTCCAGTTGATGAATTGATTGTCTTTTTTTCACCTAAAGGCATTACAATTCTTTCTGTTTGGAAAGAACTATCAATAAAAAAATTGGTATAATTAAAAACCAATCGAGCTTCAACTCTTCCAATATTTTTTCCTGTTGTGAAAGAAATAGAGCGACTTAAATAGTCTCCACTTACAACATCACCATTCCAAAATGCCATTTTTTGGTTTAAAGTTGGAACTGTAACTGTATTTGTTCCTACAATAAGCGTTTGAGATGTTATCAATTTATTAAGTTTATTGTTTATAATTTTTAATTTATATAAATTATTTCTATTAATTGTAGCTGTAAATTTGAATAACACATTAGAATCGTTGGCAAAAATACCTGGGTTTTTGGGTTTTTCATTTATAGTACGAGTTAATGGAAATGCTGCCACAAAATTTCCATTATCACCTCTCAATTCATCAACTATAACACTTAACTCATCTTTAGGATAATTAAAATTATCAGAATTTGCAGCTAAATTGGTCGCACTAACTCCATCTTCCAAAAAAGCATGATTAATTTTCACATAATGTTCCGTATCGTTTGGGTCGATTGCTGCGTGAACAACAGTTATGTCCTTGTAATCAGCATTGATATCAACTTTGGTTTCGCATGAAAATAGAATAATGGTCGCTAAGAGCAAGGTGCTGAATGTAATTTTGTTCATAGTAATTTTAAAAATTAAAAAAGAAGACAAATTTAGTGTTTTTTCTATTAGAACAAACAATATTTGTAGTTTTGTTTTTTGTAAATTAAATTTAAAACTATGTCAATTCATACGAACGATATTAAAAGAATAACCACGCATATTCTTCAAGAAATGAAATATAACAATGAAAAAATAGCCATGCTAACAGGCTATGATTTTTCATTGGCAAAAATTGTTGACACAGCAGGAATTGATATTATTTTGGTTGGCGATTCGGCTTCAAATGTGATGGCTGGACACGAAACAACCTTACCCATTACCTTAGACCAAATGATTTATCACGCTTCTTCTGTGGTAAGAGCAGCACAGCGAGCATTAGTTGTTGTTGATTTGCCTTTTGGTTCCTATCAAGGTAATTCTAAAGAGGCACTTTCTTCGGCTATTCGCATAATGAAAGAATCTGGAGCTCATGCGGTTAAAATGGAGGGTGGAAGCGAAATTCTAGAATCGATAGAACGAATTCTTTCGGCTGGTATTCCTGTGATGGGGCATTTAGGATTAACACCTCAATCTATCTATAAATTTGGAACGTATGTGGTTAGAGCCAAAGAAGAGGAAGAAGCAAAGAAGTTGTTGGAGGATGCAAAATTGTTAGAAGATGCAGGTTGTTTTGCTATTGTTTTGGAAAAAATTCCAGCTCATTTGGCAACAAAAGTCGCTAAAGAAGTAAAAATCCCAATTATTGGAATTGGTGCAGGAAATGGTGTTGACGGACAAGTATTGGTTTTACACGATATGTTGGGTATTACCCATGAGTTTAGTCCTCGATTTTTAAGAAGGTATAATAATTTATACGAAGAAATAAAAGGTTCGGTAGAGGCTTACATTAAAGATGTGAAATCAGTTGATTTTCCTAACGAGAAAGAGCAGTATTAACCAATTACAGATTAAAATTTCTAAAAAAATCACAACGAAACTTCTGCTTTTATGTGTGGGTGGGGATTGTAGTTTACCAATTCAAAATCAGCATAGGTAAAATCAAAAATATTTTTTATAGCAGGATTTATTTTCATAATCGGTAATTTTTTTGGTTCACGTTGCAATTGAATGTTGGCTTGCTCTATGTGATTGTTATAGAGATGAACATCGCCAAAAGTGTGAACAAATTCGCCATATTCGAGGTTGCAAACTTGAGCAATCATCATGGTAAACAAGGCATAAGAAGCGATGTTAAAAGGAACACCTAAAAAGGTATCGGCACTTCGTTGATAAAGTTGGCAAGAAAGTTTTCCGTTAGCTACATAAAATTGAAAAAAAGCATGACAAGGAGGAAGAGCTGCTTTTCCGTTGGCAACATTTTCGGAAAAAGAAACTGAAGTATCAGGCAATACACTCGGGTTCCAAGCAGAAATCAGTAATCTTCTACTGTTAGGATTGGTTTTTATTTGTGCTATCAAATCCAAAAGTTGGTCAATTCCATCACCATTCCAGTTTCGCCATTGATAGCCATAAACCGGACCCAAGTCACCATTTTCGTTTGCCCAACCGTTCCAAATATTCACCCCGTTTTCTTTCAGGTAATTGATGTTGGTATCGCCTTTTATAAACCACAACAATTCATGAATTATTGATTTTAGATGTAGTTTTTTTGTTGTTAGACATGGAAATCCTTCACTCAAATCAAAACGCATTTGGTAACCAAAACAACTCAATGTTCCTGTTCCTGTTCGGTCGCCTTTTTGAACTCCGTTAGTTAAAATATGATCGAGAAGTGTGAGGTATTGTTGCATAATATTTATTTTTTACAAAAGTCGATTAAAAAAAAATTAGAGTAATCAGTGGCATAATGAATAGCTAGTAACGATTTTTAAATTCTGAACATAATTTTATTTAATTTAACTTTACTCTTTTTAAGTTTAATAAGTTAATTGGATTGATACCTAAATCAGTAACATTTTTTTGCGTTAAACGAACCAACACGTCATAATACAAAGGAACGATAGGAGCTTCTTCAATTACAATTTTATCCATTTTTTGATACAAATAATAGCGTGTAGAGTCATTAATTTCTGATTGTGATAATTTATAAAGTCTATCGAACTCAACATTACTAAAATGTGTATAATTCGGTCCATGTGGAGTGAAGTTTTTACTATAGAATAATGCCAAATAGTTTTCTGCATCAGGATAATCGGCTATCCATGATTTTCTAAAAAAATTAAGTTTGGAGCGGGCAACCAATTCTCTGTGAGCACTAGCATCAACAATGTCAACTTTGGTTTTTATTCCAATCTCGCCTAATTGATGCTGAATGTATTCGCATAAATCAACATAATTTGCTGTGGTATGTAAAGTGATTTCGGAGAGTCCTTTTCCATCAGGATAACCAGCTAAATACAATAATTCTTTTGCTTTTTCTGGATTGTAGTTATATCCAACAACAACTTCTTCATTATAGGAAGGAAGTCCTTTCGGGACAAATCCAGCAAATGCAGGAGTACCAATGTTTTTTCTTAAATGAGCTATCATTTGTTTTCTATCAAAACCATAGTTAATGGCTTGTCGAACAAATTTTTTGCGGAGCGGACTTTTGGCTACGATATCCAAATCTTCATCAATTAAAATCCCTAAATATTCTGTGTTAAGATAAGGATTTGTAAGCATGGTTATTTTACTTTCGTATTCTTTTTTCAAAGTACCTTCAGGAGTGAATATACTTTCTTTATTATCACCATCTCTTCCTGATATAAATTCTAATTCTCCATTCAAAAACTTTAAAAACTCCATCTCTTTATCTTTAACAAAAGAAATTGAAATAGCATCAATGTAAGGCATAGCACTTCCATCTTCATCTTTTTCAAAATAATTATTGTTTTTTAGTAAGACTAATTTATTGTTTTCATCCCAAACCTTAAATTTAAAAGGACCAGTTCCAATAGGGTTGCTTCTATAATCATTTTTATAATAGTCAACTACTTCATGAGCAACAACAGCACAATACTGCATAGTAAGTATTCCTAAAAATGGAGGAAATGCTTCTGTTAAAAATATGCTGAGCGTGGAATCATTGATTGCTTCAAAAGGTTGATAATTATTTTCTTCTCGATAGTCAATGTTATTGAATATCCATGCTCCAGGAGATGCATTTTTTGAATCTAAGATTCTATTGAAGCTATAAACAAAATCTGATGCAACAACCTTTCTGCCTTTTCCATCTTTAAAAAGTTTATGGTCGTGAAAATAAACATCATTACGCAGATGAAATGTGTAAACAGTGCCATCTTCCGAAATTTCCCAACGAGTTGCAATGGATGGTTTTATTGCTAAATTATCATCCATCTGCATGAGTCCATTATAAAGGTGATTGCAAGCCCAAATGTTTTCAGGATTTCTAGAAAATGCGGGGTCTAAAGAAGTTATTCCTGCGGCTTCATTATACCTAAAAATTTTTAAATTATCTTTTGAATTTTCAGAAGAGTTGGAACAAGAAAATAATAAAAAGATAGAAAATAAAGTTGAAAATAGTTGGCTTTTCATAGTGAGTTTCATTACAAATAAATAAAAATATTTTATATTGTAATGTTAAGCAAACAAAAGAGAGCCAAAGAAATCAATTAGTTGTTCTTTTCAACACTTTTTTTAACAAAATTGTTAATTGTATGAATGATGTTTTTGGCTTGATTTTCATTCAGTTCTATCCCAAATGGAATGGTTTGGTTGTTGAAGTCAAACGAAATGGTATATTTATTAATACTCCAATAATTACTATTGATAGCGTGAACAAAATTATCTTTATATTTGATAAGTTGAAAATTTTTCACATCTTCAATAGGGTAAGTTTCGGTAATTCCTCTATTTCCAATTTTTTTAGAAAGAATAATATTGTTTTCCTCAATAGTAAAAATTTCTGAGCCATATTTTCTCCATCGAAAAGCATAAATGACTTTAAACTCAAAAAATAACCAAAAAGCCACATAAACTCCAAAAAACAATTTTGTTTCCATTGGATAATCAACAAAAAACTGACTAAAAATAGCAATTCCACAAATAGAAAACAATACAATCCATAGGAATAAAAGTTGTTGCTTCTTTTCATCATAAAATGCATTAATTATAATCGTAAGTGTATTGTTTTCCTCTGAAATATTTATTTTATGCGGCATAGTAAATTTATTTTTAACAAAAATAATTATAGAATATCTAAAAGGCATTATCTTTGTAATTAAAGTTATAAATTATTAATTTTATAAACTTTTAATAACCCCATAGAAAAACATGAAAAAAATAACATTCTATTTAATAGCATTTTTGCTAATGGCTTTAAAAATTGATGCTCAAGATAAAAAAATAACTGATCTTAATTTTTTGTATGTAGATGAAAAATTTGATAAACTAGTGGATAAATCAGTTTCTCTTATACTAAACAATACTTATAAAAGACATCCAATGCCTTATATGTATGCTGCATTAGGACTTTATGAGATGTCTAAAAAACCAGAAAAATTTAGTGTTGGAGAAAAAGATACTGATTTTCCAAAACCACTCAAAGATGCTCAAAAATATATTTATAAATATTTAAAAGCTGAGGTAAAAGCCCAAAAGTATTTTCCCGATTATGAATCAACAATTGGAGATTATCAAGAATTTTTTATTCAAATAGCTGATACAGCAAATAAATTAGGGCAGCATTTATTTTTAATGGAACAACCAAGAAAGGCAGCTAATGAGTATAAAAATGCATTCAAAGCTATTCCGAATGATTATGTTCTTTTGTTATGGCAAGGGATATGTGAAATAAAATCGTTGAATGCTGTTGAAGGAGATAAAAATGTAAAAGAAGCTCTTAAACACATTGATGAAAATTACAAACCTTCCCCAGCAACAGCAGGAGTTTTAGCTCACGGAATGTTGATTTTAGAAGAATATTTCACTCAAAATGGAGATAGTGAAAATGCTGCAAAAGCAAAAAAATTAGTAGAAGTTTTCAAAAAGGATGATCCAGATGAATTGGATATGAAAAAAATGGAAGAGCGAAAAGAAAAGGCCAAAGAGAAAGATAAAGTAATGAAAAAATTCTATAGTGATGAAGATGATGAGGACAATGTAGAAATAAAAAAAGGCAAAGTTAGGGTTGAAGGTGCTGAAGAAGCTGATAAAAAATTAGATGAAATTGAAAAAGAAGCAGAAGATGAAAACTAATTGAGCAACTCCTAAACAGAAATAAAAAAATATAAATGAAAAATACTGCTTTATTACTTGTTATATTCTTTTTTTTTCCAAGTATATTTTTTTCTCAAACTTTTTCAAATCAAGATTTTAATGATTTAATTTTAAATGAATCTAAAGGGTTTTCTAAATTCAAAAACTCAAACAAAGGCACTCCTCAAGCGAGCAACTATGATTTGAAATTTGCTAGATTAGAATGGGAAGTAAATCCTGAAATTTATTTCATTAAAGGAGAAATAACTTTTCATTTCATTCCTTTAGTTGCTAATTTTAATGATATCTATTTTGATTGTTCTAATGCACTTACCATAGATTCCGTTGTTTATAACTCCAACATATTATCATTTAATCAATTATCAGGAAATGTACTTCAAATAGCATTACCAGCAACACTACCTGTTAATACGCTAGATTCTATTACTATTTTTTATCAAGGGGCTCCAGTTGTTTCTCCCAATGGATTTGGTTCATTTGAGCAAGGATCTCACAATAACGATAGCATAATCTGGACATTATCCGAACCTTATGGAGCATTAGATTGGTGGCCTTGTAAACAAGATTTAACAGATAAAATAGATTCAATTTCTGTTTTAATAACCACCCCATCACAATATAGAGCCGCTTCTCATGGTTTATTGGTGGCAGAAACTGTTGTAGGTTCTAACACAACGTATCATTGGAAACATAATTATCCAATTGCTGCTTACCTTGTTTCATTAACCGTAACTAACTTTTCCGTTTATGTAGATACAGTAACCTTAAGCACAGGTTTGCTACCAGTTGTAAATTATGTTTTTCCAGAAGACTCATTATCATGGGCTTCAGCTACTCCCTCAATAGAACCAATATTTCAACTTTTCGACACACTTTTTGGAGCATATCCTTTTATGAATGAAAAATATGGACATGCTCAATATGCACGAGGAGGAGGGATGGAACATCAAACAATGAGTTCTATGAATAATGTGAGTTTTAGCTTAATGGCTCATGAATTGGCTCATCAATGGTTTGGAGATAAAGTAACCTGCGGAAGTTGGGAAGAAATATGGTTAAATGAAGGTTTTGCAACTTACCTTACTGGATTAGCTCACAAATATGTAGCCCCTTCTTATTGGTGGGCATGGAGACAACAAACGCTTGATAACATTGTTTCACTGCCAGATGGTTCCGTATTTAATACAGACACCTCTGATGTTAATAGAACTTTTAGTGGAAGATTAACTTATAGAAAAGGAGCTTATTTATTAAGAATGTTGGAATGGAAATTAGGCGAGAACAATTTTTTTCAAGGAGTAAGAAATTATTTAGACGACCCTAATTTGGCATATAACTATGCTAAAACAAGTGATTTAAAAACACATTTAGAAACAGTTAGCGGGCAAAATCTTACTGAATTTTTTAATGATTGGTATTATGGTGAAGGACATCCTTCTTATCAAATAAATTGGAATCAAACAGGCAATTCTGTTGCTTTCAATGTTAATCAAACCCAATCTCATCCTTCTGTTTCTTTTTTTGAAATGCCAATTCCTATTTATGTGAAAGGGCAGGGGCAAGACACTACTTTTGTATTTGAACACCAATTTTCAGGACAACAATTCACAGCTAGCGTTCCTTTTACTATTGATTCTGTTTTCTTTGACCCAGAATTATGGTTGATTTCAAGTAATACATTAATTACTTCTATAGATAAAATAGAACAAATTTCTCCTAAAGTTACTATTTATCCTAATCCAGCGTTTTCAACATTAAATGTAAGTACAAACGAATTTTTAAAAGAGATAACTGTTTTTAATATGGAAGGAAAGCA
>Ga0100402_1002562_pt1 | contig 20358 bp, 13 predicted proteins | sample CryGeyme20150102_FD_80419 | JGI IMG/M metagenome (GOLD analysis project Ga0100402, IMG submission 80419) | Groundwater microbial communities from Crystal Geyser aquifers in Utah, USA - Crystal Geyser metaG 2015-0102 | ecosystem: Environmental > Aquatic > Deep subsurface > Groundwater | place...
CTGAGGATACCCCTTTGATTTCGAGGGGTTTATGGTAACCCTGTAGGATTGTGTACTAGGGGTACGTACCCTATACTCCCAGGAAAGAGACTTGGGTCCCTTTTTCTATATAATACTAGAGTAAAAAAGTGTAGACATCGGAGTAGACTAGTAGTCTACTAGTCTACTACTAGTAGTAGCTAGAGACTAGACTAGTACCCTGGTACTAGACTAGCTAGACTATCAGTAGGTCTCTTTGCAATTGACCCATTCGTGAACTGCCAGTCTTGACCACAAGTTCAGCGACAAATCCAGGAGACGCAATTGGTTGTTTTTCCTTGGATGAGAAACCAAAAACGCGCGATAACAATCTACAGAATGAGTTATACTCTTTACAGAAAACGGGACCACCTGCACCTAGAATGGTACAAACTTTGTTTTGCTTCATCCATAAGCTAGAGAAGCTACTAGTAGAGAATAGAAAACACGCAAATCTTCTTTTGCTTCGAAGACCGTCTTATTCAGAATTAAAGTTGAATCAACAGTACGTCACCGTTCCTAATTGTTTCGTTCAACCGGGTCTGTTGACCGTTGCGCCACACTGTAACTTCCAATGACGATTCCGCCTTCACCTTGGTGTTTGTTTCCGCCATTGCATCACCAGTGGTTTCATTGCCAGCTATATCTTCTTTTAAAGGAGCAGCAAAAATCTCTGGCGAGTTTTCTTGCATATATTTCAGAGCATCGCTTATAGAAGAGTCAGAATCCAATATCAATAGTTGCCCCTGATCCATGGACAGTGACCCGGCACCAGCTACAAATACATACACGCGTTCTTGAAGAAGATTATGCCTGGCATTGACGAGGGCATCAATATACTCCAATTGACCACTGTATCGTCCTGATTTGTTTTCAATCATGGAATTATCACCAAGCTCAGCCACAACTTGGCTTTCGTCGTCGACCGTCACTGTTGGCGAAACCTCGACAGTATCGTCATTGAGGGGAAATTCGGTCGTTTCGCGTGCTCTCTTTGTTGGTGTTACAGTTTCATCAGCAATGAAGTCCGCTTTCTCCTCGGCAGCTGGACCGAGAGCAAGTACAGACATGACGTTGCTATTAGTCCCTGCATTCACCTGGGCGGAGGCCAACTTGTAGTCCCAATGAGCAGCCACTCCGTACTCGGCAATCCGGTGCATATCCTCAGACCTAATTTGCACTTCAAACGGAAATTGCTGACCCGTGTGATCCGTAAGGGAGGCAGTGTAGTGTAAACTCTGATAACCGTTTGGCTTTGGATGTTGAATGTAGTCTTTCATGCGATCCTTACCCCCGGCCGGCCGAAATCGCTTTCGAATCAAGTGCTGAGCGTAATAACACAAGAGCTTTTCTCGAGCTCGAGTTGTTTCTTCCGTTTCTCCCGGTATTTCCTTCCTTGTTCTTAGTATTACCCTCAGTGCAATACCATCGTTAACTTCCGCGAGGGACAGATCAGATGTTCGACTGTCGCTCCACGATTCTGCAGCTACCCCGTTAAACAAACGATTTTCCTCTCGTTGCTTGGCCTTTTTCTTCAAAATCTTTTTCCAAAAACTGTAGGGCTCCTTCACGCGGCTGCTGACTTGTACGCAATCTATATACTTCATGAACTTTTCGTCATCGCGGAGTAAGGTATCGATTTCGTTTGAAAGGAAGGATCGAATGGAGCGCATGGCCGCACCATTTTGTTTGTAGACAGACGAGACAGCTCTATATTGGCGTTGATACAAAATCTGAAAGGCCTTTGCTTCGATCTTTGCCTTCAAGTGGTGCATGCCCAATCGCTGAGCCAGTGTCGCATACACCAGGATCGCTTCTTGAGCCGTGTGGACCACTTCGGGCGATCGCAGTCCAGCAAACAACGGCTTGAACGTATCAAGTTTTCCCGCTGCACCATTCCCACTCTGCAGTTGATATTGTTGAAGCTGCTGTTGTTCTATGATACCATTCAAGCGGAACAGACTAGCTACACACCGGAGTGCTAAAGCTCGCCAATCTTCCATATTGCTCAATAGTAAACCTCGCAATCCCTCCGCTTCGTCTTTGCTCAGACGCCTACTATTGCCAACACCGAGGAAGGTTTGCGCCAATATCTCGGCTCGTTTGACAGATGCTGCCGACCTCGCGATGGCTTTGGCATCAGCAGGAAAGTTTGGAGGATAATAATTTCTATCCGATCTTTTTTGAATTGACTTCGGGCTTGTGATACCGGACGTCAGGTATTCTGATAAAGAGTGCTGCTTTGCCTCACCTTTGTCAGGTACATCGATGATCGTGTATTCTGGCAATACACGTTTGAGATTCTTGCTAGAAGATGCTCTTGTCGACGATCTGCCCCGATGTTTTGCTGGAGCAACCATTCCCATGGTTTTCACCCAATCATAGATCCCGTCTTGACGCGCCAATATGCACTCAGCGTAGTGTGCAATACCTGCCAGGATGACAGATTTACTGGCAAACACGTCCAAATGCATCTGAGTTTGTGGTTTGGGAGTTGCGTCGTTGGTATTGTCGTCATCCTGGTCGTTATCTTCCACACTCTGGAAAATGCTGTGTTCTTCTACGATGAGCTGGACAAAATCAATCATTCCAAGAAGCAACGAAGTGGCGGCTGCTCTGGGATCACCAGCATCGTTAGCTGATGGAGGGTTCGCAAAGTAAAATATCATGGTCTGGATGATCTCCTCAACATCCTCTACTGAAAACCCATTGAGCGTCAGCGATGCCTGTAAATTCTGGAGCTGCTGAGACGGAAAAGTAGTCCCATCGCCGATGCTGTCAGCCAGCAACTCAGGGTCGTAGTACCTTCCCAGCCAAGGAGGGATGTTCCAGCTTGTATCTGCTTTTCCCTGCAAAGATAAAGTCGATTTAATTGCGACGATTTCCTCCGTCTGTTCTTGGAGTGTTCGCTTAGTTAGTGGCGTTTCTGTCGATGTCGATATCGATGCGAATATGCCTTGCTGGCTTCTACCGACCATGAACGTCCCGGATTGGGAGTAGGGAACAAATGCAGCCACACCTAGTGCAGTGTGCAGGTCATTGCTTGCGAACGCCACTAAAGAATAAGCGGATAGACTACCAAGGAACAGCGAATTCACAGGATTTGATCGCTTCCGCTTTCTTCCTGTTCGCGGTAGGGACAATTCGTCCATTCTCATTGTATTTTGCACAGTACGAGTCATGTCTTGTCTCGGGGGCAAGATGTTCAAAATGTACGATCTCTGTACTGAAGACAAGTAAACTTTCTTGTTCCTATACTGATTGCTTACTGAGTTAGAACTTTTTCTTTTTGTGGGCGGTGATGCGACGCTGCCAAGAGGTTTCTACTAACGAAAACTTCACATGCGCTATTTCGAGTAAAACGACGCAACTCCTCATGTATGGGCATCGAAGCGAATAGTGCTCGCCTTGTCGTCAGCAAAACCAACACGGACTAGACTAGTAGACCTACTCTAGCTAGTACCATTACCAGGTAGTGGTACAGCAGTAGACTGCAACTACTAGCTACTAGCTAGCTAGTAGTACTACCTGGTATTACTACATCTGATGTAGCTACTGGCTGGTACAGCAAATCAAGAACTTTTTAGGCAGTTGTGAGTCTGGCTGGTGCTTCAATGCGTCTGTTTGATTGGTTGAAAATACCACCTCAGCATTTGCATCGGACGCACTTGTACTCCTTCAGTTTTTCAGGAGCAACTACTACCATGCTACTACGAGTAGTCTACTACTAGTAGACTAGACTAGTAGAGAGATCACTACGGTACCACTACTTTTCCCAGGAGTACGAATTACTGCTGGTACGACTATTAGTAGTCTACACAACAAAAAATAGTAGTAGCTGGCGAAGTACTACTAGTACTAGAGGGCTAGATTCTATCAGTCTGGCTTACATACAGGTAAGTGCAGTTTTCATCGAGCTACAAAAAGGTTGATAAAACAAGCAGCGCAAACCAGGCTAAAATTCGTGAGCTTGGAGATCCGACCGTAAAGGGTTCATCATCATCGTTCGAAACATTTCACCCCTGTCGATTGCTGGCTGTTCCAAGATAAATCACTCCGACTGCGAAGCACTGCCATCAAAGGCCATCACTTCGATAGTGTTCTGTACTATAGCATTTTATCCATACAGGAATTATCATTCAAGGAATGTCACTCACGTCCGCATTGACCAAACTATCAATAAATTGACCCAGCGTGAATGCAACGGTGGCGCAGGCTCCGCCCAATAGTAGAGTCTCTGAACCACTCCACCACCATCTTTGTGTACTGTCAATAAAAATGTAAGAAAGTAGACATTTTTAGATGCATACCAAATCGATTTTACAAATAAGCACAGTACCATCAAAACTGCATAGTCTTAACGTACCAAAAGAAACTCTTGATGCATCCCATGATAAATAATACGATTCCAGTCACTACACAGGCTGTCGTAAAGAGCTGATCTGTTCCTAAATCAGGATACAAGACGGGAATAATGACATATCCCAACAGTGGCATAGCACCAAAGAATGCAAAACTGCAAAACATCACCACACCTTCCTTCATGGACTCTTGTACGTGATTCTCCTCAGGAACTTGCAATTCCAATTCTTGTGTCATCATCATATCGACGAAGAAATCCTTGTACTTTGCCATGGTGCGAATGACAAGCTCGGCGTCCTCCTGAGACATGCCTCCACGTTCTTTGTAAATCTCGATCATTTCGTTCATCTCTCCCTCACTGGTTGGTAGGTTGGTGGTAATAAATTGCGTGTTAATGTATTTTTGTTGTTGGAATTTGGTTATTGGTGAATTTTCGAAGAGAAACACGACAGAATTAGAAAAACAACGTACATGTTACGATATAATTTCCGTAACCAGCACAGACAAACACACACAGACACACACACACACACACAAGCACGCACTTCACAACACAATGTGACGTACGGAAAGTTATCCATCTCCCACGCCTCGCGGGCTCGTTCGCTCAAGATCCATTCATTGTTCGCTTTGCTGCTCAAGAATTCACCAACTCCCATACTGAGAGCATCGGCAAAAATGTTAGAAAATCCCAAAACCAGTACAACTTCGGGTGCCAGATTACCTCCGGCAGCACCGGCCACAATGGCAAAGGATGTCAAAATACCATCCAGACCACCAAAAATGATTGGTTTTAACAATCCACCTTCCGATTGATGAGCCTCTTCGGTGGCAGCACCGTGCAACTTGCTTTCATGATACACGCGAGATGCCGTAGCATCGGCTCCCTCGAAAGCTTTTCGAGCAGTGACGGCATTTTCATTGCTGCCATTGCCGTTGGAATTGAGGAGTCCTGTGGATTCTGTTGTCATTGTTGTTGCTGTTTTTGTTTTTGTTTTGTGAGTGATTGATTGATGCTGGGATACTCTGAGATGCTGGAGAGGTTTGTTCAATTTTCAATTGACGGTAACACAGTTCCTATTCTCCGTGACTTGTATATTAGGCTCAGGTCCGTCAAATGTTGACAAGAGTCTAGACTGGTCTAGTTGCTGTCAAAAAAAGTTATAATAAATAATGTTTGTGAACAGTCAGTTCAAAGTTCAAAATAATGAGTTCGGATGTTATCAGCTAGTAGTACGGAAAACCTACTTCAATAATACCGTAGTGGAATTTCACACGATAATTTTAATGGTGTGTTCGTTGTCAGAGAGAAGGATGACAAAGAAAAAAACTGAATCCTCAATCATGCGTCATCTTCGGTCTCGCACTACCAGTCCCCTGAGATGATGAAAGAGGCCTTGATGAAAATGACAGTCTTTTTTTAGAGCAAACAGGAGCAGCAGTAAAAACATCGATTCATCGTTCATCGAGCCACTATATTAGTAGAGCCACGTTGTTGCTTTCATTGAATTCTACGGCGTACTGTATCCAGTAAAATACAATAATAATAATAACAATAACAACTCGTTGGTCGATCGAAATATGGCAGGATTAAGAAGACTGGATGCCTTTGTGAAGCCACGGCATGATTTACGCACCAAAAGTGCTCTTGGTGGAATCATCACACTCTGTGCTGCCTCCACTGCCGCCCTCTTGTTTTTGTCCGAGATCATGATGTACATGCGAGGAGTGACTCGTCATTCTCTTCATTTGTCGGAGTCAATTTCCATACCATTACAGCATCAAAATCAAGATCGTCGCAATTTTCACGATGGAAAGATACCCTTGACCTTCATGATTACCTTTCCGCACTTGTCGTGTCGACAATTGGATTTTGCCTTGGACGATGCCTCTTATTCTACGGGGACACTGGAAAAGGTCTACGGTCGGCAATCACTCAAATTGAGAACACCGACCCATGCTGAATTGAGCAAAGCTGCACCTGGTATGACAGTTGGACCAGGTCACGGATGCACCATTAATGGAAATTTACATATTCCCATTGTAGCAGGAGATTTTGCCATTACCATTACAAGGCGGACCTGGGCCGAGGCTACCAGTACACTACTGTTAGGACTGCTAGATGATCGACAACTTCCTGATGGGGGACTGCCCCAAAAGGTCGAATTCAACGTTAGCCATTACATCCATTACGTACGATTTGGTACTCCTTTTCCCTTGGCCGCTGCCAATCCTTTGGAGAATCGATTGAATTCCATTTCCAACAAAATGGGTGGCATTGCATTGCAGCAAATTCACGTCAAACTTATCCCTACCATTTATGAGCGACTATTATCCAGTCAACAAACCTATCAATTATCCGTGGTGGAGCACACGGTCCAACCAGAAACCTTAGTAGCCAAGGGAGTGCCCTTATTGCCAGGAATGGCTGTCAGTTACGACTTTACTCCTTTGGCTGTTCATCATATTGAATCACGAGACAATATACTGCAATTTTTGTGTTCCTTGGTGAGCATTGTAGGTGGTGTCTTTGTCACTGTGGGGTTAGTGACTGGTTTACTAGTCCATTCAGCTGCTGCTGTGGCCAAAAAATTGGATTAGAATCCAAGTAAGTTTGGTTTACACTAGGAATACGCATGATGATGGTAGCTACAAGGTTTATTTTTAAATTTGCGATGATGATAGACTGCTACTACTAGCAGTAGTTACTACTAGCTAGTAGACGACTCGGAGTAGACTAGCTAGTACCTACTCCCTGTCTGTAGTACCGTAGTCTAGTAGCTACCAGTAGTACAGTTGGACTTTTGCTCCAGCCAGTTTTCACCTTCAATAGCAATTCAGTCCCGAAGAAAACGTCATATCGTATCACTCACTGCACTCCCTTCATGATTACTGTACTTGTTACTTCAGATTTTCATGACCAGCGCCAGCAGCAAGTACCTGTAATAATAGTTCCAGAAAACGATACTCTACTGTAGATGCGAACCTATCATCGTTGATGCCCTCCATCCTCACTCTTGTTCTTGACACAAACTTCTCTCAAATTCTACTCAATATTAACTACAGCAACAATTTTATCACGGTAACCATTTTTTTATTACTGATTATCTCTTGCGAGCATGGGAAAATCCTCTTCGTCCTCGACAAAAATTATCAACAAAAACAGCAGTAGTAGCAGCAAAAACACAGCCTCGACCACCGCCGTACCATCAACCACTGCAGGCGGAAGTATAGCCACGGAGCAGACATTGGAGAATAGTCTTTCCAGTATGGACGAGGCTAGTCTTAGCAGCAATGCTTCCAGTAGCCACGCTGGTGACACAAGCATGAAAAAGAAAAAGTCAAAATCCAGCAGTGGGGACCACAAAAAGCACAACAAACATTCGAAGGAGGACTCGAATAGTAAGGATCATCATGAAAGTCACCACAATAGTAAACACAACGAGAAAAGTCAACACCATCATCATCATTCAAGCAAACACAGTGATGGTGGTGGTAGCAACCAGGAAAAACCAGATTTTAATTGGGACCCAGATTATCATTGGGAAGAACACGCCAAATCCAAAAGCAACCAGAATCCTCACAAACCTTCGTCCAGGCGATCTTCTGCCAAACAGGCCCAAAAACAATTGGAGAAGCTTACTCTAGGTGATGATGATCAGGGTTTGTTTGATGCCGAAGAAGACGATCATATTGAGAGCAACAGAAAGGTTATTCCAACCATGGCAGAATTGAACAGCAGCCTAAACGCATTGCAAGATGAATTTGATGATGGACCCGATGAAGAAGAATTGGATATGGAAGAAGACGAGGCATTGCGAACTACCGGTAGCTCTAGCGCTGCTACTTCCATTACTTCTGCCCCATCGTTTCCAACGGCTATGACTTCGTTGCCAACAACTACTCTTACTGATGCTGCCCCTTCAACGGCGTCCAACGATAGGCCTCCCATGTCTCCTGTCCGAAAACCTACCATCAACAGTCCTCCTCATCGCCCTGGTGGCGGTGCTGTGGGAAGGCGCGGCAGCTTATCTCCGCCGAGCACCATTCAGCAACGATCGCTCAAAGAAGCGGCTTTGGGAATTGGTGGGCCCACTGGTATACCCACAAGCGCAACAAATGCTAGTAATTTGGAGCATCATAGTGGGCCCTTTGTTCCACCCTTTTTTGGGGGAGAAAACGATGATGACGACGAAGATGGCGAAGACGCGGATCAAGAGTGTGGCGGGACCATGCGCCGTACTGCCTACGGTAATACTCTAGGAGCAGCTGCTGGGAATTCACTCTTGGAACACAACAGCACGGATCTCTCAGCTGCGAATGCCACTGCGGACGAAATGGTACCTGAAGCCTTTGGTGTCGATGAAGGGATTCCCAAAGGTTGGTAAAAAAATGGGAGGCTATATTTTTTGTTTTATTTATCGGTGGGGTAGGTGGGTGACACAAATACACAAAATATTCTAACACACACTGAAAGGCAAGATAAATAATCCAGTCAAAATAATGACAATCGAAGTGGCAATCAGTACCAGGTACCGTACTATTAGTACCTGGTACTAGTAGTAGCTAGGAGAGCTGGTACTAGTACCAGGTACCGTATCTGGTACCAGGTACCACTACTAAAATTCCGCTGTCTGTCCGTGTTCGACCCCTTCTACAGTACCAGGTACCAGAAGGTCACATTCGGACAAAAGGCAGAGATAAAAATTTGGTTTGCCGACCGACAGTAGTACAGTACCAGGTGTACGCTGTTCCCTTCAAGATTCCCCGATAGAATCCTGTTTGGAGCAGAAAACATAAATCACACACTCACTCATCAGTAAAGTCATGCAAAAATTCAACACACGCAAAAAGACAAAATGATCCATGCACGGACTTGTCTAGCTCGGGCGCTCATCGGCGCAGCATTTGTGCCTCGTAAATCTGCTGTTACCGCCTTTTGCTCTCACTCCTCTACTAAGCTTCTCTCGTCAACATTTACGACGTACAAAAAGTCACAGGAGGATACGACGATAGAACCAAAAGATGCTCGGGCCGGTACTGGTTTATTGTCCTCCAAGGACGATCCAGCTTTCCCTCTAGATTCATAACCAAGCAAAGGGCGTTGAAACTTGAAATGCTCAGAGATTTGACTGAGTTCCCTGACCAGTCTGTTGAAAGCTTGATATCCTCGTGGAAGACCAAAGAACAAACGCAGAAAGAACAGAAGAGCGAGCAGAAGGCAGGTTCCCTAGAGTTCCTCAACCCTTTGAAACTGAAAAATGCTCACCAGCCAACCTTCCTTCAAGCTGTGGAAGAAATGGCCATTGCTTTGCTGCCTCTTTTTGAAGACAAAGCAAATGGAGCCTTTTACAAAAGAGCTTTCATGGCAATGACGGAACCTGAACGCGCCATCTCCTTCCGAGTTTCTTGGACAGATGATGAAGACAGACTCCAGTTCAATCGAGGGTGGCGCGTAGAATTCAGTAGTGTATTGGGTCCATATAAGGGTAAGTTTCTACATCTGGCACTGCCCATTATTTTGGTTGTCATCTGTCCGACTCATCTTCCCAGTTAACTTTTGCTTTTGCATTTACATAGGAGGACTTAGGCTTCACCCTACGGTAGACGAAGGTGTTTTGAAATTCCTTGGGTTTGAACAGATTTTCAAAAACGCTCTCACCGGCCTTCCCATGGGAGGAGGAAAAGGAGGTTCTGATTTCGACCCAAAAGGCAAGAGTGATGGCGAGATACGACGCTTCTGCCAAGCATTCATGACCGAGCTTTTCCGCTATATTCACCCTTCTACCGATGTTCCCGCTGGAGACATCGGAGTAGGAGGAAGAGAAATTGGATATCTGTATGGCCAGTATAAGGTGAGTAACAATTGTTGAAATGCGGACAACATTATTTCATTGGTCGAGGAATACCTGTTCATCTAATAGAGAACTCTTTTGGTTTCTCTTCATTTCTAGCGCCTTACCAATCGACATGGTGATGGTGTCCTGACTGGAAAATCCATGAACTTTGGCGGGTCTCCACTTCGCCCTGAAGCAACAGGGTATGGTCTAGTCTACATGACTAAGCTTGCTGTGGAGGAAAAACTAAATAGATCTCTGGACGGAATGCGCTGTGCAGTGTCTGGCAGTGGCAATGTGGCCCAGTTTGCGTGTGAGAAGCTTTTAGAGCTTGGTGCAAGGGTTGTAACCGTCAGTGACTCAAATGGTGTCTTAATCTTTGAGGATGGCATGACGGGAGAAGACCTCAAAGTCGTTGCAGAGTGCAAAAATGTAAAGCGCGGGCGCCTTGGTTCCCTGGAAAAAGAAGTAAATGGGCGATACATTGATGGAGCCTCTCCTTGGTCCTTGGACATGCCATATGACCTAGCCCTTCCCTGTGCTACGCAGAATGAGATCGACGAAGAAGGAGCTAGACTGCTTGTGAAGAATGGTGTGGTAGGAGTCTTAGAGGTGTGTCTTTTCATGTATTAATGTGCGAGTATTCATTTTTGTATATTGTCTTCTTCTGTCTCACCCTTGAATGATATTGCTTTCCTTGTTTCTGGGGAGCCAATTTGCCTACGAATATTGAAGCTCAGGGTATTCTTCGTGAAAACCCAGATATTATTTATATCCCAGGAAAGGCTAGCAATGCTGGTGGTGTAGGTGTAAGCGGTCTGGAAATGAGTCAGAATGCGCAGCGCTTGACTTGGACCCGTGAAGAAGTCGATCAGAAACTCCTTGCCATGATGGCGGATATCTATAGGCAAATGAAGGATGCATCCGGCGAGGATGGCACTTTTGAAGAAGGCGCCAATAGGGCTGGATTTCTAAAGGTTGCAGAAGCTATGAAGGAGCTCGGATGGGTTCGGTAAGCTATGAAACTAATAATTAATTGTCCCCTAGTTGTCAATGCAAAGTACTCATGTTGCTTCTTCCCATAGAGTGGATAATCGTGTGACCCTTAATTGTTTCAACAAGGAGACGTCGTCTCGCCATTCAAACTGTTGACGTTCTGCATCAAAGAGTATTGATTCGTATTGAGTTTTCACTTTGTTGCTGTACGTTTTTGAATGTTCCTCCGTACTTGGCACACTATCGGATAGGTCCATAAAAGATGAAGAGTCTTCGAGGTTAATGGAAGACATGAGACTTTCGGTATCTTCTGATACGTTGTCGTCGTCGTCGTCGTCGTCGCCTAAACAGGCAAAACCCTTAGAAATGTGGTCTATTCTAGTTTGCGAGGATCTTGTCATGGCAAATAGATTTGACGTTTTGTTGATGTTGTCTGGGCACTTTTTGCTGGTAAATGTCGATGAATAACCGTTTGAATGCTTGGCGGATCCCTCCAGCCTTATATCGATGTAGGAGGACGATGACATGAATGGAAAGGATGGCATTCGGGCGGTTGTATCAAACATTGTGTAGATGTGGGTACCGAGATTCAAAAGGTTCGAACTGAATAGTTTCAAGGTGGAGCTCCGGGCTAGATATGGAATCAAGATGATGATTATTCTTGTTGTTGCAGAGTTGGTGATTGAAACTAGAAATGTGACCTTCACCAGCACAGCGCTCCACTGCCGAGTGATCGAAGTCGCTCAGAAACCTGATCGTAAAGACATCGAAACACGCATATTTGAATAAGGATAATGACGAGGCATTCAATGACTTCCTAAACACAGTCTTGTCTGGTTTCGAAAAAAATAATAATAACCGCGATCCTCCTTTGCATGCCTAATAGTGTGGTAGCTACAGTAGCTAGATGCCCCGACTGAAATAATACATTAATTATTACTGTACTGAGTATTATCAATCCCGTTCGAACCAGCGCGAGTGCAAAAGCTAGAACAACATAGCATTACTAGCTACTGTACGGTAGACAGTACACGAGCCATTGTGTTCTCAATTCACCTCTACTAGCTAGACTAGTACATCAGTAGGCTACTAGTAGTTAGACGGCTCAAGAATTGCCTTGAAGAGACCAAGATGTGGTGACTTAAAACAAGATCTCGGCAAGCGCCCATCATTGCAACGCAAGAACAAAAGTCTCAAGAACAACAGTGCGACGCATATCTTAGCAGTGATAAACGGAACCGGTCAAACCCGTCAATTTCAATTGTCGGTCGGCTCGGTCTACTTTAGACATCATTTTTCGTTCGTGCCAATTTCGTCGCTCGGCATCCTCAAAGACTTGATCCCATTCAATACCTGGCAGTTTGATCAATTTTGCTTTCGCTTGGTCTGTTCCCAACAATTTCTGAAGCATGGCAATAGCAACCACTTCTTCAATTCCGTAGGACGGTTCGGTATCATCGTCGGTCAACAAACCTTCCGACACTAGTTGAAATCCAGTCAACGCTAGCTTTGACAATTTCCAAACCGACAAAGTATTCCATGGTGATGTTCGTCCCGTCAAATCCACCTTGCTACAAGCGTCTGTATGATTGTTTTGATGTTGATGGATATGCCCGCCCAATAAAGCACCCGCCACTAACGTATCGTCGGGTTCCGCATTTTCACACAGAGTCTGAATGGACGCTGGAGAGGCCGTCGTTTCCGCTGAGACAAACAGAAGCAATTTGGCGTCATGTTCTTTAACAGCCACCGCAATGATAGCATTCAGAGCCGGAACGAATTTTCCCCATGGTGTCACGGGCAGCACCTGAGGAATCGGTAGGTTGGGATGGGTCGTTTTTAAACCTTTGCAAGCGTCACGGATGGCTTGAACATAATCATAGCCTTCGACTTTGGGTGTGGCATCAACAGCAATGATAGCCTTTGTCGTATTTTTAGGACAACTGGTAGCAACAAGCCTGGCAAAAGCAGTGATTTGTTCCTCCGTCTTGGTAGCATCTGGAGGTGTGGCCGCATTGCCCAGATGGAGTCGAGTGGCGACAACCAGGTTGTTATCTTGCCGTCGTGGCGAATGACTGCTGGACATTTTGATTTTTTTCTCGCTGAAAATCAATCGTGTGCTCGAAACCGCTGTCGAAGGGTAGGAATTGAGGTACCAAGGAATACCAAAACAAATCCAAAATCCAAACACGAAAAAAACTGAAGGGAGGACAGAGTTAAGTGCAATCGTGATCTTCTGCTCGGGGTAAACTGTAAATGAAATGCAGTTGTAGGCAATGCTGATATCATGCAAGCTTGAGCTTTTTGTTCTCGGGCCTTTGGACTTATTTTGGTTAGGAGTAGAATAATCATGAAGCGCCAAGGCAGCTCTCTGGAGCTGAAGGAATTGAAAGAAAAAGATGAGGGTGATAGTTTTGCGAGTGTTGGACTACATGTTTTTTTTTTAAATCTGCGTCACAGTCGTTTCTGTGCTTTTAGCTGCAGCACTGCAATTAGAATAAATTGTTCGCACATTTGCGCCTCTTTTCACGAAAGGATGCAACAAAGACTAACAGTTGTTGCAAAAAAATGATAGTCTAGTCTTCTGTTGCTATTCCTTCGCCTCTACTAGTACTCATCAAGACAAAGAAAATACACAGGGTGTTGACTTTAGGGTGTTGACTATTGTATTCTGATTATTTTTGTGCTATGACTATTGTATATCTGTGATCTGTAGCTTGTCTTTTGGACTTCTTTTCATTGCTGATGTTGAATTTTCTCTAAATTCTTGGTGAAATTGTGAGTCCTTGTTGGCAGCTTTGGCGCAAAGTGCTTTATTATCCTGCTCGGTGCTAATAGAAGGACCAAATCGATTCGACCAAAAAATAAAATGCCCTCAAATTTCTAATCAATTCATCCAATCCAATTCGTCTTGTGCCTTTTCGTAGTCCTCCCAAGCATCGTTGGTAATGTCCCACAAGAGCTTGACGGCAAAATGATGTTCTTCGATCAGGTCGTGCGGTAATTTATCGGGATGAAGAAAGAAACGGAGTTTGCGAACAGACTTGATCAATTTTTTCTCGTCAATGACACCCGCTGCATTTAACAAGTCCTTGTCAGTGATGGGCTTCCAACCATCAAAGTAGGAGTGCGCGGGTACTCCGTTGGCAGGCGGATAGACATCTTGAATGGTCCGCAAAAGTTGATCAATGGGCCGGAGCGATACCATATTGGGAGGCTGCAAGGCCCAATTAACAATTATATTGCGTTTCAGTTCCGTAAAGCAGGCTTCGTCATTGTCATCGGTTTGCTCTGCCATTTGACTGTACTTTTGGTTGCCTTCCGACTTTGGTTGTTGCTCTGGCTCTGTTTGTTGCTGTTGGCGGTGGTGGTGGCGACGTGCAGAATAAGAATAAGAAGCTGGATTATGAGGACTGTCCCAGCTCTGAGGAGGTGAGATCGGTTGTTGCCTACTATGATTTTGGTGGTCAGATGGAGTTGGAGGACTCGCCCTGGAAGTTCCTTGGTACTCGTTTTGAGGATCGGGAGAGTTTGGATAAAGCCCCTCATATAGTTTAGGCTCTTCAATCGGCGTCTTGCGTACTGTCTGTGGCGGGCTCTGTGCTTCTTCCGCTAGACCATCGTCTGCATCTTCAGCTCTCTTGGCGTCTTCTGCACACTTTCGATCTTCCACTTCGGCATCAAGTTGCCCCATCTCCTTGCTCAGCTTTTTTAGAAGAATAGAATCACCTGCATTGCCTTTTCCTCCCCCTTCTTTGGCTTTTGCGATGAGATTCTGTTTGCGTTGATCTTGTTCCAAGAACCGTCGCTTCTTGGCTTCTTCTCGTTTTCTTTGCTCTTCTCGGGCCTTGACTCGTTTGGCTTCAAATTCTCTGCGTTGTTTTTCAGCGGCCGCCTTCTTCTGCTCCTCCAAAACCTTTTCTTTCCGCGCTTGCTCTGACATACGGCGTTGTTGCACTAAGTTCGCACTCTGTGCAAAAGTAAAGTTGGGTTTTGGTGGATTTCTCTTGCGCTCGTCAATTTCGGCCACGAGTTGAGCAACCTCTGCAAGTTTTTCTTTCATCTCTGCTTCAGTGGTTGCCATGTTTTGCTTAATTTGACGGACATTTTCCAAGGCAGTCTTGTGACTATCAGATCCACTGGATCTCTGTGCAGCAACTTTAGTAACTAACTCTTGTTTCTTCTGTTCTTGATGAAGAAATTTGAGCTTATTCTGCAGATCTTTGCGTCGCTGGTCGGTTCGCGCCAGCTTGCGCTGCAAATCTAAATCTTTCCTTCTTTGCTCCGCAGCAAACTTCTTTTGCAGTTCGACGAGGTTAGCAGGTGATGCTGCATTTATTTGCGCCATCTGCGCTTCAGTTGGAGAAACATGCATTGTCTGTTTGCCGTGTAATTCAGGCAAAACTCGTTTTGGCAAACTTTTGTCTAATGCCCGAACCTTCGCCTCAGCCAGTAACTTTTCTTTCGAAAGCGTTGCTTGAGACTGTGATTCTCTGGGTTTCTTTTCAGGTGCTACGGACTCGGACTGAAAGTGCGATTCTCCTTTCACCTCCTTATCTTTGTGACTTGGAGTTGCTTGTACTTCATCCTGCGATGAGGCTCGATTAATTGTTTCATCGTCGCTTACTTTGTCCATGCACAAGTCATCATCATCATCATTTTCATCCAATCCCTCGATAGTGTCATGCACGTCATGCTCGTTAATGAATTCGTCAACGCCCACCTCCACGCTTTGTTCCACTAAATAGTCTTCCGAGGTGGAACCTAAATATTTGTTGTCCTTGACGACATCAGTATGGCTACTGGTGATGGAAGTATCATTTTTTGGAATTTCGAATTCCTTTTTGCTGCTCCTGTCGACCGACATCTCCTGCAACTTAGCTGCATTCTTAATCAAAAGATTCTGTTGATGACGAATGTATTCGTGCAAGGCTGACAGCGTTTCGTAAAGCACCGGATGATGTCTTTCTTCCTCTACATATTCGATGGAATCTTGGAGCAATCCTATCAAGATTTCTTTGTTGTTTCTGCTGCTACAGCTATCGATTGACTCCCCGTTCAAAGGATGGCACATTGTTCTCGTCATTGCTAATTTATGAATTTGCTGCATCAATAATCTTGTGAAATTTTGTTGGTCGAGAAAGTACTGGTACGTCTCTTTTGGTCTCTGGTTTTGCATCTAGTAGTGACAGTCGTGTTAAGAGCATCTCAACATTTTTGGTGGGAAAGACGCTGCCCGGGTGGATAATAATGCTGCCCGCACGGTGAGGAGGTCTGTGGACTGTCCAGTGTGGGACGGGCTTGGACTAGTATTAGAGTGGAACAAACCTTTCAGCAGTCTTCCCTGTAGAACCATCATGTCGCCACGTTGAACAAGCCGTGGGTCTGCAAGACGATGCTTACGAGCTTTGTTTCAACTTGTTACTGCTTTAGGCATACAGGTAGGTGCAATGTTTTCGATTGTTTGTGCGGACAATATCTATTCAATGGATGCTCGTACAGCTATCTTGCTTATGACTTTAGGAGGGAAATTCTCCACGGCAATCCTCTCAGTCACAAGCACATGTTAAAAGAATGTGTGAGCTTCGCCCCCATCATAGCAACTGTGAATGACAGTGGGAGGCATCGCATGCCGCTTGCGTGCAGCATCAATTTCGTCAACATTCTGGATGACACTTTTGTTCTGACTTCGCGGTTTACAAGTAACCGCCCCAATGCTCGTAGAGCTGAGAGTGACTTGTGTACTGGTACAATAGTTTATAAATGAAAGATGAAAGCATAGCATCGCATGGTAGTTTTAAAATCGAATACAATAGTTTAGTGTCCTACGGAGACGTCAGACAGCTCGTTTCTGCATTCATCTACTATTGTTGTCGAAATCTGTGTTCGCAGTGTCTCGGGTCAGGGACATGTGCAGTCACAATCACATTCAACTTTGCTGCAGTCCAAGCTCAGAATACGTGTTACTTCATTGTCGCCATCGGCAAGCACCGCTAAACAGAGCCTTGCAGGAACAGCTCCTGACAGGTTATTTCCTTCGAGGCGAATCTGTTCCAAAGAGGTTGCCCTGCCCAGGGCGGAACTTATAGTTCCCGAGAGCTGATTTTGGAACAAATTGAGCCTTTGCAATTCTTGCAAGAATCCAAGTTCTCTAGGTATAGTGCCGGTGAGGGAATTTCGATCAAGCCACAGCCTCTGCAAGTAAGAAAGGTCACCTATGGTGGTGGGAATAGTCGAATTGAGTTGATTTCTGTACAGGAGAAGGTCTTCCAATGAGGAAAGATTTCCAATTTCCGGAGGAATAGACCCGCTCAATTTGTTTCTGAATAGATAGAGCTGCTTCAAATTGGTCATATTCGCGACCAAAGCTCCAGGCAGTGAACCAGTGAGATCATTCTTCTGCAAATGCAGATCTGTGAGATTGACAAGATTGGCAAACGTAAGGGGCAGCGTACCAGAAAGCTGATTGTCTGACAAATCCAGTACTTCCAAACTCTCCAGCGATCCCAAGGCCGATGGTAATTGACCTAATATGCTTGTGTTTCCTAGATTGAGGAACTTCAAATGTATAAGCCGTTCGATACCTTGGGTCGGAATGGTCGACGTCAGTTGGTTGTCCGCTAGACTTAGCTCCACTAAGTTGGATAAAAGGAAGATTTCTGCAGGGAGAATTCCTTTAAGGTTGTTATTGTCCAATCGTATAGACTCAATTATTCCGCCTTTCATGGCACAAACTGGCGGAGAATTTAGTCTGCGCGAGTGGCCTCGGCTGTAAAACCACTGACATTCGTCAGAATCATAGGCAAGAATGCGATTGGCAAACATCCAATCTGGTCCGCTAGTCGCATAAAAAAGAGTAGCAAGCGCAAACCGTTGCAACCTTCGCTCATTGGAGTACTGTTCGAATTCTGGATCTTGAATGAGCCACTGATATGCTTTGTATTGCGGCGAAAAGCTGCTTGTTAAAATGGCTTCTTGAGTATGATTCGGCAGAAAGCTAATGTTGGAAGGCCCTGCTTGAACTTGTCCCGAAGAAGAGTTCATGGTATTACTCCCGGAGCCAGCAAGTACTCCCAACAGGATGCTGAGCAGGACAACAGATACCAGCAAAAGCACCACAACTATCCAATAGGTTCGTGGAACACCACACCAGTGCTTTTCGTGTGATTGCTCTTTTCCCTCTTGGAGAGCAACTTCTATATGAGCAGGAGAAAAATAACTTTCCATAGCCGGGTTTTCTCCTTGTGTCTTCCTCTTCAATTGTTTTAGTCCCCAAAAGAGTTTCCTGTTTCCCCTTGTTTTTGTTTGATCAACATTGGAGCCTTCGCCGTTTTCTCTTGTCTTGAACTCAATATGGCATGGCATTTGACACTTTTTCGTAGCATCACTTTGTTGGTTTTCTCCTTTGGATTGGGTCACAGAAGGCTGTTTGAAGCTGAACCAGCTCAGAAGAGTTGTGGCATGCTGTGCTAAAATATCGCTGGTATCAACGGAGTCGTTCTCTCCTTGATCAATTTTCTTAGACTGTCTTTCTTCTCTCGGTGTCGAGGGAGTCACAGTCGTCGACTCTTCGGATTCTGAAGACGAATACTCATCGCTTGTTCCATTTGCTTGCCATGCGTTAGCGGCAGCCAAAGCAGCAACTGCTACAGCTGTGGTCACCGATTCCATTGCTTGATCGATAAAATCTAAAGCTGGTGGACTGTTTTTCATCATCGCGAGACGTGCCAATCCAGAATGATTGCTTTTCGATGATCTCAAGTCAATACCTTTGGCAGCAGCTCGTATCTCTCGTGTCGTTGGAGGATTATCAGGTACAAGGACTTGAGCTGCTGCCTCTAGCACATTGTTCGATATAGATCGGAAGGACGATGCATTTTCAGCCCGTTCTAGTTCTTTGGTCAGGAGTTCCTCGGAGGCCTTCAAGTCTTCTAATTCACTTTGGATATCGTCACCATCTGCATCATACATTTCAACTATTTTACTCCTTCTCCTGGATTTGCTTTTGTTGTGAATGTCCGTCACACCTGCAACTACAGCAGCAGTCTCTTCTGCAGAAGATAATCCACTTTTGCCCGAGCATACGCTCCGAGCGACACCAGACGAGCGAAGGCGAGCCAAATTATCAAGGGAATCGGTCTGTCTAAGGGGCATATTCGTATCAAAAGCTGCCGACATCTCCATCGCTAAAGTGCTTGTATTGGACATACCGGTCATGGCTGAGACTTCCATGGCCGAGGCAGCATCGTTAATTGTGGAAATGTTCATGCCCCTAGTCATCATGAAACTACTATTGTTTTCCTCGCATTCATCCGACGGTGCTCCACTACGCGCCGCAGAAGTCTCGTCGGTAACATTATCTAGAGTTGCCTCCATCAGAGGGTCTTCTTGAAGCTCTTTGAGACTCAAGGCTTGTATGGTCAGCGCTTCATTCAAAGCCCGAACGGCCGATTCATTGTCTCCATCATCGCGCTCTTCTCTACTGACGAGACTCCCGGTAGGACTAATTTCCATGGCATAGGGATAATCGTCGAACGGCATGCTATCGTCGAGTAAATTAAGATGAAACGAAACTTGTTCTACTACCAGCTGATGTACTTCTGGTTGTGAAAGTACCCAATGAGGAATCGACGCTGTATCGAGTATCGATTATCGATCGCGTATCTGTTGTCCAGCAAATATAAAGAGATACTATTGGTTTATATCACCCGCTGCTTTAACTTGGGCTGCTAGCTTTTACTCCCGTTTTCGAGTGGTACTAGAGTAGCTACTGGCACATGGAATGTGATGAGAGAAAAACATACAACATAGCCTTAATAAGAAGCTGGACTTGACGGAGTAAATCTCAAGTCGTCGGGGCTCATTTTTTTGCCGGGAGTCCGTGGTGAAAATTTGCTCCGCTATTTATTTTTGTCCTTAAAAACAAAGTTCAGCTCTAACCCTAATGTTCTGATTTTGTTATACCAGGTAAGGGTATTTAGTCACAGCTACTAGTTACTACTACTACTACTACTACTACTACTACTACTACATCAGAGAATGACCATCTGGGTAAATCCCGATTCCCTGTGTAAATTACCCAAACACAAACCCTACGGGGTATGGTTATTGAACCTGTGTACATTGTTGTAGAATTATGTAATTA
>Ga0100402_1002564_pt1 | contig 20357 bp, 19 predicted proteins | sample CryGeyme20150102_FD_80419 | JGI IMG/M metagenome (GOLD analysis project Ga0100402, IMG submission 80419) | Groundwater microbial communities from Crystal Geyser aquifers in Utah, USA - Crystal Geyser metaG 2015-0102 | ecosystem: Environmental > Aquatic > Deep subsurface > Groundwater | place...
CTGCAACTAATATGTTTAGATGGAGTGTCCAAAGAGCCGCTGGTAATCTTACCCTTAAATTTAGAGCACCTGCAGAACTCTGTATTTCACCTTTCTGTGGAGATGGTGAAGTAGGTGAAAATGAAGAATGTGATGATGGCAATGAAGTTGACACTGATGCTTGTACAAATGCTTGTACAACCCCTATCTGTGGAGATGGAATAGTTAGAACAGGTGTAGAAGAATGTGATGATGGTAATACAATCGATAACGATGAGTGTTCAAATGCATGTACAACTCCTATTTGTGGCGATGGAATAGTTCAAGATCCAGAAACTTGTGATGATGGTGAACTAAACAGTGATACCGATCCAAACGCTTGTAGAACTGATTGTTCACTTCCAATCTGTGGTGACGGAATATTAGATAATGGAGAATCATGTGATGATGGTAACACCGTTGATGACGACGAATGTACAAATACTTGTACTCTTCCAAACTGTGGAGATAGCATCATTCAAGATCCGGAACAATGTGATGATGGGAATACAGATGAAACAGATGAATGTAGACTCTGTAGAACCCCATATTGTGGTGATGGTGTAGTCGATGATGATGAATCATGTGATGATGGTAACTCTGACAATCGAGATGAATGTAGAAATAACTGTGAAGAGCCTTCATGTGGAGATGGTATAAGAGATGAAGATGAAGCTTGTGATGATGGGAATACAGCTAGTGGAGATGGATGTTCATCTTCATGTGAAAATGAAGTTACTGAAGAAACAACTATTGGTTGTAATGACTCCTGTGTAACAAATGCTGACTGTTCAGATATTAATCACATCTGTGTAACAACTGAAGATGCTACACTTAAATGTAGATTATCTGAATATCCAACCTCAACGAGTTGTACAGCCCCAGTATCACAACCAACACTTCCTCCAGAATTACCAGAAACTGGACCAGCTGACTGGTTGAATTGGCTTAAAGCTGGATTAGTCACTCTTGGACTAGGAACTGCACTCTTCTTCCTTCTCTAGGGTAAAAGAAGATTGATAGAAATTAAATAGCGCTCGGCTTAACCACCGGGCGCTTTTTATTACATAAAAAAACACCCTGATATCAGAGTGTTTTGATTTATTTGTGAGCCGAGAGGGACTCGAACCCCCGACCAGTAAGGTATAAGCTTACCGCTCTACCAGCTGAGCTATCGGCTCACTTATCTAAAAGATATATAAGCATTATATAACAGTAAGCCACATCTGCAATTAGCACTCAGCTTTTATTTATTAGCCAGCTTAATAAAACAACAAAAACATGTATAATGATCTATTAGGAAGTACTCTTTATGAAACCAAGAATTAATAAATTAATATTTAATATAAAAAGAAAATGGAAACTTAGTCTAGGTTTATTGTTTTTAGTTTTACTAGTGTTGTTTTTTTATATCAAATCTCAAAATGCAAATATAGTTGAACTAAATTTTGAAAAACCAATTAAACAACCTATTGCAAAAACTCTTGAGGTATCTGGGCATGTAGATGCAAAAGAAAAAGTTAGATTAAGATTTCCAGCAGGTGGAAAACTAACATATATTGGAGCACAAGAAGGTGATACTGTAAAAAAATGGCAAACTGTAGCGACAATAGACAAAGCTGCATTAATAAAACAACTTCAACAAGATTTAAACAATTATTCTAAAGAACGTTGGGACTGGGAAGATTCAGTTGATACCAATAAGGACCAAATTTTATCAGCACAAGAACAAAGAGTTATAGATAAAGAACAATGGGACCTAAACAACACTGTATTAACAGTTGAAATTCGAGATATTGCTCTTCAAAATACTTCACTATATTCTCCATTTGAAGGAATCTTAACTACTGCACCTACTTCAGTAGCTGGAATGCAAGTCCTAGCGACAGATTATTTTGAAATAGTTAATCCTGAAACATTGGTCTTTAGAGCAGCTGTTGATGAATCAGACATATCGAACATTAAATTAGGTCAAAAAGCCACTTTAAAGCTTGATTCTTATGAAGATACAAAAATTACAACAGAGGTTGCATATATAAGTTTTACAAGCATAGAATCAAATAGTGGAACTTCTTTTATTGTCGAATTCAATTTATCACAAGATGATTTAGATCATATTCTTAGAATAGGAATGAATGGTGATATAAATATTCTCTTAGAGGAAAAGCTAGAGGTTTTAACAGTTCCTTCAATTTCATTAATCCAAAGAGATGATAAATCATACGTTATGGTTAAATCTGGAAAAAATGAGTCTGAAGAAAAAGAAGTTGAAATTGGTTTAGAGACAGATGAAATTGTCGAAATTATTTCAGGTCTTTCAGACTCAGATGAAGTAGTTATTCCAGAATAAATTGAAAAAATAATAATGCTATTAAAACTTGAAGCCGTTTCAAAACACTACAAAATGGGAGATACCCTTACAAAAGCTCTTAATAAAGTTAACTTTGAAGTTGATAACGGTGAGTTCATTGCAATCATGGGACCTTCTGGATCTGGAAAATCAACATTTTTACAAGTAGCTAGCATGTTGGCTGAACCAACTGATGGAAAAATTCTATTAAAAGGTAAAGATGTTACAGCTTACAATGAAGTTGAAAGAGCTAGACTTAGAAATAAAGAAATTGGCTTTATATTTCAACAATTTAATTTACTACCAAGAACTTCTGCTCTTGAGAATGTGAAGCTACCTCTTTTATATGCAAATGTTCCACAAAGTGAACAAAATATCAGAGCGAAGAAAATCCTTGAAGAAGTTGGATTGTCTGAAAAACTTCAGAATACTCCTGCTCAGCTATCTGGTGGTCAACAACAACGTGTTGCAATAGCCAGAGCACTAATAAATGATCCCTCAATTGTTTTTGCAGATGAACCAACCGGAAATCTCGATACTAAAAGTGGTCAAGAAATTATGGATATGCTAACTAAGTTACATAGTGAAGGTAAAACAATAATTATGGTTACTCATGAAGAGGACATCGCCTCTTGTGCAAATAGACAGATTAAGTTTAAAGATGGTGAAATTATATCCGATACTAAATCAAGGAATGTTGTTTGCAAAGTGGATAAGAAAAAAAGAAAAAGATAATGGAAAACATAATAAAAACAGCTTTTAAAGCAATTTGGATAAACAAATCCAGATCCATTCTCACTATGCTTGGAGTAATTATAGGAGTTGGGTCTGTTGTTATGCTCACCTCAATTGGAAATGGTCTATCTGCATATGTTTCTGAACAATTTGATCAACTAGGTGCAAATACTGTACTTGTTTTCCCAGGAGATCCATTTGGAGAAGGTGGTGGTTTTAGCAGAGAAAATCAAATTAGTTCTATTGCAAATTCTAAATTAGAAATGAAAGATGTTGCAGAAATAAAAAAGATTAGAGAATTTGTTGCAAATGCAATTCCATTTGTTACTAAAACAGAAAAAATATCTTACAGAGGTGAAGAAAAAACAGTTAGCATTGTTGGATCGACAGAAGATTATACAAAAGTTCAAAGCATTACAGATACTCAAAAAGGCAGATTCTTTACTAAGACAGAAAATGATTCAAAAGAAAAAGTTCTAGTTTTAGGTTTTGATATAGCTGAAGAGCTTTTTGGACAAATAGACCCAATTGGTAAAAGTGTTAAACTTGGAAATCAAACATATAAGGTAATTGGGGTTCAAGAAAAAGCAGGAGCCAGTTTTGGTGGTCCTTCCTTTGACACTTATGTTTTTATTCCAATTGAGACATACTTCAAACAATTTGATAGTAAAAATATTGTTGAAATAATTATTAAAACTAAATCTACTGACAATATTCCTGAGGCAATTACTGCTATTGAAAAACAAATGTCTAAAAAATATGAAGATGATCAATTTTCTGTTATTGATCAATCACAAATATTAGAAACAATTAATGATATTCTTGGAGTAATTACTGTCGCTCTTGGAGGAATTGCCAGTATTTCTCTAGTTGTTGGTGGTATTGGAATCATGAATATTATGTTAGTTTCTGTTACTGAGAGAACAAGAGAAATTGGATTAAGAAAAGCCTTGGGAGCAACACCAAATTTAATATTAATGCAATTTTTAACTGAGGCTGCAACCCTTTCTATTTTGGGTGGACTTATTGGACTTGCTCTTGCATACTTAGGTACCCTAGCTATGCAGGCATACTTCCCTGCTAAAGTTACACTTGATTCAGTTATAATGGCCTTTGGAGTATCAACAGCTGTTGGATTAATCTTTGGAGCTGCACCTGCCAGAAGTGCATCAAAATTATCCCCAATCGAAGCTTTAAGATATGAATAAAGATCAACCTACTCGCCAATATCTATATCTCAATGTATACTAAATCTATATGTTTTCGTTTTTTAAAACAAGATTATTTTTAGTAATTATGTTGGCTGCGGTAGTTGGAACGTTCTATTTCTTTGGAGATCCTCAAAAACTAGCATCTACTATCATTCCAAAACTAAAATCTAGTCCACTCGCACCTGCAGTTGAAGAAATTGAAAATCTTGATACAAAAAAACTCTCAGAAGATTTTCAAAAAGGTGTTCAAAATGCAGAGGCAGAAATAACTGGACTATCACAAAGAACTAATGAAGTTGGTGAACATGCTGGTAATGTACTAGGATCTTCAATAGAACCAGCCTCAGATGAAAATGTCACCCCAATTCATGAGAAGGCTTTTGAATATGGAAAGTATATTTACTGTAAACAAGTAGTTAATGACTACGAGAATCAGAACCCATCACTTAAGAATTAAGAAAAATTATAAATTACTTCTACTTTGAATCTCAGCTTGCACAATATCTTTATCTTTTCCATATTTTAGTCTTGATAATTCTTTGATCATCTCAGCTTGTTTTGGATTCATACGAGCATTAATTGCATCCATGTCTTTTAGTAATGACATACTAAACGGTGCTACAGGTTCATTTTTAACAATTGTTTTAATATAGACATGATATTTCTCAATATTTGTTAAGTCACCTTCATTAAATGTTGGAGCAAACTCGTGCTGTAAAAAGTTTGCGTCAGGAACACCAACACGAAATGCAATCATTGTACCAACGTTACCAAAAACAGCATTTTTAACTTCTTCATCAATCTGACTTACAAACTGATTGGCAACAATTAGATTGAGTCTATATTTACGTGCTTCAGATAAAATAACAGCAAAATCTTCAGTTGCATAATTCTGGAACTCATCAACATATAAATAGAAATCTTTACGTTCAGACATTGCCATGTCTTGACGAGCCATTGCAGCTGTTAATACTTTTGGAACAAGGATTAATCCTAAAAATTTTGCATCTTCCTCTCCCAAGATACCTTTTGAAAGATTGCAAAGAATAATCTTTTGTGCATCCATTGCTTCTCTGATATTAAATGAGCTTCTTGGTTGTCCAATAATATTACGCATTGTTTTATTTGTAATAAAACGACCAAACTTTGAAACAATATAATCCAGAACTTCTGATTTATGAAAATCTGATGTCTGAGCAATCTGATCTGTCCAATATCTACGCACAACTGGATCTTTAACTAATGGCAACATTTCATCTAAGAACTTGGTATCAGTCATAATACGAACTAACTCTATAAAGGTTGTTCCCTGTTTATACATTATGGTAAGCATGGCATTACGAATTGCATGTTCAAAACGAGGACCAATAATACCCGTTCTATGTGGGTCATAGAGTTTATACATTAACCCAATAATTGAACCTACAACAAAGTGGCGTTGCTCTTCAGTATCTGCCTCCATCATGTTCAAGCCCATAGGACGTTCTAAATCAGAAGGATTAAAATAAATAACATCATCAGCACGCTCTGGTGGCATAAGTTGTAAAATATCCTCTACAAACTCACCGTGAGGGTCAATTGCACAAACCCCTTTGCCATTTTCAATATCTTGAAGAATCATCTCCTTTAAGAATTCAGACTTACCAGTACCTGTTTTACCAATGATATATGTGTGACGCCTTCTATCATCTTCACCCATAAAAACTTCTCTTACTTCTCCTCTGTATGTTGATTTTCCTAGCCTTAAACCACTCTTTGGAATCTTATTTGGTGCAGGAGCATTCTTTGCATTTAACCAACGTATGTGGTGAGTCTCAACAGTTTTATTTGGAAGGTGAAAAATTGTAGCTAGCTCTTCTGTGTTAAGAATAAATGTATCTTTATTAAGAATAGGCATATACCTGTAAAGGAAATCTATCATAAATATATGCTTTAACCATATCCTTGCTTTTTTAAAAGAATTGTATGGACCTGAAAATTGTGCAAAGGCTCCTTTAATATTATTCAAATGAGAATCTGCGATATATTCTTCTTTTGCAGAAACAACTATCCTAATTGATACTCTAAACCCAGGCTTTTCAGCTTTTTGACCAATTACTTCCATTTCCTTAGGATCATGACTATATGTTGCTTTGTTTGGGTCGGATTCCCTTTTCTTTTGTGAAGAAACAAATGACTTTCCTTGGTTTTGCCATTTTTTGCTCTCAGGTTGCATTAATATTTGAATAATGGCACCTTCTCCAATACCCATTTTTGATAGCGCTGAAGTAAGAGAATTCAAACCATCTATTGGTAAATCTTTATATGCCTTTATTGGATAAAATGAAGCTTTATCTAATCTTAAAGCAGCAAATGCCACTTTACCCTTTTTATTAAAGATATTAACTTCATCTACCTCTTTAATATCTGCATTTGGATAGGCTCCATGGATTTGTTTTTCAACCAAATCCCTAATCCTTCTTGGGCAATTAAGATAGAAAGCTATATCTTCCTCAAGGGCTACTATTTCCAAGGAAAAAAGATCCTCAGCTTTTGCAAAGGCAAAGAAACCAGATTTTTTAAGTGAATACAATCCAGCAAACATTTGTTCTGCTGAATCAATCTTTGTCTCATTATCTTTTGGAACTCTAATTAATAATGTTACAAACTCTAAAGCTGTGTTTTCTTTATTCCTATGTTTATATTTTTGAAAAAGCATAAAACAAAAAACTACAAAAATAGCAAGAAACAGAATTAACAGCATTCCTGTACTTAAAAATTGAATAGCTAATGCAAAAAAATCCTGCTCTAGCATTATTTATCTTCCTGTTTATATATTACTTTTCCAGTAAACATTTTAATTATCTTATGACTAAATTCTACCAGCCATCTAAAACTATTTTTAGGTGATTTTTTTATTCCCTCTTTTTCTTCTTCTTCAGTAATTGGTAAAACAATTACTGGTCTACTTGGGTATTGGTTAGTTGGAACTTCTCCTGTTCCATCTGCAATAACAATTTCAGTTGGAGCTGTGTCATGATGATCCTCTACTCTTTGTAAAAAGCTTTCAACTTCGACAGGTATTTCAGGATTCTTTTCCTGTTCCACCGTTTGAACTCCTCCACCCAAATCAATCGATTTAGTATCTAAAGAGCCTCCAACCTCAGCTCTTTCCTTTGCCGATCGAACTGCTCCTTGCTGCGGATTAAGAGTATTAGTTGCTTGATCCACTGCTTTTACCAACCCATGAGGAGCAACATTTTGTATTTCATCTAGGACTGACTCGAAAGTATCAAGTTTATTATTTGTGTCATCAGTTATTTTTGATTGTTTACCACTAAAGATGTTGGACACACCAGATAATACTGAATTTTTAGGATTTACTTGTGGTACTTGGACAGGGTCATTCATTTGCTACATTTATGATAGCATTTTTATTGAACTAATTGAACTACATCACCAGGGTTGATGTTATATTTTTCAGCCCCTGCTTTATTAAGTTCTAAGACCATATTTATGTTTTGGTTAGGACTATAAGTTAATAGTCTATTATCAGGAGTATTTTCTTCAGGTTTCGGAACATTTTTTGTTATTTCTACCACTTGATCATCTTCAATCCAAACGATATCTATGTCAAATTTCATATCTTTCATCCAAAAATATCTGTTTTCACTTGTTGGAAAAATAAACAACATACCTTCTTGACCAATATCATCTCTTCCTGAGAGTCCTAAAGTAGTTGATTTAGGTGTATTTACTACTTCAACTTTAATTATTTGATCATTAATTTTAATATCTACCACTTCTCTATCAGTTAGTTTATTAAAATTTAGGTTATTTTCCATTATTGGCATATTGTTCTTTTGTAGAATTAAATAACAAATAATAGAAACTGCTAATAGCAAAATAAAGATAATTTTTTTGATCATAATTAAAACCTACCTTAGCATAATAATATTTAGATAAATAAATATATAGAGTTAAAATTATAGTTTTGTTTTTCTTGTTAATAAATACGTGGAAACAAAGATTGTTGCCATTAAAACTAATTGATTAATACCAATTAAATTAAAGAATAAAAATGCTGTATCAATCCTTAAAAAATCCAGTAATAACCTAACTACACTGTAGTATATAAGATATATTAAGAATATCTTTCCGCTACCAATATTTGAGACAAAATTTATTTTTTTATATTTAGCCGCATACAAAAACAATGCAAATAGAGATGTGGCCACCATTTCATAAAAAAATAATGGATGAAAATATTCAAAGTTTTCAAAGCCTTGAACTCTAAATTCTGGCTCAATAAATATTTTAAAGTATCCGTTTGCAGGTCTTCCATATAGTTCCTGATTAAAATAGTTTCCCCACCTGCCAATTGCTTGACCTATTGGTAATCCAAAAATTGAATAATCTAAAAGACTAATAATTTTTTGCTGTTTTTGTTGTTTAGATAATTTTTTTAAATCATTTATAAAATAAAATGACAATATTAGCCCTAATATGCCACCAAATATGCCGCCAAATATGCTCAGGCCACCATTCCATATTTCAAAGAATGATAACAAATTATTTTTATATAAATGAAAATCAGTAAAACCATGCCACAACCTGGCCCCAAAAATTGAGAATATAAATGATATTATGCCAATTTTTTGAAAATTATCATTAAGAATCTTTTGATTCTTAAGTTGGTTTTCAATTAATGAACTTGCTATAACAATTGCTATCCCGATTATAAATCCATAAATATTAAATGAAATATTCATTATCTACCCATGAAAATAACTAAAAATGCATATAAAATAGATAAGCTAATAAAAACTGTAGTAACTAAAATATGCTCATCTTCTGAAATATCTCGCTTAAGTTGAAATAAAAATTTTTGTTTAAATCCATTTATATTTTTTCTAAAATTAAACATTTCTAATGATAAAATTGAAATTATTCCTAAAAACATTCCAACTCCCATTGAACTTCCCGTTGATGTTAATAAAAATAATCCCAAAGGTGGTAGAGATACCAAAAAAAGAATTGATCTTGATGTTAATTTTTTATTTTGAGCATCATAATATTTGTATAAAAACATTTCATCAAGTTCTAACAAAAGCATACCTGATACAATTCCAATTCCAAATAATAATACACCTGTATAGTCCACTGCCTTTCCAAAATATGCTGCGACTAAAAACAAAGAAGTTAAACTTACAAAAATTCCTATCTTTCCAAATAAGTTATTACTTTTCATATTTATATTCTATAATCTTTAGAACTGATTGATCAACTGAGGTTTTAAATTCAATACTATTTTCATATTCATCTACAAGTTCTAAAACAATTTTAATTATTTCATCATTTTGAACTGTTGGACCATAGATTAATACGTCATTTCCGGCTAATACAGCAGCTTTAGAAACTTGTTCTAAGCTCTTATTAACCTTTGGATTATTCATATCATATGCAGCCGATTTCATTTCTAAAGCATCTGTAAAAACTAAGACATTTGGATATGCTTTATTTAATTCTGAAACACAAAAAGGGCTTACAGAACATGGGATATCTTTGTCCTGAGTTGCAACTCCAACATGTGAAGTCATCACACCAATTTTTTCATTTTGATCTATCACATATTTATATAACTTAACATCATTTTCTAAAACATTAATATAATCAAATGATTTATGTAAATCATTTTTTGTAAGACCTATTCCAGGAAAATGTTTAAGAACTGGAAGTATTCCAATTGATGTGAATGTAGTAGTAAAATCCATACTTCTATCAGCCACAACTGGATATGAATCCTTTGAACATACTCTATCACCTAAATTTTGATTGTTTCCAACATCTAAAACTGGAGCCAAAACAATGTCTACACCAACATCCTTTAATTCAACTGCTGTTTGTTTAAGAACAGCTTTTCTTTCATCTTGATCTAATTCACAAACATTGAACCATGAATCTAATTTTGCAAAGCCTTCACCAGACAATCTTTGAACACTTCCACCTTCATGATCAACAGCAATCCATGGAATTAAATCATTAATCATATTTTTTTTGAGCAATTCGATAGATTCTTTTGCATTAATAAATGAAATTTGTTCACCAAATAATGTATAAAAACCTGACTTCTCATAATTTAGATCTTCTTCTTGAATAACAACTGGAGTTGAAATCATTAACCTAATTTTTTCTTCAGTTGTTAACTCTGCAAATATATCAACTTTTGTTTTTTTTGTATCTAATTCTGGTAATGAATCTTTTAATTCCTGAAACTCTATTTCTGCCTGAGAAACCTCAAAAGGACGATAAAAATAATTATATCCAAGAACGAGTGTTGCTACAAAAAGTAGAATTATGAAAAAGTATTGTCTGATTTTTTTCATTATTTTTGTTTCTTATTTTCTTCTTTAATTTGTTTTACCTTCCACATAAACAGCCTTGCCTTGCTTCTTGCATTCTGTGCATCTTTAACAAAAGATAAAGATCTCTCTAAGATTGCTCTATCAATAGTCTTTGACATTTTCATATACATACTAACACGTTTTAAATCATTTAATTCAGCAGCCAATCTATAACCAAAATCTTGAAATTCTTGAGTTATGTATCCACCCTTATCTTCAAGTTTATACTTAGCAAATAAATCACTCACTGCTTGAAAACTTTTCTTCTTATTAGTTGAACTATCTGTCATACTTTGAATCCTTCATTAAAAGACCCGCCAAAACTCCAACACTTGCTAAAATATAGATTGATTTCCATCCTGAGAAGAATATAAAGAATAGTCCTACACAAGCCCAAAATATAACTGTAGATAAATTTAATAGCATCTCTCTATAAATAAAAAATGATACTACATCATGACCCTTACTTCTTTTCATAAACATTGTGTCAAAATAGATGTTATATACTTTTGATGCCAATTTATCAAACATGTCAATAAATGCTACACCCCAAACAGAAATTATTTGAGAACGCATGATTGTAACTAAAGATAACGCACCTCCAATGTAATAAAATGGCTTTTTGCTTTTGTGTTTATCCACATAACTGCCTGCAAAATATGTAAATAACATTGCTAAAAATAATGAAACAGTATATAGATATCCAACTTTATCTACTGATCCCAATAATAAGAAAATATAAAGTGGCCATAGAAATATTGATGCATCATAAATATATTTGCCAGAAAATGATGCAGCTAATTTAATAAATCTAGTTTCATGAAGCCATCTAAAAAATTCTTTATATGAAACTGAATTATTTTCTACATTAGTATCCATTTTTACTGCCAGAAAACTTGAACATAACATTAGAACTAAACCAATAAAAAATAAATATTCAATGCCTGCAGCATATGCTATAACACCACTAATTGCAGGAGAAATAACTGCAACAATTTGAAGCAATGTCTGTAAAACACCCATATCCTTGCCCATATTCTTCTTCAAAGCATTTTTACTTAACATTGAGTAATATCCTGCCCAAAACATTTGAGAGTTTGTTGTATCAAGCAATATTGATGGCAATAAAAATAATGCATTTTCTTTTGAAAAATACATTGTTATAAAAAACACAGCTCTTAATAAAAATGAAAAAACAAAACTTTTCTGGTACCCTATTTTTCTATAAATAATTCCTGATGGAATACCAAGAAAAAAGCCAATTATTCCAACAAGAACATAATACATAGATATAACCAAAATTCCTTTTTGAAAACCATCTAAAGGTAGTGATGACAAATATTCTGTTTTTGATCCGATGGTAAATAAATAAATAGGCAAAAAAAACATTGCCATTTTATTCACTAAGTCCCTGATCACTCTGATTCCATACAACAATCTCAAATCATTTGAGTCATCAAAAGTAAAATGTGGTAAATGCAAATGGTGATCTTTTGTTCTAAACATATGTTAAACTTCCAAACTATACTTTTTGCATTAATTCTTTTACAAGCTCAATCTTAGTTTTATTAAAAACTTGAAACTCTTCAGGAGAGAATCTCTCAAGAACATACTGTTGTGGGGGGATAATTCTATTTCCATTTCTTGTATCAACTCCAACTCTGATATGCCAAAAGTTTTGAGTTCCTAAATATTGATAAATTGATAGTAATCCATTATGACCTTTTGGACCAATTCCATACTGTATTTTATATGTTCCAAGTGGCAAATCTAAATCATCATGAATAATAAATAAGTTGTGGTATCCACCTTCTTTTTTATATTCATCTGTAGCTTTATAATAAGATAATGCTCCTTGAACAGCCTTTCCAGACTCGTTCATAAAAGTTTGGGGTTTTATAAAAACTGATTCTTTCAACTTACAAACATCAGAAAAGATCCTTTTATTTGATGAATATTTATCACATTCTAAAACTTGGCTTAAATTATCTAAAATCATTAATCCAGCATTATGCCTGGTCAATTCATATCTACTACCTGGATTTCCTAGTCCAACAATTATATTCATATCTTCTATTGTAGCAGTGTCTTGATATAATTACAGCTACTTATGAACAACATACCATTTTTCTCAATTGTAATTCCAACCTTAAATGAAGAAAAATTCCTACCCTTTCTACTAGAAGACTTATGCAGACAATCATTTACTGACTTCGAAGTTATTCATGTTGACGGTGATTCAGAAGATAACACTATTGAGGAAGCCTACAAATTTAATAAAAGAATAAAAATTCATTCAGTTTCAGCAAAAATTAAAAACGTTGGTTTTCAAAGAAACATAGGAATAAATAAATCAAAAGGTAAGTGGATTATTTTTATGGATGCAGACAACAGATTACCAGATTACTTTCTTGATGGAATTAAGTACAGATTGGCTAAAAATATTAATACTGACTTCTTTTCAACTTGGATAAAAGTTTCAGGAGATACAAAGAGAAATCAATATATAGAAAAAATATTTAATTTTGCTGCTGAATTAAATAAATCAATCGGAAATGAAACTGCTCTAGGTTCCATGATAGGTATAAAAAATGAAATTGCTCAAAAATACAAGTTTGATGACAAACAGAAGGTTATGGAAGATTACCTTTTTATCAAAAATCTTTCAAAAGATGGTTATGTTTTTAATATATTTAAAGATCCTAAATATATATACTCCTTAAGGAGGATAGAATCAAATGGCCTACTTAATTATATTCAAGTTAATTCAAAAATTTTATTTAACTATTTTGTTTTAGGTAATGATTTCAAAAATGATAACCACGGTTATAAAATGAATGGCGGAAATGAATACTTGAAATCAAATAACAAATTCTTTAAAACATTTACAAGTTTAGAAAATCTAATTAAATCCCAACCAAGAAATAAACTTGATAAAGTTTTAGAAGTATTTAATTCTTTTAAAGATAACTTTTAACGTTTTTTATTTCTTAAAAAGAAATAAACAAATCCAACACAAACAACAATCGCTGATAGCATAAATGATTGTAATGATGGCATTTCACCTGGGATCAGTTTCTCTAAATCTAGAATATAAAATATATTTAAGTACTCCAGCTTTTCTTTAGTTAAGAATAGATAGGTCAAAACTGAAACATGAATTATTCCTGCTAAAAAAATTAAATCTTTAGATGTTTTAATAATTCTTGACTTAATAACTCTTCTAAAAAAATCAACATCCTCAATATTTTTATATAAATTTGTATATAGTTTTATGTGCTTTTGAGCAGAGAATTCCAATGAATACTCTTTTGCAATTTCACTTGATTCTTTTGAGAAACTCTTTCTAAGATTTTCGTTTTTTAATAGCTTAATAAGTGGTTTTGAAAACTCTATTCCATTAACTTTTGAAACTAAAAATCCATTATCTTTGATCATTTCCATCAAACCTCTAGATTTGGCAGCTACTATTGGTAAACCAAAATGCATAGCTTCGATAATACTAACTGGTTGAACTTCACTATGACTTGCAGTTGCAAAAACTTGACCTGCTGAAAAAACATCTTTTCTAACTAAATCAGAATTTTTAATTTCGCCGGTGAAGGTTACTTTAGAGCTTAATTTCAATTTACTAACAAGCTTAATTAATCTTTCTTTATCAGGGCCATTACCAACAATTAGCAAGTGTGCCTCAGGGACTTCTTTTATGATAAATGGAAATGATTTAATTAATGTTTCAATATTCTTTTCAATACTTACTCTTCCAATATATAAAATAACTTTTTTATTATTAAGTTTGTATTTTTTCATAAACTCATCGTGAAGTTTTTGATCACTTGCTACAGAAGAAAAATCAATTGCATTTTTGATTGCAGTAATGGGTCTAGAAAAATTATGACTTTCAAGATCTTTCTTAACAAATAATGAGGGAGTAATAACTCTATCTGCACGATCATAAAAAGTTTTTGTAAATCTCCATAGCACTTTTTGAGCAAGCTTAACACCTCTATTTTTTATACCAATAATTCTGAGGTACTCTGGTTCCATGAAATATCCATGAAAAGTTGCAACAGATTTAATATTAACTAATTTTGCATAAAATAATCCCATGCTTCCAACCGGACCAGGTGCAATAACGTGAACTATTTCTGGTGAAAATTTTCTTAATTTAAATAATAATTTTGAAGAGAAAAAACCCAACATAAATTCTGGATAAACTATTGCAGGAACTGATGGTAATAATAAAATCTCAATACCATCTAAATGAATGTTGTTACTTCCTTTTGTCTTTGGAGTAATTACTAATACATCATGGCCCATTCTTTTATATTGAGTAATCAAATGAACTAAACTATTAGTAACACCATCAACGTGAGGCAAAAATAAATCTGTAAATACTGCAATTTTCATAGTTTGTATTATATATTTTTTTCTAGAAATTATCTAATTCTTTAATTGTTGTAGCATCAGTCCAGTTTTTATCATCTCTAAAATCAATTAGCCTTGGAAATCTTAAAGCAACTCCAGCTGAATGGTTTGGTGATTTAGTAATTTCATCAGCTGCTGTTTCTACTACTAATTCTGGTTTCATCCATACATCAGGAAATAAATTTTTATCAACTTCATACTCCTTTGGTTTTTCTGAAGTTGATAGTTCATCACCTCTAAATTTTAATTCTTTGAATTGATCATCACTTAAACCTGTACCAATTTTTGCTATAGTTTTAACATCTTGTTTATCATCTAAAACTCCTACTAAAAATGCTCCAACTCCAAATTTTGATCTTTTACCACGACCAAAATAATACCCCATTACAATCAAATCCAGTGTATCCTTAAGCTTTCCATATGTTCCTTCAGCTTCTTTAATTTTCACCCAACTCCAACCTTTTCTTCCACTTTGATACCCAGAGTCTATCTGCTTAATAACAGCACCCTCCAATCCTTCTTCAAGTTTTTTTTCATGAAAATTATGAAGTTCAATATCGTCAGTTGTTACAATATAATCTGCAAATATAATTATCCTATTATTTTTAAATAGTCCTTTTAATAGATCTTTTCTTTTACGCAGAGGTTTTTCTAAAAAGGATTCGTTTCCCGAATATAATACGTCAAACACATAAAACCTAATTGGAACCTTCTTTGAAGCCTCACCAACATCATGCTTACGTTTTCTAGTAATTGTGGATTGAAATGAAAGTAGTTCTCCAGTTTCAGGATTATAGCCAATTGCCTCTGAATCCAAAATACATTCGTCTGTTTTTAGAGCATCTGAAAGATCTAATAATTCTGGAAACATATAAGTGACTTCTTCCAAATTTCTTGTAAATGCTCTAACATGCGACCCGTCATCGAAACCTTTTCTTGAATAGTGAATTTGTACACGCAGACCATCATATTTTGGTTCTGCTATTACAGTTTCCATTTTATCAATTATCTCTTTTGCAGTATTCAACCTTTGACAAAGTGCGGGAACAACAGGTATGCCAACACGAACTTGATACTTTTCATCTAATTTTTTTGCTATTAGATCTAAATCCGTAGCTTTTTCTTTTGATAATTCTAAGTAGACTTGAGCAAGCTCTCCAACATCAGCTCTTTTCTGATATGCATCTTCTAATAACTTTCTATGAACTTTTGAATTCGTAACAGCCCAAGATAGTGCATCTAATATTGTCATTGCACTAAAACCAAGCCTAAGCTTACCAACAATGATTCTTGTAATAAATTTTGCAGACACTGGATTTGAAAGTTTTAATAAATCCACAAGTAAATTAAGTTTTCTATCTTGAGATCCTGAGCCATTCTCTTTAGCAATTTGTACTAACTTCTTAAAAACCTGATCAATTTCTAGTTGATCTTGTTCTGTTATATTTATATTTGCATCTTCAATTACTTGAAAAGCTGCCAAACCAATGTCGCCAGACTCTTTATATGATTTTGTAATTATCTTCAAAGAAGATGTTATATCGCTGTCTCCAAACAAACCTAGGCTTTCACTTGAATGCTTTGAATATTCTGAATGAATTTGTGATAATGCGCGCAAAACCATTTTTACACTAAGTTGAAATTCTAGAGATAAGTATGCAGGAACTAAGCTTCCTTGCATTAAATAGCTAGCTATTTTAATTTCATCAACATCAATGACTTTGTATAAATCAGATAATTGATACATCATCTCTAATCGTGAATTTGTTTGTTCAAGCAGATCTAATTTTTGAGAAAATAATTTAAACTTCATAGCATCCATTGTAACTTAAGAAAATTTATTCTACCAACTTATAATGAACACCTTTAGTAACACCTTGTTTTTTAATGACATTTTTTTCAATTAAATCTTTAACGTCTCTTAAAATGGTATCTACAGATATATTTGGTAAGACTGACTTCATATCATCAGATGTAACTTTATCCTGTTGTTGGAATAACTCTAATAAAATAATTTGGCGCTCAGATAATGCAACTTGCTCACCTAGTTGTTTTTTTAGTTTTAAATCCTTTGAAAGCCTTGTAACTTGGTTTCTAACTTTATCTATTTCAATTGCTAAGCCATAACAAAAATATTCTAACCAGTATGTTAAATCTGCATCTTGAGTTTGTTGAACTGAAAGAAGTGCATTGTAATATGCTTGAACATCTCCATCAAAATACTGCTCTATTGAGAAAAATCTCTTAAAATCATAATCAAGTAAATATAACAACAATGTTGCCATTGCTCTTGCAGTTCTTCCATTTCCTTCAATAAAAGGATGAATATAAACCAACTGATAATGAATAATTGCAGCTCTGAAAATTGGGTGTGTTGACTTAAAGTCATCTGAATTAACCCACTCAAAAAGATCATTAATTAAAAACGGAATTTCCATTGATACTGGAGGTCTATATACCACTGATGAATTAACAGCACTTGTAACAATTACTTGTTTATCTCTGAATATTCCAGAGTAATTATCTTCAACAACTTTTGAAACAGTTAGCTTGTGAAGAATTTTTAAAGTATCTAGTGTAAATACATTTTTTACATCACCTGTGCGTTGTTTTTCAATCCAAGAAATAACATTTCTATAATTTAAAACCTCTTGAATATCTCTGTCCCTTGCAAGTATTCCAGCTTTTTGTGCAACCTGTTTTGAATCTACTTCATTACTCATTCTAACAATTTGTTGAGCTTGTTCTTTGGTTAGGTCATTTCCTTCAATTTTTGTACCATAGTGAACAGTTCTAGTAAAAGCTTCATCACGAAATTTTGCTTCCCAGGCAGGAACTAAAGGAGCATGGTCAATCATTGCCTTTGAAGCCTCAATTCTTGAGATATAAGTAAGAAGATTATTAGTAATCTTAAAATTTGGTTGATACATAATATGGTTTGATAATGTTATAACTCAATTATCACTTGTTTTAGTCTTGAGAAAGTATACAGTATTATCGCAATTTTTGCAGAGATAATTTAATTATAAGCAAGAATAACTAATTAATTTCTTGCCATAAAGTTTTTGGAACCTGTTCAACCAAATCTGAAGAATTAAAAAAAGGACCAACAGTCTTATATAACTCATCCCCAGCTTTTTTATTAATATAACTTGAGACAATTGCAGCAATATTAGATATATTTTTACAATATAAAGATGCAACTAAACCAGCTAAAACATCGCCTGTTCCACCCTTAGTCATACCTTCATTTCCACCACTAACATTTAATTCATGTTTTTGACCATTTTCAAACCATGTTACTAAATCAATTTCACCTTTTAATAAAATTGTTAATTGCTTCTCATCTAAATCAATTTTTTTTTCTTTTGACTTTTTTATTAGTCTATTCATTTCTTCTTGGTGTGGAGTAATTATATGGTTTTTATTTAATAAGTTTGGATCTACCATTTGTAAAGCCCCAGCATCAATTACAAACTTTTTATCTGGAAATTTTATAAGCAAATTATTTACCAATTCCTGAGATTCAATATTTCTCTCCATTCCTGGGCCAATCAAAATACAATCAGATTCAATTAAGTAATCTTCTAATGATTCTCTCTCAATTACGATCCCATTCCAAAACTCACCCTTAGCTTGTTTTATTAGTTCATTATTACTAGATACTGATGAATAAAAAACCATATCAACGAACTTTGAAGCAACGTCCAAACTCCATTTACTAGCTGCGTGAAATAATTCTGATCCACCAATTAATAATAATTTCCCATTTTGACCCTTATGAGAATCCTTAGAAGGTAAAATTAGTTGATCAATATAATTTTGAATTTGTTCTTGGTACATATGTGTTTGATAATTATAAATAAATAACTTCAATATTATCTGTTGCTTGTCTAATATCTTCAAGTACCGCAGGTTCAGTTGTAGTTACAACAGATTGATAGTTTTCTAAAACACTTAAGGCTAAAGCTTTACTATCATCATCAAGTTCTGAAAGAATATCATCTAATAATAAAAGCGTATTTAACTCTGATTGATTTTTTAGATATTCAAGCTCGCAAAACTTCAACCACAAAACTCCTAGACGTTGCTGACCCCTAGATCCATAAGCATCCAATCTCAATTTTCTGTTGTTTTTTTCTAAAAACACAATTAAATCATCTTTGTGAGGGCCTATTAAAGTGTGGCCAGCAGATATTTCATTGTTTAAATACTGTTCAATTCTATCTTCTGAAATTATTGATGGATCATATTCAACTGTAAATTTAACCGGAAATTCCACCCCAGAAAATGTTTCTAAGAATTCTTTCCTGTATTTTTGTAAAATCATACCATTTTTAACTAAACTTAAATTCCAATACTGTAGAACTGATTTTGATTGTTTTCTTTCTCTAACTTGTTGAAGAAGCTTATTTCTTCTTATTAGTGTCTGATCATAATTTTTTAAAGCAATAGCATATTGAGAATACATCAAAGATAAAACATTATTTAAGTAATTACGTCTACGACTTGGGGAACCCTCAATCAAGCGCATATCTTCAGGTCTAAAAACAACTGTATGAAACTTTCCAATAGCATCTTTTTTTCTTCTTCTAACTCCATTAACACTAAATAATCTATGTTGAGTTCTTTTTCCATTTACAACCCCTCGTGTTAGAATAACTTCAATTTCATCTGTTGGAATTTCTGAATCAAGATTTGCTTCTTTATCAAATATAACACCCTTAACTCTTGAGAGCTCTTCATCAAACAAAATCATCTCATCAATTTTACCCGCTCTGAAGCTATTTCCTGTAGCAATCAGATTAACCGCTTCAATAATACTAGTTTTTCCAATCGCATTAGCTCCAATAACAACTGTTGTTTTTTGAGTAAACTTTAAAAAATAGTTTTTGTGTAAACGGAAATTTTGGAGAGCAATACCTGATATTATCATTTGGCTATAAGGTACCATGAAATTCAACTTATTACACTAGAAGCATCTATTTCTTCTCAATATTAAAGAATGCTCCATTACAACTATTACCTGACCATTGAGGTATTCTTAAATTACCTGGAGCTCTTAAGTTAAATGCTTTACAGAATTGGTCTCCACTCATACTCACACCATTAATTGAAATTGAGTTAGTTCTTCCATCACCCAAGGTGACAGTTACATTATTAGCATTTGATATTCCACCATATTTACTTGCAATATTTCTAAGTTCACTATGAGAATATGGATTTCCACCC
>Ga0100402_1002565_pt1 | contig 20353 bp, 15 predicted proteins | sample CryGeyme20150102_FD_80419 | JGI IMG/M metagenome (GOLD analysis project Ga0100402, IMG submission 80419) | Groundwater microbial communities from Crystal Geyser aquifers in Utah, USA - Crystal Geyser metaG 2015-0102 | ecosystem: Environmental > Aquatic > Deep subsurface > Groundwater | place...
ACGGGTGTATAAGTAGAGGGGTCACATTTTCGATCACTTTTGAAGGTCTGTATTGTCTTCACTTCTCTTTGCCACTTTGAATGCGTTATATGAATGGATAGCTTAGTCTGAGAGGATTAAGAGTATGTGTCATATGTTAAGTGGTTGGTACAGATAAAGACTATGGGGTCCATTTTACCCCAATGCTGCATGTAAACGTTTACAGAGGGAGTAGCTAGCTAGACTAGTAGTAGTACTACTACTACTAGTACTACTGCTGTGGAGTACTCATTATTTTTATTATGGTTGATCAGCGATAGTATTAAAGAAAAACAGCAATTTCCTATTGGCAACATTATTCCATTACTGCTGTTCATCTACCTGTCATCATCGTCGTCAACAGCTGGCTTGCCTAGCAAACTTGCGTAGAATGAGTCGCCATTGTCTTCTTCTTCGTCGTCGTCAGTTTGATGCGAGTACAAGACCGAGTACAGCAGAGGCATGGAGTTGATAGGTTCAGCGCCGATGCCAGACCTGCTGCTGCTGCTGTCAACGCCCAATGTATTCATAGTTCCGGTCGAAGTTGGTGGGGGCATCGTGTCCCCACTTGCTGTACTGGCAGTATCCATGCCTCCACTGATCGGAATGCCATAGTTGGTTGCTCGTGAAGATGTACGTTCCGTGGCCCATGGGTCCAAGGAGAGATGTGGAAGGTGACGAGTAGCAGTAACATTATCAGTGAGGAAAGCTGTGTTTGGGTCGCCCATGCCTGGTAGAGCAGACCTACAAGAGGAGGAAGTTTGCAGTGGAGGGGCATTTGTATTCGTGTTCGTGTTGCTATCGTCCAAGATGCTGTCCAGAAAGTCCATCACATTGAAGCCGTCCGACGCGGGTACTCGTTGTGGTGGCAACATAGGCTCTAGTCCACCAGCACCTGCTCCGTTTAAGGTAGCGCCGATGCCGCTTACTAGAGGAGCATTCGAGAGCCCATTTGTGCTTCTAGTAGTATTCAGCAGCGAAGGACCCAAACCACCGAAAGCAGAAGTTGTCGTGGAAATTGATGGGATATTAAAGCCTGCAGACGACGTGCTTCCCAAAATGTTTGCGTCTGTGAGAAAAGCGGAAGGAGTGAGGAGAGGCGTGTCATATGAAGACGTTGGCCTCGCGAGCGTAGAGCTTTGGCCGCCAAAGCCAGGGGGCGGGGCGAGTCCCGGTGGAGGTCGGAGGAATGGTACACCAGCGGGAGCTTCTGTCGTTGCGGTGATAACAGGATCCAATTCTGGTTTTGCGTCCACCATTTTTTTCGTTTCTGAGTTTGATGCTTTGTCCGCCCGACCTTTCTTTTCTCGCTTCTTGGCAGCCTTGGATTTCTTTTCTGGCTTCTCCCTTCTCTCGATAGAAGTCGTCTTACTCTCATTCGAGTTTTTCTTGGTTCCTTCCGAGGGATCAGTTTGCTTTCCGCGCTTCTTCTTGGTCGATTTTGGTTCATCTTGATCAACTCTGCCATATTTATTGTTCTCTGTTGCGACTGAGGGGCTCTTCTTCTCGCGATCTTTCTTGCCAGACAGCTTTCCCTTTTTGTCGTTCGTAATTTTGGAATTTTCGGCAATAGGTTGCTTGCTGTTGTCAGACGACGCAGTCTTGGCCTTCTCTCGGGCCCCTTTGCCCTTTGCTTTCGCTGACTCGGTCGCTTTGCTACGAGAGTCCATCTTTCCGGGAAGTGTGCTCTGTGAGCGGTCAGCACTACACTCTCCTGTTTCCGACCGGACAGGAGACTTTGTTCTATGTGCTTGTCGACTATTCCTGTCATTCTTTTGTTCTTGAGTTACCTCTTTCTTCTTTGGATTAGCAGGGGCAGCAAAAGTAGCTTCTTTCCTTTCTATCTTTTCGTATTCATTGTCGCTTGGCATCGACTTGGCATTCTCAACTTCTACAGCTAAGTTCGGTTTAGCAGATTGGTTTGCCGCGTTAGTGCTGTCTTTCTTGTCTTCAAGCAATATGTCGACGGGAGGCGAATCTGCAGATTTCGTGGACGCAGATGGTATCATAACCTTCTCTTTCACAGAACCCGACGGCACGGCTGCACTAATATCATCCTCGATTGCTGCCTCCGCAGCAACAAAGGCAGCAGTGTCACTAATATCATCAGGTGTAGCTGGGATGTCTTCGCTAAGTTCAGATATTAGAGAACCCTGGCGCACCGATTCTTCTTCATCGACGTTGTCGGCTTCGATGCTTTCGTCGTCAGATGGCTCGGAGCTGCTGCTAGTGGAAGAATCGTCGTCTGGATCATCTTCGCTCTCGACATTGCTGTCGTCAGGCGAGCTATCAAGGGCGTTGTTGCTGGCAAATCTTTTCTGTAGCAACTCAGAAGAGCGGAAACGAATCTGGTGTTTAGGTGTTGTCGGCAGGGCCACTCCGCGTGCAACAGCAACTCTCCACGACAAGCCAATCGGAAGAGATCGCCTTAAAAATTCATCTTGATGCGTTGAACTATACCTGTAAATAGCTTCACTAAGAGTACGAACTCTGTCGTTGCCTCCTCCAGTGCTGCCATCTTTTCCAGAAATCTGCCCAGACGGAGTGCCGCTTACATTCAGCCCAATCCGTTCCCTTTTGAAGACGCCGTTACTGTTGAAACACTGAGGAGACAAAATCCCCATCGTCTTGTATCGCCCAAGAACAACATGACGAATTTGTTCGCGCCCTAGCGCTTGCAAATCAGTAGAGGTTGGGTCAGCACGCGCCAAGCAGCGAAATGCTGCCGACCAATTATTTTGTTGGGTTGTAGCTTTGTCTGAAACTCCAATATTGCTGGATTTGCGTCTGGGCAGAAGAGCCGACGAAAAGACATCGGAAGACTGGCGTCTGAACATATAGCCACGAAAGATGACACTGTAGGCTGCAACCAAAATCACAGTCGTAAACACGAAAATAACCGTCGAGCGTCCAAGTAGGAACAGGCGATATTTCAACCGAGAAAGCCAATTGCCACGACATTGTTTCTTAGTTGCACAGTGTGCTTGCTCGTGAAGATCACTTATTGTGAAACCCCATTGGCGAATTGCCCGACATGAGCTGAATTCTTTATCGGACATGTCATAACCGACCAGTATAGTGTGCAAGTGCTGGCGGAATGCTTTCATGGATCTTTCGCTTGCGACATATTCTGATCCTAGCTGGGACAGCCAACCAACCCTACCAGGCACTCCAGAGGAAGCAATAAGAGGAGGCCTCTTGAGGTTCACAGCAACGAAATCCCGTTGCGAATGACAATCTGGGAAGTGCTCAATGTAGAGAGATACATTTTGCCCAGGATGGAGGGTAAATCCATAGCGAAGATTTTTAAGTCCATGTGCAGTCTCAGTCTCGTTCTCCTCGTCCAAGCAATTCATCAAACGAAATTGTTTGAAAGAACAAGCGCCGCCCGTGCTTCTTGCACGGGCATGACTGTGTCTTGTGTTCGCTATCGTTGAGTCAGACATATAAATTCCGTCGTACGTAACAGTCGTGTCCCCGTCATTGACTAAAAGCACTTCTTTGATGACTGAACCAGAGACAGTTTTTTCTGGCAACGGGCGTGCCATGGGGTCGGGCTCTGTCATATCTTTGCTGCCTGGGAAAACCAATGTTTGGCGACCATGTCTCATCTCAATATCGCCAAAATCATCGGCATAATGATGAGCAGGAGGCGGATCGATGAAAATAACTTTTTCCCAGAGAGCTCTTCCCCGCAACAAAATCCTTTCCAATCCGGACAGGGAATTTTCCAAGTACACCATTGATTCATAAATATTGGAGGAGCAAGCTTTCGCCTTTTCTTCGTTGCCCGAGCCGTGAATAGACCGGCTCTCAAGGGAAGTTTGGCAACCGTGAAGTTTGTACCGACCAGGAGGCCGAAATAGAATCGGCCCAATTTCAACTTTCCCATAAGGAGGTATAACAATTTCATTCAATGCGGAGTATGGAAGTGCAAAAGCTGAAGGCCCTCCGTCTTTTCCGGGAAATGCGCCACCAGCAGAGAATAAAGGTTCATCCATCATCCTCACATTCGCCTGAGGCAAACTAGACCTTGTGCGGCCAGAAAGTGTGATACCGACAGCTGCCGCTGAACCGATAGGACTCACCGGCTGCGCTGTTTCATTGCTGGCTTCCTTTGGTTGATTTTTTTTGTCCCTTATACCGCAGCGAACTCCGCACCCAGCTAAAAAAGCAATATTCGACTGGAGAGAAGGGTTAACGAGACTCACTTGAGCGCCATCATCTGCCACAAACCGCACGGTGTGGAAAGAGCTTATTGTATCTCCGTAGTTGTCTGCAAGGAAATAACCACCATACCCATCCCACCATTGGTGCTCTGCGCTGACAGCTCCGTTTTGAACAAATGGCGACTCACTGTATCCAGTAAATGAGTTTCGAAGTTCATCGTCGATGCCAAACTTTGTTTTCAGCGGGTTTTTGTCTTCGGCGCCGTTTGGGTCCTGATTTGGTGCCACTGCTAGACGCACTCGAACAGGAACAGACGTAGGATTTTGAAGCGGTATGGTAAGGGATGTAATATCGGCAACTAAAGTAGGTTTGAAGTCGATGGTTGAAGGCGTGGTGTCGTCGCCAATTAGGGCAACTGGTATATGGGACATAGCATTTGCTCGTTCATGGTCAAGAAGCTTTGGCGTTGCCAGTATAGTTGCAACAACTGTATCACGAATCGAGACAGAGAGGACTTGAGCCTTGTCCTTCCTGTTGGATTCGAGCATAGAATCGTATTCAATAGTAGCTGTCAACGTGGTAGTAAGCATGCGCGTTACGTAGTTGGACACCACCCTCCAAGCATCCCATGCGTCAGCGAAGACATCGAGTACTGTAGGTGCGATAATTCCGTCGCTGTGAAGCGCGAGACCCTGATTTTGTGATTTCACTTCATTATCGAAAGCAAAGCTTGAAATGAGCAGAGCTTTCTCGAAAGATCTTAGAGCACGTTTGACACCACCCAGTTCCGCAACATAAATCAGGGTGTTTTCGTCCTTGGCCTTGATCTTCTTTTGTAGAACCTGCGTTCCGCCACACCCCTGCGGCTGTAGCTCAGCCCGGCTTGCTAACCAATTCGTTGCACATTGATAAAACGAAGGAAAGTCCACTAGCGACACAATCGAATTTTTTCGCGGTTTACAATTGATGGCACTCCTTATTTTGCCAACGTCAAGGCCTGGATTAGAAGGATTTGCTTGAGAGCTCGGATGACGCAATTTGGATCCCTTTGCGTCGTCGACCTCCACTTCAAACCAAGGGTTGCAGCTCGTCATACCAGCCAATGTTACAACACTGGAAAAAGACGAATTCATTCTTAGCGGTACCGATTTCCTGACAGCGTATTCGGTGTCTAAGCTCGCTGACGGGCCCATGTCCTTACCAGGATGCTGCGTTTCGTAAAAGAGATTGGCAGGGACCTGGATGACAGAAGCTCCAGTTTCTGCAACATCCTGGAATGCCTTGGCAGCTTCTTGGGCTTCAGTGTACTCTTCTTCTGTCTGGTTTGCTACAGAAAGTTTTATCTCTCCGAGCAAAGCCTCAAAGGTTACGAATACAGGTAATTTCTCACCATGATCGGTCGATAAAACAAGTCCAGTCGAAAGAAAGCGGGTGATGTCGTCTCGTAGCAAAGCTTTGGGAGGAGCGTGCAATTTCAAATCAAACCTTGCCACGGCGCCTGGTGGAATGATGGTGTAGGTTCCATCTGAAGGATACTCTGTTGGCTCTAAATCCTTGTTCCAACACACTTTTAGCTCCTTTGCGACGTGAGAATCCTCAGAAATTAGCAAAGGACCCTTTCCTTCATGACTATAGGAGGATGAAGTGTCGAAAGAGCCATCCTCTGGAGCCTGAGATAAGTTGTATTCGTAGTCGGGGTCGACGAAGACCTTCTCAGAGTTCGGAGGGTCTGCATGCCGACGGCAGTTTGACCAACTGTCCTCACCAAACCGAATCGGTAATGGGTCCCGATGAAATTCACCAAAAGCATACTTTTTGTACAAAGTAGTAAGCAGTGGCTGTCTACCAACAGCGGCCTGACTCATTGTGATTGCATCGCGAAAGCGAAAGTCGCCAAGAAACTTCTGCGCGATAACTGACGTCCGCAAAAACTTCCGAAGTCCCTCCAGTGGATGCCCTTTGAGATCACCCGAGGACACGAGATCCTGAGCGTGGCCACCAAGAGGATTGTGTTTTTTTTTCGGAAAATGGTCAAGAATATTGTGGCCGTCTCCTAGGCCGCGCGTGGGTACCCGAGCAAGCGAAATACTCATCCCTTCCACTTCACCGATGTCGACACTGACCAGTAGGGGGACAGGGTTATGGTTTGTCATGTAAAACGAAGCCGTTTCGACTGTACCCTGCCTGATTGCCCCGACCTTTAAGAGAATGGGGTTTAATTGTATGGCGTGCAAATTGAACGACTCTGGAAACAAGCTCTTCACGTATGTTTCAAGAAGCTTCAAATCACTTCCATGTTCTCGTTTATGCCAGCTCCAGCTATCACCGTATGATTTCTTCAGGAGATCTCGTAAGGCCATACCAGCCTTTGACGAGCGAAACCAACGAGCTAGATCATTGAAGCCGACCAAAGCGTCGGAAGCGGCCTCAGTCCAGTCAATGTTTCTTTCCCTTTGTAATTTTTGTGCTTTCACACTTTCCGTCCTTGTCGAAGCCCCACTAGAAAGTGATTGCATTCCAGTAATTTCGCTTTGACCCGGATAAATGACTAATGGAATTTGATGGCGCTCTGTAAAGGGATCAGTTGTGAACGACAAGTAGCAATACGTGGGGTCAGCATGAAAATATTCGTCATCCGAGGAATTGTCGCGCCCATCCTCTAGGACTGAATCACTTGAATCTGGAAAGTCGTAAAAGAGGTTTACAACACCAACGTCATTGAATCCTTTGAAGGGGAAGCTTTCATGTGGTGGACCAGAGAGCTCAATTCTAAAGCGATTACAAAGGTTCCTTCTATCGGGAGCGTCGCTAGAGGTTGCGTTGAAATCACTGCTTATGGATGCTTCGGCAAGTCGAATCATCTGGGGCTGGTACCTTTCTCCAGAGTCAACCCGAGAGGGCATATGAATATTCGCAAAGATACGAAGCACATGCTCGATATCTCGGCGATCAAAAATGGATTCCGTCAACCTTTCATCGGAATCAGAAAGGAGTTCTTCGCCCTTGATATCAAATGGACGTTCCGGGTAAAATATACTGGAGACACTACCAAGGCCCTCTTTCCATGACCGGACAGCCCAGAGATGCGGAAAGGGGTGCGAGGTGCGATGAATCATTATGCCAAGCTTACCCTTCACAATTGACACGGACAATGGAATTTCCAAGACAAATTCGGTTTGCTTTGTTTGTTTGGTTTTGTCAGGCTCACTTGCGTAGTCGTCCGAGATCAAAATTTGGCCTTTTTGCTTCTTTGAACTCGTTTTGACCAAATTTTTAATCCACTGAGCGTAATCAAAGTCCACATGCGCGGTGGCACGTAGAATGGCGTTGCCGTGAAAGAACAGCGACTCCAACTTATGAGATTCAAATTTTTCCCAGTCGATGCTACACGATACCATGAGCGCCTCTCCAGTTAGTGCATCAGGACCCAACAAGTTGTTCTTAATTTTGACGCTCATGTGCAGTCCAAGCTCTTCTGGATTCGGTTGTTCCTGGTCGTCGTCAACTTCTACAGCAACACCGGATCTCATAATTTTAATTGGGTAATCCTTTGGATTCTGAACGGCCAAGAAAGAAACAAGTGTGGAGCTAGAGCTTGAGAGCAGGGAGAAATCAAGTCGGCCTGGCATAGCGCTCAAAACACTAGGTGCAAGAGGAGATGCTGGTGCGACTGGTTTGCCAGGTCGCAAAGACAAGTTGGTTTCAGAGAAATCATCTTCCACTTTGTAAAGCGTACTGTGGTACACGGGAGGATATGATCGGTGCTTGTAGTCGTCGCTGGCGAGCGAAGGCGCGGCCTGCGGCGACAAGCCACCACCTTTGCCGCTCGCGTTTGTACCAGCCGCATCATTTTGACACTGCTTTTGAAGCCTTTCCAGGGCAACAAAGAATTTTTGGCCTGATTCTGTTTTCACGTATAAAAATCCTAAGCTGTGCCCCGCCAAGGATGCAGAGTGAGCTGCTCTTGCTGCCTCGCGGTAAGCATGAGATTCCACGGCCTCTACAGGCGAGTCTACTGTGAAAGGTGCTTCGTCGTCGTCTGAATTGAATTCGTCCATTGTGGTGTCGACTGGATTTTCGGAAGTACTACCAGTCGTGCACACTGTGACGACATACTGCTGCTCTCCTGGACCGATTATCAACGAACCTGGTTGGGGTTCCATTTTTTCATCGTCATCGTCGTTGCCGAGATTCTCACTTGTTGCATTTTTACGTCGAGGATCGTTCCACCACTCGCGTATGGAAGACGACGGCGCTTTCAATTCTCCGTGAATTTGCAAAACCATCTGCTCTGGACGACTCACGTACACTTCTGACACCATGAGATTCTTATCCTTGTTTGGATTCGTCATGAATAGATTGTAACAGTCTCGAGAGGTGTTTGGTGAGATCTCGTCGTCACTGAATCTGTCCTTCTCATCCCCACTATCATCTGCACCATGGTCTAACGGTGCTTGATCTGTGTCCATGAATATAACTCCATTCGTCGTTTTAGAATTTTTATTATTACTGTCACCGTTTCCGTCGTGTGGATGCGGCGAGGCACTGGGCCTATTTTTACCTCCACGTTTCATGTCCTCGTTGGCATCGGCTTGCTCCTCATTTTCGTTGACATCGTCATCTTGGTCAAAATATATCACATCAGGCAATCCAAATGTGTTCTGCCGCCGACTGGAAGCAACTACAGGAAATTGTACCGATCCTCTTGAAGTTTCGACCAAGATTGTTGTTCTCACTTCGAATAACCACTCACTGTTGCTGTCCATATTATTAGTATCATAATCATCTTCGACACGACCGCCGAACGATGAAGCAAATTGTCGTAAATGTTCGTCAATCTTTTTAACTTTCCCAGGAGTATTTTCGAGCTGCTCTTTGTGTTGTTCGAGCCAATTACTTCTCTCTTGGGGTGGCATTTCTCTCACCAACTGTTCCCAATCTGCTCTGGCAGTGCCACTGATTAATTTCATTAACTTGGGCGGTGGCGGTTGTTTGAGTGAAAATTCCTCGTGATCTGGATCAAACGTCGATGAGAATGCTATTTGATAGGGTGCCTGTTGGCTGTAGTAATCCTCCAGATCTGCGTTTGCATGCGGACTCCCTCCTCCAGACAGTGTACAAGGATATCGTGGCAGATAGGTGATGGGAATAATTATGGATTCACCAGGCTTTACTGGAAATGCTCCATTGTTTCTGGTTGTGGATGGCATTCGTGAGGCGTGTATTTGTTGTGGTATTGATGTTTGATCCCAAGTACTGCTGCTGCTGCTGCTGCTGCTGCTGCTATGATGGGATCCAAACTCGTCTTCTTCTACATCTTCCTCGCCGTCATCTTCCGCCTCAGCTGTCTCGTCGTCGTCCTCGGTCTGTTCTTCAGCTGGATCGTAGCGCACCAAAAACGTTTCCTCGGGAGTGGTTTGAATGGAATGGATGGTTATAGAATCGCTAGCATGCTGTAAAATAAGATGATGAAGGGGGTAGTACAGAATATGAGAAAAGGGGGAAAATTACTCTTCATCCATCCACCATCACAAACACATCATCATCATCATCATCACGAATCACGAGCAAACACACAACACATGATATTCTACAATCAATGCTGACGTACCAAATTCTTGATTTCCATCTGTGCAAACGAATGCTGACAGGATGGCACACGAGCGAGGGCATCACCGTGATGTAACGTCAACCGTACTTGGACGTAGGGATGATCTACGGTCTCGACAACGTTGGTATTGATGCTGGTGGCATCAACGACAACACTTGGTTTCGACACGGTAAGTACTGCCCTCAGCAAAACTGTACTGAAGAAGGAGCACCATACCAGTGCCAAAGATCCCAGACGAAGAAATCGTCCAGATGATGACGATGATGCAGTTGTACCACAACACCGCATACTAGTAGTAGTAGTCTCTTTTTTGGTTAAATCACTGGATGATTAAAAGTGTCACTGCGTTATACCTCGCCGCTTGCTTTCTACAACCCGTATATAAAATTAGATCGTCCTTGTCGCCTACAGTACTCTATTTTTTTTTAGCAATGAAACAGAAAGATGCTGTTACAATGTTGCTATAAGGAGGGAGGTCTAATGTTGTTGTTATAATTGTTGCTTTTGTGAAATGGTCAACGTCTCCGTTGATGTTGATGTTTGTAGAAGTAAAAAATCTTACCCCCTGCTTCACTACTGCTGTACTCTACAGTATTACTAAGCTACTGCTAGTAGTAGTAGTAGACATAGCTAGTAGTAGTGGTAGTCTAGTAGTAGTAGTAGTAGTAGTAGACTAGTAAAGGATCCCGAGAGACAACCCCCGAGAAGCCAATTCGCGAAAGCACTTGTGGTTGAAAAAGCAATGGCGGTAGGTCTACTGCGAATAAAAATAATACAGTAGACTAGCTAGTAGGTAGTAGGGTCTAGTCCACTCGGCGGAGTAGTCTAGTCTACTCAACAGTGATAATAATAATTTAATACACGAGGGAGTACCTAGCTACTAGTGCTACTACGTAGTACCCCCAAGTACTAAACAACTACAGTACTACTAGTAACTACTAGCTAGTGCTAGTAGTAGTCGTCGCTACTATGAGTACTACTAGTAGCTAGCTAGCCACTACAGTAGTACTAGCTAGTAGTAGTGGTTCTTTAATAACCCTTACCAGGTATCCTAGACCTTAAATTTTTTCTGCTGTACTCGAGTACATAGAGTACTGGAATGGCATTAATTAATTTTTTATTCCTGTTGCACTTGAATTCTACAGCCACACAACAGTTGCGCTACCAAAATAATAGCTACTGGTACCTGGTAGTAGACTAGACTAGCTGGCTAAAAAGAAGTGGTTATTGCAACATCATTGTTATTTTTTGTCATGAAGAAACAAACTTAGGTTCTAAAAAAAGATACGACAGCAAGTCCGTCAATACATGTCAAGAGCGACGATTGTTTTGTTTTTGTTGATGCAAGATAGGACGTGCGCCTACTGCGATGAACGTTGTTCAAGCTACTGCAGCAGCAGCTGCTACTACTACTACTAGTACTAGTAGTACTACTCGTTTTCGCAAAACTAGTGGCAATGAGGTAAATTTCACACGAGTGCTTCAAACTGATGTAGCTTCATTCAAAGTGTAGTAAATTTTATGAAAGACTTACTGTACTGATACAATTCTGTTCTGTACTATAAAAAGGGGGCTAGCAGCAATGGCGCTGCTACAGTTGCATCCTGCGCGCAAAAAAAGTGACCACAAGGTCTGCTGCTGCTGCTGCTGCTGCAGCAGCAAGACAAGGCAACGTTATAGATCAAATCTTGTTGCGGCGGTGCTTACGACCAGAAAAAGTTTCTTGGGTACTTTCTGCCAAAAAAGAAAAGAACAAGTCTCTTGAAAACATACATAGGGCGTTATAAGGTGATAGTACCTGCCCTCCAACCAACGATCTCCTCGCAAAATCCGCCCAGCCGATTCAAGCAAAAAAAAACCTTCCAACCTAGCAATGATCTAATTCATGCGATACTCATACGCTCTTTCCTCCCCACGCAGTACTGAAACTCTCACTCTGTGGCTTTTCGTCCATCGGATGATTCTCTTCCTCGCATATTGCCTTCCACATCTTCACGGTCACATCCGGTACTCAATCGTCTAGTAAACGAGCGATCCGTCCTGGCTTCTCGTGATCGTTCTCCAGATTCCGATCCACCAGTAGACATGGAGGACATGGATTGCAACTGCTGTTGTTGGGGAGGTGGCGACGGAGCTGTGCTGTACATGATGCTGCTTTTGCGAGCCGCCATCTTTCGCGTCTCTACGACTGGTTCGTCGGGGTCGATTTCCATCTCCAACATCATCTGTCCCGAAGCAAATTTCCCTTTGAAGAAACCAGCGCTCGATTGCTGAGGTCCGACCTGATCTTTTCGACCTGTCGTTCGTATAGCATCCACGAGTCGTCTCAGCAATCGAGGTTTCCCTCTTCCACTGTTGGGAGATGCATGTGAGAGACCATCAAACGAGGCGGTCTCGTTGTCTAGCCTACCGGTAGTATCTGCACAACAGATGGTGTGTTGATTTCCCATGGCGAGAGCTTATATGAATGGGAAGTTTGTTTGTACGTCTCTGATGGCGGTTTGCTGTTCGGAGTTCGGGCCGGTTGGTGGGACGAAGAATGGACAAACAAGGGACCAATCGAATCGAAGGTGCTCTGTGGTAGCTGCTGCTATTATTATTTGTCCTGCGTGAACTCGCTTTAACCTGCGAGTCTTACTAGTCTTTCTATCGGTGCTGTGATAACTACGTCTTATTGTTTTTCGCTGCCCCCACAGTCTGCAATTCCGGATCATGCGATACGAGCGATAAGGCTCCATTAAGTGAGTACTCTTGGGATGATACTAAAATTCAAAAATAACGTCCGTATCCGTTCTCCACACTAAAAAGCGACACAAAAATGATCGCCACATTTTCTTCTGCCTGCCTCCATTATTCATGGTCGAACAAAACATCATACTACTACCTACTAACTACTTCTACTACTACTAGTGATACTAATGCCTTGTAGCTTCTACAAAGTCAACTCCTCTCAGCAGTACACTCATTGAACTTAATTTATCATCACTATGATGGCAAGATTGACACTTCGTTTCACTCTGGTCTTGCTGGGCCTACAGCTCCTTTCCGATGCTGCCTGTGCGGCCAACAACGACAAGTTGAGGATAAGAAATCTTGACGAGGAGAATCAAATTGTGGATGATTTGCCTTCTCTTGTTGGGGGAGAAAAGGCCAATACAACCCTCTATCCATTCTTTGTTCACTTTACCAATGGTGACTGCGCCGGTACTCTCATCTCTCCCACACGCGTCCTGACTGCCGCTCACTGCGTCCAGAGTGGACACCCAGCGAGCGTCCGCATCGGAGCCACGGACCGTACCTCTGGCGAGGAAGTGCAGGTCCGATGCGCCAAAACGCATCCTCTGTACGACTGGCCCAATTATCAATACGATATTGCCGTTCTCAAACTCGATGAACCCTACACCAAAGACATCACGTACCCTCAGCTGAACCCCTTTGTGGGATATCCCTCCGTGGAAGGACAACCCTTGACAGTGGTGGGCCTCGGTAGAACCGAAACGACAGGACCAATGGCCGATTATTTGGTAGAGTTGAAATACAATTTGGTCTCGGATAGTACCTGCAAGGCGGCGTACGGAGACGAAGTGTCAGATGGACTGCATCTTTGTGCCGAGGGTATCCGTAAAGGAAGTGAGTACAGTACTCCTCTGTGACGTTTCTGGATATATGTTCATTCTTTATACTATGTCAAACAGATGGTATACTAATTTTTTCTTTGTTTTTGCCTCTATGTTTCTTACCTTTCCTTAGCTTGCTTTGGTGATGCTGGAGGACCTTTGTTTGACGATTTCGAAGATCGATTCATGGTAGGAGTCGTTACCGGAGCCAGTGGAGGTTGTGGTGACAACAAAGTCGCTGATGTCTACGCTGATGTAGCAGCGTTTTACGACTGGATCGTTGCAGAAGAGACGGATGATACATGCGATAGAACTTGCGTTGGCTTTTGCTGCGATGCTTTTGAGTACCTCGAGCGAGTTTCCGCCAATACCTTTGGCTTTATTACTGGCTTTTTTTCTGACTAAGAAAAGGCCCTCGTATGCCTGCACCTACTTTGCTGTGCATTGTATCGCACAATTCTGATTTATTGCTTCGTGGCAATCTCTTGAACTAATTCTTTTGCATATTATTTACTTCCAAAAATGCATTGTGTTTCTTGTTCGCCATGCCTCGTAGCATGTACAGTACGTACAGTACTCGGGAAAGTATCATTGGAATCTCATTAATCTCTTTTAGTACTACTAGTAGACCTACTGGCTAGAGCTAGGTCTAGAGTAGTCTAGTACAGTAGTAGTTTTGGTGAAAAGAGCGGTCTTTTGTTTCTGCTTTTGTGAATCATCAACCTTTTTTTAGGGACAGAGTTTACTAAATTTAGATTCTACGCCAGATTTTTCTTCTGCCTTCTTTCGACAACCGGTATTTTTCCATTTTTTCTTTAATCTATCTGTTTTAATTGACTGCTTGTGAAGATGACAATGAACGGCAGCAATGAAGTCATCACCACGCTCATCTTTGATGTAGATGATACACTCTATGATGTAGGTACCGGATTTACTGCCCATAGAAACGGTGATGGTGCTGAGAATTTCATGGTCGAGAAACTTGGATTTCCCGACCGAGCCAGTGCCAAGAAGTTGCGAGATGTGTATTTTGAAAAGTATCATTCCACGGCCAAAGCATTGTCCGTGGCGGAAAGTGAAGGAAAATTACCTCTTGCACCAGATGGCAAGTCCCCGCGATTTAAGGCTCAAGATTTGGCAGAGTATTGGGCCACGAATTTGAACTTTGCGCTGTTGGGAGGAGCAAAGATTGGCTTGTTGGAGGATTTGCAAGCGTGTCCCTTGCAAATGGTCGCCTTCTCCAATGGACCTCGCAAGTACGTGAAGCGAGTCTTGGTGGAACTGGGTTTGTGGGAAGTCTTTGGAGAAGAGCGTTTGTTTGCTGTTGATGATGTTCTGCCTCACTGCAAACCTGAAAAGGAGGCATTCGATAAAATATTTCAGAAGGTTGGTGTGAAGGCCGACGAGTGCGTCATGGTGGAAGATAGTATGAAAAATGTGCGACAGGCAAAGGAATTGGGATTGAAAACAATTCTCATTGTTGGAAAAGGAAGAAAACGCAGCAGTCGATTGGCAGCTGCGGCCGAAGGAAAAGAGGATTGTGGCGCCGATGCTTCCGAGCTGACAAAGCCTGGCGATGCACCCATCGAGGATGATCCTGCAGTTGATGTTTGTTTGGAAGTTGTAGAAGAAATGCGAGCAGCACTACCTGGTTTATGGGAGAGTCAAGCACGATTTTGAAGCAGTCGAATAATTTGAATTAGCACGCAATCATTATAGATTTCATTTCATACAGCGTCCGCGAATTATTTATACTTTTTATGTCAATATTAATTCTACTTGGTGGGTGGCTAGGCCTAATTTCCTTTCGTCGGGGTGTGTGGCAATCCAGCGATAATTGACGACAATGCCACCCTTACGAGCCGCCGCCACCACTACCACTACCGTTTTCTTCCAAAGAGCGCCGAATCGCTTCAGCAATCATTTCTTCTTCGGTTTGATCAGAATCATTAGCGTCACCCTGTGCTGGTGGAGCACCAGCACCACCACTACCTCCTGCTGCAGCTCCACCACCAAACGGGGGCATACCACCACCAAAAGGAGGCATGCCTCCAGCACCAGCACCACTGCCCATCATTTGCTGCATTTGCTGCATCTGTCGCTGTGCATTGGGATCTTGCATCATTTGCGAAATTTGTTGAAGCATTTGAGGATTGTTTGCCATCTGTTCAAGACTTTGTTGCATCATTGGATTGTTCGCAAATCGTGGATCATTGCGCATCATGTTCTGAACCATGGGATTCTATCATACAGTCATTATTTGTATTATTGGAATCAATGAAAAAAAGGTTTACAATTTTAAAAAGAAGCGTGAGCAGAAGCCAAACAAAAAGAAATTGATCAGTACACAATATTCGTTTCCACGCAAACCAAGACATTCTTCGCCACTCAATTCTTTTACGATACGAAACATTATTTCAAAATTTACCTGCAACATGGCCTGAATTGCCTGTGGATCCTGCATCATTGCAGCTGCCGCTTGCTGCATCTGGGGACTTCCCATATCAGGCATACCAGCAGCTCCTCCTCCAAATCCAGGAAAACCTCCAAAATTTGGCATACCTCCCGTCATGGGTTGCAGTGGCGGATGCGGAGCAGGAGCACCCATGGCAGCCTTGGCTTGTCGAGCTGCTTGTTCCGTGGTTGCTTTGGCAGCCACGAGTGCAGGCCATTTTTCCGCTGAAGCTTGCATCATGTAAATTTCTTCTCCACTATCGGATTCCGTTTCCGTGGTAAACCCTGCCGCCATCATGGCATCATCACCACCTACAAGTCCACCGAGTCTTTTTTGAAAAGCAGCATTGTGCTTCTTGACCTTTCTGTATTTCTCCTCCATGGGATGGTTAATAATGTTGCTGAGAATTTTGTCCAAAGTCGTTACACCTGTCATGTACACCTGAGCAGAATTGGACGACTTGAGCTTGGCAAAGGCAGCCTGCAGTGTATTAGCTGGAGCCGAAGCAGTGGGGACGGCTGCTGCCGAAGCAGCTGGAATCGTGACGGATGATCCTGCAGCAGCAGCTGCTATTGGTGGTGTCGCTGCCTCGGTACTACTAGCGGAGGCACCTGCCACAGGTTTTCCCATGCAGTGCAGTACACAGTCTTCACTGAGCTTGAATTCTTCGACCGCCATCTTATCAGATTCTGCAATGATTTTACCACGAAAGATTACGCGAAGACCCGCCAAAGGAATGTTGGTCGCTTCACTAACAAGCTTGCGCAAATTAGAAGCAGTAATATCTTTGGGGATCTTCAGGAGCTTTCGTCCTCCCGACTGATCAGCCGTTACTGTCAGGCCAATGTTTAATTCCTCTGCTGCCATGGTGAATGAATATGGTTATTCTAATGGAATAGTAGGTCTAGTGTCTAGTCTACCAAGCAGTGGTGTTCGGTGTTTGTTGTGTTACGTCTGTTGTCTGTTAGATAGACCATACATTTCTCTCGCGCTTTTTCGAAGCAAATCGATCATTTAACTGACGCCCAGGTGGAAAGCAAACAATATGAAACAGAACTGTTTACTGGTAGGTGGTCACCCTACTACTACTAGCTAGCTAGTAGCTACTAGTAGTAGTAGTAGCTACTCTAGTAGTAGAAGTAGTAGCTAGTAGTAGTACTAGTAGTCTACTACTACTACTAGTACTAGTAGTACCCGAGTAGTAGCTAAAGTAGTAGTGTAGTACTGTAGCTACTTCCGTAGATATTCCGAATAGCACTGATGCTACTATTGATTGGAACTCTAATTGGTACCGAGTATTTCTAAAAACACGTGGTAGCTGGTAGGAAACTATTGTTTTACCTAACTTACGTTCTCCATGCATCCCAAGGTTGTGCATTTGCATCATAGTCGGAATCGGTGAGCAGTCGATCGTGAGGAAGAATTTCCAAGCTGGTCCGGAAGGAACGCTCTGTGGACGCCAGACCCAAATTTGTGGCTTTGGATGTATACAGGCATGCATAGTTGTTAACGTAGAACCCAAAACGTGAGTCTTGATATCCAGCATTGAACATGGCACCCCATCGAGGATGGAAAGAAGAATGCCACCGTTCGGTCAAAGCAGCCAGTGTTGCCTTGATTTTGTTAATGTCTTCTGCAACTTCAGAAAGTGTTGCTTGCACGGCCAGATCGTTCGGATCGTCGCTACGGAGAAGCTCTTCGTTGTATAAGGTCAATTCTTCCATTAGACGGCGTAAATCCTGAATTTTGTTTGCCACTTCCTTGCTGTTGCTAAATTGTTGCATTTCGTCTTCCAATTCCGGCATGATGAAACAGGATCGCCAACCCAGAGTTCGTTTCGAGCGAAGTACATCGGCGTACAAATGATCGCCTACGTACAAGATCTCTTCTCCAGCAGTAATCTCGAGCATGGAATGCAGATGAAGCCAATTACCGCCCTGGAATGTCTTTCCTTGTTCTAAAAATTTCTGTGCACCATTCTCACCCAGTGCTTCAATCTCGAAACATCCGTCCGTATTTTTCAGCGACCCATCTTGTGGATTGACCCGAAAGAGATTCAGGTAGGGATCAACCATATAGGCTGGCTTGCAAGATCCTACAATCCTGTTACGCACAATGATAGAGGAAAGGGTGGAAGTTCAGCATCCAGTACAGACAAGAATATGATAGTATTTCATGACGATAACGTCCAAGGTAGCCACACCACTTACGCAATATCAAACATCTCCAACCATTCATTCCGTTTTAGAGTTTCTTCGTCCACTTTCTTTCCGTGGTACAAATAGTTCATAGCCGTGGAGGTGTATTCCCACAGCGAATTGGTCAAAATGAACAGCTTGACACCAGCTTCACCGTACCGTCTCAACATTGGAATCAACCCCTTGTCCAAAATGATATACTTTTCAGGATTGATGGCCACTTCATCTTTGATGACACCATCTCGATGACATAGATCGACCGATTCTCGAACTTGTCGATAAATTTCAGCGTACGTTTTGTAGTCCAAAAATTCGTGTTCGCCCTTATCTTTCATGTCAATCAAGCAAGCAAACAAATGTGCATCGACGAATTGGAACAGTGTGTCCATATTGACGTAGGATTTCTCACTAAAGGACTGAACCTTATTAAAGGCACCCGAGTACAAGTGTTTGCGTGTTGTGGAACTGATCTCGTCAAAACCATGGTAGGCAACACGAACGTACTTGTGTCGATCAATTTTGAGAAAATTACCGCGTTGTGTATCAATAATCAATCCTCGGGTCCAGTGCTTTTAAAATAAATATATCGAAATACAGAAGCGCATTGTGAGATATTGTGAATAAGAAAAGTTCTTTTTGTTGGCTAAAAATCTTCCACCTTCCTCCACAACAATGATTATTATTTGTTCCATACCTCATGATCGTACTCGAAATTCAATACGTCTTCTGGATATCCTAATTTCTTGACCAATTTTTCTTTGGCACCATCAAATGCTAATTTATCAAAAGCGGGTTGTTGATATTGTGCCAGCGTATAGTCCATATCAAAACCAATGGCTCGAATGTGACTCATTTTAAGCTCTCGATTGCAAAAGACATCATTCGGTGTGACAGTTCGTCGTGCTGGCAAATCCTTGGCGTGTGTCAGTTCTCCACCTAATCCGACCGATTCCAAGAGTCTTCCGAATCGTCCACCACTCGCGTCAGCGCTGTCGCTGCCGCTGCTGGTGCTGCTGCTTTGTCCATCAAGGTCATCACTATTTATATTCTGCACCTCTTCGTTCACCTCCTTGGGTACATGTAATGCAGCAGCAACCCATGGTTTTTGGTTGGAAATACTTCTGAATTTTAAAATGATATTCTTCTGACGAGTGAAAGCTCGAGCAGTTTGCAATGCTAACAGACAGCTTAACGGCATTATCATTAAGTTCATTCTGTCAATAATCAATCAAAGAATAAAATTATGTTGTGATAGGCAATGCTGTCAATTGTTGCGTTTTAATAATAATTCAATGAACAATGAAGTAGAGTATGTTTTTTTAAAAAGAAATCGAATCTTCTGGTAGTACGGTACCAGACTTTAGCTACAGTAGGTAGCTAGGCCCCTACTACTACTTGGGCCCTACACTACTACTAGTAGAAGTAGTGCCGACGGACTCCAGTAGTACTCTCCGAGTAGTCTACGTACACTAGCTTTTTAGGTTGCTCTTTTACCATACTAATCTTCTCGTCGTCCTTCTTTCGTAATCGGAAGTCATCATAAAGATACCGGTACTGTACCACGCGGTAGCTAGTATAGTACTTCTAGTACTACTACTACTACTCTAGGCTACTACTAAAAACGAATTGTAGAGAAAATTAGTGTGCGACCTTTCTTTGATGCTGCAGTAGGATGCAGGCTATTCTTTTTCTACCAGGTACAACTACTACTAGTACTACTCTAGCTAGAGTAGTAGTAGTAATAGCTTCTACTTCAAGGTACCTAGTAGTAGCTACCCTTCTACTACTAGTCTCTAGTACTGCTACAGTACCGGAGTAGCTAGTACTCTACCACTCTAGTACTAGTGGACACAAGTACTACGATAATAGGAGTCTTTCATGTTCTGATTTCCTTGAAAATTGGATGGGAGAAGGAGGCTCTGAGTAGGAGTGAAAAAGAGCTCAGAATTGCTGATGCTGGATCCTCTTGCACCTACTGTACCGGACAGAAAATTTGTTTTTGCAATCTTAACCATACCATTGCTTTTATCTGAACAGTGTTGGTGGGTGTGGTTGCTTTCGTCTCTGATCGCCACCAAACTCATTCCGCTTCATGTGCTCAAACTTGGAGAAGTTAAAAGGACAATGTGCAATCCTACAGTCAGAGAGTGAATTATCTACCATCCATCAGAGAATGACCATCTGGGTAAATCCCGATTCCCTGTGTAAATTACCCAAACACAAACCCTACGGGGTATGGTTATTGAACCTGTGTACATTGTTGTAGAATTATGTAATTAACCAA
>Ga0100402_1002571_pt1 | contig 20320 bp, 16 predicted proteins | sample CryGeyme20150102_FD_80419 | JGI IMG/M metagenome (GOLD analysis project Ga0100402, IMG submission 80419) | Groundwater microbial communities from Crystal Geyser aquifers in Utah, USA - Crystal Geyser metaG 2015-0102 | ecosystem: Environmental > Aquatic > Deep subsurface > Groundwater | place...
ACTAGTGGTGTGTGTGTGTATACAGAGCAGGCTAAGCACACGACCTAATAGAGTAACACCTAACTCCTGAGTCCTATCACAGGAGACAAGGTAAACTGCCGTAGTCCACCTGGGCTTAATTTGCTATCTCGAAATAGCCTTCCTTCGTTCCTATCATCTGCACCTGCAGTGTTTCTTCCTCTCTCTCTCTCTCTCTCTCTCTCTCTCTCTCATACTATCTTCAGATTATCGCAAGAATGACAGTAAGCGATAAAAAACTGCCCAACTGGCACTATAATGTAAGTTTCTTTGGTTGCTGGTTGCTGCAGTTGTCTTGATGATTACGGCTTTCTGTACGGCTCTACGGTCGTCTTTTCAATAGAAAGTTATCGCCTTCTTGTCATGTTCTCAAGTTCTCAACCCGCCACCTCTCTGTATCTTCCATTGACACCCACATGCAATCACGCACGCACGCACGCATACATCATACATAAATAGGGACCAGATCCGCTCAAAAAACAGGGCTTTTACGGAGGCAAAGGCAAAGACCTCAGTTTTCCTTCACTCGACGGTGCACACATTGACCTAGGTGATTATGCTCGTCCCAACGTTACCAACACACACCAGCATCCGGAAGGCAAACGGCACTTTGATATGGCACTACGTTTGATGCTGAGTTATCAGCACGAGATGGCTTCCAAGTGTTTTTTGAAATGTCTCGAATATTCTCCCTACTGCGTTTTGGCACACGGGTTTTTAGCGCTCTGTCATTCTCCCAATTATAATTTCAAGGGAGAAGCCTACTACGAATCTGCCCATCACATTGGTGATATGCAACTGCCAGATCTTTTGTGCGTGTTTCCCAGTCAACACGTCGCCGATCGACATTCCAAGGCCGCCATCGACAAGATCGAATATTTGCGCAAAATTCATAAAAAAGCCAAACATAGTGCTGGTAGTAATGGTAAGAAGAAGGGAAGGAACAAATCAAAGCCTTCCCCCCTAGCCAATGGAATGGTCGATGATGTGCCACAGATGATATCTGATGTGGAAGTGAAATTGTTAATGGCTATTCGAACCTTGTGTTGTCAACCCGGGGTGTCGCCTGGGCTGAGCGTCGATCTGGTAGGACGGCCCTATGCCAATGAGATGCGCAAAGTCTACGAAAAGTATCCCGACGATCCGGAAGTAGCCTATTGTTTTGCCGAATCCTTAATGGTCCTCAATGCTTGGCAGCTCTATGAATATCCTACAGGAGAACCAGTTTCTCCAGATGTCACGGAATGTTGCGAGGTATGTGATTTGAGATTTTCCAGTCATGCAAGTTTTTTTTTATTCCACAGAAAATCCTCACGTTTCTACTATCCGATGCAAACCAACCCCTGAAAAAGGTTCTTGAAAAAAGTCTGAAGCGTCATGATCATCACGCAGGCCTTTGCCACATGTACGTACATTTATCGGAAATGTCAGCACATCCAGAAAAAGCACTGGACGCGTGCAAACCACTACGAAACGAATTTCCTCATGCGGGCCACTTAATACATATGGCGAGTCATATCGATGTTTTGGTCGGAGATTACGAAAATTGTTATCGCTACAATTTCAAAGCAATTAACGCTGACGAACAATCCATGAAGCTCAGTCCTCAGACGGCTGGAACAGATTCCTTCTACTTTGGTTATCTTGTACACAATTATCACATGGCCGTATATGGTGGTATCCTCGGAGGATTCGAGAAGAAGTGCATGGAATTGGCGAACAAACTTTCTGGTATTGTCAACGAGAAAATGTTTCAGGAATTTCCAGACCTAGTTGCTTACCTTGAATCCTATTCAGCCCTCGAGATTCACGTAATGGTTCGATTTGGTCGTTGGAAAGAGCTATTGGATATTGAACCACCCGAGGACAAAAAACTTATGTTATATCGTACGGCAAGTATTCGGTTCGCGAGGAGCCTTGCGTTGGCAGCATTGGGCGATACAGCGGAAGCAAGAAAGGAAGCTGATCGTTTCGATAGTATTCGCCGCGAACCTGACGCGAAAGAACGTATATTACACAACAATTCTGTAGCGAACCTTTTAGCAGTTGATGCGGCAATGTTGCGAGGTGAAATCTTGTATCGTGAGGGGAAGTATGACCAAGCTTTCACTATGCTTCGAACAGCGGTCAAAATGCAGGACGATTTGAATTACGACGAACCCTGGGGAAAGATGCAACCAATACGACATGCATTGGGAGGTCTGTTACTGGAACAAGGGCAGCCAGTGGAAGCTGAGGAAGTTTTTCGAAAGGACCTTGTTTTTCACCCAAAGAACCCGTGGGCACTCGTTGGCTTGAAGAAAAGCTTGATTATGCAAGGCAGCAGTTGTTGCTCTTCTTCAGCGGCCAGCTCGAGTAAAGATCGGGCTTCAGAAATTGAAGAAATAGCTGGACAGCTTGAGGTCCTTCGTAAGGGCGAGTACGTCGACTTTGATGTCACCGTCGCTTGCGAGTGCTGCAAACGAGAATAATTTCAGTAGCCACAAATCATCTATTTTGCCTGTAATTCACTACTCCTACAGCTAAATCATGATTGACTGTCTAAATCGACTTTTTTAATTCCAATTTTTCTGCTCGCATCTACAGTTCTCCTCCTCTGCCTCTCGTTCACGCCCAGAGTAAGAAAACGACACTGACATATTTCATCGAGTGTTACTCGGTTTAATTCTTGTACCACTCATCGACGACTTGACGAACAGTTACCTCGTCCGTACTTCCGCATCCAATATTTGCAGCCGAAAGACGCTCGAGGATGTCAACACAGCGAGCGTCATCCTCGAAGCCCAGCTCGCGAAGCTGGAGCAACTGCGGAGCCCAGTACTCAAATTGTTGAGGAGTGACATGATTTCCCGAAGCCACCGAATGGATCGTGGTTGGAACAGAGGAGGCCACCGATAGAACGTCAGATTCTCCAGCAGAAGCGCCTGACTTAGCAGACCCCAACTCTTCAGAACTCCTCATGTCACTGTTGAAGAGGGCAGAACCAATCATTTGAGCGGCACGAGCGAGTTGTTCATCACTAAGGTTTTGATTGTCTTCCGAGACGACTTGCCAATCTCCTTCGCTGCGCTCTGCGGCATCAGATTCCTCATTGCTGTCTTCACTGCTGCCATTTTTATCGTTGCTAGGATCCAAAATGGTAACACCTTCCGTCTCTTCGGCATCATCGGTTGCTTTTTCAATACAACCTCCCCCAGTCTGGGAGCTGACACCAACATAGCTGTTCTCAGAATTGCTGGTCGACACCGACGCGGCAGATGACGAGCGCTCTAGCTCCTGTACCATGGCGTCAATGGCCAAGGCACATTTGTCTAGAGTGGACCCGAGCAGATCGGAAATTGGATCATCGGCCTCAGATGCAAAGGACTCGTTGGGTGAGTTGGCTTCAGGATCAGCCTGGACGACAACACCTCCATCCTCGATTTCCTCGTTCTCGCTAACAGTCTCAACCTTAATCTCCTCGCCATTACTGCTAGCGCTTTCAACGAAAGAAAGCGCACGAGCCTCTTCTTCAAGAGGGGCCGATGGTTCAGGGGCGTACTTGCAGGATTCGGTCTCGGTTTCCTTCGTGTGGTCCTCTTCTTCAGCCACTGCTGCTTTTACCTTACTCTCGTCTTGAGCTGAAGCCTTGTTCACGACTTCTTTTTCTTCCTCAAGGCTTCGACGAATGGCCTCTTCCAAGGCAAGATCTGGAGACATACCATCCCGCAGATAGTGCATGATTTCTTGGGGCGTCTTGTCGCTTTCAGTTTTGGAAGGGGGATCTCTTGGAGCAACAGGCAAAGTCAAAGATGATGCAGCTGTGTGAGCACAGCAATTTTTAGATCCTCCTCTGTAGATGCCACGAGGACCAACGCGTCCAGGATGTCCAGCACGTGGTCCTCTGGGACCACAACGGCCGGCACAGCGATTCTTATTCATGCAAAACTTGCGTTTTTGCCAGCGGTCCTGGAGACGGCGGTCACGATCCAATTCAGCAGGGACAAACTTGATTTCGTCACCCCGATAATTGGCGTAACACTTAGCACAGAGATCATAATCACTCATGTTCTCGGCGTGGTATCGCTTTCCAATAATGGGAGTAACCAAACAGCCATCGCACGTGTGGCGTCCGTGGATAAAGGGTTGTTTCTCTTCCTCTTCCAATTTGGGAGCCGAGGTCGCGGCAGTCTCAGGCTCGGTGGCAGCTACAGTCTCGGCTTCAGTACTTTCCGGGGCATTGCCCTGCGCCAAAGGAGCAGTGAGCTCCGTTTCGGGCGCATTAGTTGCAAGCTCGCCCTCTGGAGTGTAAAAGACAGGAGCGTGAGGAGCCGAGGCTTCGCCCTGGCGGCTATTGATCTTAACAGCAGCGTTGAGAATGATATTCACGACACTTTCCACAACATTCTGTAGAACAGGAGTTGCATGTGTCGAGCTTCTGGTAGGCGCTGCAGGCTGATCGGGTGCATCATCCGTACTGGGCGCTGGTACGACGGCTGGCGCAGGTTTGGAAGATGACCCCGCCGGAGCCTTCGTAAAAGGCTTGATTTCTGCCGTCACGCGCAAGACGCGCTGTTCGGAAAACTGTTCAATGGCATCCACGAGCTCCTCGGAAGTTCCAATCACAACCGTATCATCGTCCACATCTTGATAGGTTAACTTGACCGCAAAATTATAAGTCGTGCGAGGACGCTCCGGAATCACGAAAGAAACTGCCAGGCCCACCAACTCTTTGTAACTGACTTGCCCTCTAGCGTCAATGATTCTGGGAAGTTTAATACGGCGAACATGAGAAGGTACATCTATACCCCCAAGAGAAAGGAAGGAAGAGGAGCAGGTTAAGGAGGATAAGATCCGAAACATAATTTTCAGGTTTTAAAGAGAATTCACGACACAAGTACTTCCTCGTCCTTTTCAGGAAGATTATACTGTATGATTCCTACTCTTGTCAACACCAAAAGCACAGGCTTACCATCGCGTCCGGCGAATTTGAGCTTTAGGACGAAGTCCTTGTTTGACTCTGCGAATGAGTCCATCTTGATCTTCGAGTGGTTGATTAAAGATTGATGTCAATTTTTTCTGTGATGACACTCTTGAAAAAGTATGTACATTTGCAGTACCGAGTAGTACCTGCTGGTAGTCAGGAGGTAGTAGCAGTCGTAGCTAGGGAGTAGTCTAGTCGTACTCTATCGCAAGAATTTGAGACCGAGATTCTCTCCTTTTTATTCAGCCAAGATTTCAGCTACGATACCGCATCAAGTCGTACTCGAGCTCTTATTTATCGTTTTACGCAACTACAACTCTACTAGTAGTAGAACGACTCAAACCACGAGTAAACAATACAGTAGAATCAGTCAAGGGTAGCCACTCCAACAAGAAAAGGCAAGATAGATAGTAACTTGTAGCGAACGTAACCAGCTGACCCCAGAATATCGACCTACTAGTCACTGCTGGAAGAGCCTGTCTATTTGCCACCAGGACCAGCTTTTTGACCTTTACTAAATCTCTAAAACAAAGCGTTCTTGCCCGGGAACGCGACAGTAAGCATTTTCTCTGCTTTTGGGAATTGCAAATTTCTAACTTTACTAATAATTCGTTATTGTCATCTCGTTAAGATTCTTCGGCATCAACCAGCAAACACAAGCTAAATAGCTAATCAACCAAGTCAGCGATTTAATAAGTAGGAGCTGGAGCATTCCAACCCAAATCGTTGAGCTTTTTGCCAATGTAAGCCAGACGTTTCTGATTCACCTTAAAGTCGCTGTCGCCCACACGGGATGAGGATCGGATTTGAGTGGTACCATTTTCGCCAACTTCAACCACTAGGTCGTCTATGAACGGTTTTCCTCCTGGAAAGGAAATGGAAGGAAAGAAGCGAACATTAGTTAGGATATGATTGTTGAACGGGACATATAGAAGATGTCATGATGAATCGGAGCATTTAAGCAAACTCTGAAGAGAAGGTTCAACTATCATTTCTTACCATTCAAAAACTTGGCAAAGTTGCCAACACCAGATTTGTATTCCAATTTGGCTGTTCCCGACTTGGCCAACGAATCATCGGTAAAAGTCCATCCTCCCAGATCGACCTTCTCTTGACCATCTTGGGGGTATGATTCTGCGTAGTTTGAAAGATTTGGGGGTGAATCAATGGTAAGAATACACAGTATTAGAGCGTAAATCCTCTTAATCTTCATTGATCCAACCCCAACCGATGCATTCGAAATGAAAAGAGTACATAGTACATACCTAGCAGGGCCTTGATCTGCTGTGCCGCGTCTTTCTTGCTGGTACCAGAGGGAGGAGTGACCGTCCATTGGATGCAATTGTTGGATCCCTTCGGACAGGCTTCAATAGCATTGGCGGGATCCGACAAACCGACAACACCAAGGAGGGCAGCACCAGCAGCAACAGAATGGAACACGTCACGTCTGGTGGCTGCAGCAGGCTTGATAGGTTGGTAGGCTGCCACTTGCATTGCCAAAAATACACTAGTTGCTAGACAGAGTTTCATGTTAAGAACTGGATTAAGGAAGGAGGAACACAGGGTAATACTATTGTATCTTGTATCTTGTATCTTATGTCAGACAAACAATTTTTTTTAATTTTTTGGGATCTGTTCTCTGGGATCTCAATTGAGGATCTTTCTGACGTCATTAGTGATTCAATCGAATCGAATCACGCCCCAATCAAAACCAAAAAACCACAGCAAATACCAGAATTAAAATTACTCGCGACGAGTCACAAAATAAATATAGACTGCGAATAGCTATAGCTCTTTCCACTGCATTTGATTCCTTTAAAATCATTCTTTTCAGCATTCCTTCACGTCACGCACTTGCACACAGTCTTCGGCTGCTACCATGAAATACCGGCTGATTTTTATAGCATGTTCGATTGTCTTGGCAGAGTCAGATGCCTTCGGCATATCATCTATCCAACATGAAACAAAAGATCGCTGCTATTCCCGTCGCTCCTGGTTGCAACAAGAAATTCCTGTATTCCTTGCAATTCCTATATCTTCCATTGCCGTGAATTCGTCTATAATATCTCCAGCCCCAGCCAACGCTGCTTCCAATACATTTCGTTCAACAGCCTACGATCTCAAGGAATACACTAATAGTATCACCGCCTCCAGAGATACCAATGTATCGCCCAAAGAAGCTTACGATGTCCTCTCTGAAACAATACAACCCGTGGCAGAAAAACAAAACTCCAATGCCGCGGCCAGTACTAACCCTAATGCCAACCGTGCCCTAGATGTCGGAGCAGGAGCTGGTGTTTCCACGCAAACTTTGTATGAAATGGGCTTTAAGACTATTGATGCGGTAGATTGGTCTGGGACAGCTTGGAATGCCAACGTTGCTGAATGTCCCGCCTCTATACAATTTTACGAAATGGACGACGAACGATTCTTTGCTCTCCAACAGCAGCAACAAGAAAACCAAGATGCAGCGAAAAAGCTGTACCAAGTCATTGTGTATAATTTTGCCATTAATCTCGACAAAGCAATACGAGTTGCCAAGGAATATTTGGATCCTACGCTGGAAAATGCACGAATGCTGGTACCGGCAAATGCACAAAAAGACTACTGGTACAAGCAAACGTACTACGTGATTGATGCCAAAGGAGATATCATCTATAAAAGCAAACCTGACATAGGCGCTTGGAGTGTCCAATTCCAGCCTGATGTTACAGCAGACACGTGCCAAGGTCCATGGTGCCCCCCTTATAATGGATTTATAAGACAAAAATGATAGTTTCCATCACCATTCGATTTCAAATGAAAGAATACCCCAAACCGGCCAGTCGTTAGTAGAGAGAAAGGATTTCATTTTTCAAGATTCGCCTCCGGACTTCCGAACTGAGCCTCCTGCCGCTTCTGAAATGTCTGCATTACATATCACAACCTGACAATTGAGAAGAGGTAGCTTCATCATCACTGCTATCGTCTCCATCAACTCTTTCGTTGGAGCCGTAATCACAGGACGAGTTAGACTCCTCTTCTATTCCAGCTAATCTTTCAGCAACGGGAAGCAGCGAATCCTGGTGCTTGCCAGCATTATCGCCCTTTGCCGTTGCTTTTACTTTGCGAGTTTTAGCATCTTGATTTGCAACGTCCATCACTTCCGATAGAAGGTCTTGAATTGGCTCGTTTCGTGCTTTCGTACTGCGCGGTTCAGATATTTTATTTCCGGTGTCTCGAAGACTTCCAATTTATTGCTACGGCTAGCTCTCCTCCTTTTCCATTCCGTTGTAATCATATTGTCAATTCTGTCAATGTGCAGGGATCGCCACTGTCAGCTTAGGCATTCTCCTCGCTCATCCTGAATTGCTATGAAATGGCCCTCTGGCATGAACCAAGTCTGTTCCTTTTCCAGCTTTAGAAAGTCCTAATTTTTCATTATTGCTATTTGATTCATGTGTGTCAATCCAAATTCTGGATTTGTCAAACCTAAAAGAATGCCATTTCAACCCAGAACTTTATGTTTCTGTAAATTTTACAGGGCTGAATATTCTTCTCTAAAACTATTCTATTTTGAGCAAGTATTTGGAATAGGGAACACCTGATTCGTTTGTACTCGTTCCATTTTGAGTTGCCCACGCAATACCTATTTGTAATGCTGATTTGTTTACTAGTCAGAGTGGTACTGAAATGTAAACAAATTTTGGTGCCAATCCTGGCACGTCAAATGTCCAGAGATTGTTTTGCGGAAAGAACGACAGTTCCAGCAGAATAAGAATCGGGGTGCAGGCTTCATCGAGGGCTGATGCTCCTGCCAATGATTGACTAATCGCAGGGTTTGGTGCACAGACGAAGCAAATTTTGAGAACTTTCCTTCCCGGCCATGGCTGACAGTTTGAGATTCACAAACTTTGCCTACTCCTTCTGAAAGATATGTCCATGCTCTTTGTTGATTGCTTTTTCCAGGAGTGGAGCATAGTAGCTGTCCACCTTTTTGTTGGGGTAGCAGTTGTAGGCCCAGCCTTTCTCGTCGCCAGTGCCATGCTTTTTTTCATCATAATTTTCTGGAAAGGGTACACCAATTCTACACATGAAGCCTCCCTTGTACTTGTCCATGCAAGCTTGGAGCCAACCAACTGTGTCTTGCCTTGCCACTGCCTTAGTATGGAGCATAGCAGCCTCATTCAGCTCATCTCCAAACCGAGAATTGGGATCAGGAAAGGCTCTAGTTTTCTTCCAGTCATATCCAGCTGCAGCAAATTCAGACTGACTCAGCTCAGAAAGGGCTGTTACTGTAGAATAGTGCACATAGTGATGATGCACATACTCTGGCTTGTATATTTGTTTTTCTGCGGGCATTACTTTCTTCTTTGGACCAGACTGTCTGTCACAGTTGTAGGTTTGTAGCATTGTGTGTTCAAAGGGCACTTCCAGCTCAAAGCATTTCTGATTTCTACCACACAGAGCGTTATCATCAATAGGTACAGGTTCACTAGAAAATGAAGACAAGAGAGGTAAGATTGTGATGCATTTAGGAAGGAATAGTATACACAATTTACAAACAGCACACCAACAGACGTACGCGATAAAATCTCTGCGAGGCCAAGCACGCCAAGATCCAAAAGAAATAATCTTTTTGCCTTCATCTTCCAATTTGTTCAAAAGTGGTAAAATACTGTTGTAATTGCCCATTGGTATCAGATACTCATCCATATCAAATTGAGCAATCCATTCTGTATGAGGACCAAATCTCAATCTGCACGAGGCTTCTGCTGCATATTGAGAGGATCTGTCTCCAGGACTGTCCACGTTGTTTGGATTATTATTGCAAACTTGAAAGGGCCATTTAATGTAGGTAATATCATCAGGAAAGAGATCTGCAATAGGCTTGAGAGTTGTGTCATTTGAAAATGCATAGCTGTTGTCATACAAGTAGAAGTGATCAACTCCAATCAATTTGTTGTAATGGACCCATTCCAACAGCCGCCTCTGGCCATCATTAATGGCAAATCTATTTCCTCTGGTAGCATAACCAGCTGAAGCCCACATGCACGAAATCAATCGGTGTTTTTTCTTGGGTGGATTAGCAACAGCAACTTCCTTGCTAGGTGCCGGTTCTCCAAAGAATTTTTGTGAAGTGGTTTCGCAAATCGGGATGTTCTCCCAACGACCAGAGTCCTCCACCTTTGGTAAGATATGTTCAGAGCCCCATTCAGTTTCTGGCTTGAATTGGTGCTCTTCGTTCGGCGTCATGGATTCTTTGTACCGTGGTTGCAGGAACTGATTGGGATATCCGTATCGCGGAGGAGTACGAATGGGAATTAAATCCAGAAAAATTGTAGCAAAGTCATCGACGATTGTCTCCCCCGTTCGAATTTTCTCCTGCAAGCTCTCTGGCACGGGACATTTGAACAAGAGCTGAGCTGTATGAACGGATTTAATACCTCCATCCTCAAATTTGAATGTCGCCTTTTGCTTTTTCCGATGTGCCGCCCAATCGTAATCAAAATTAAAAACAGACAGTGTCTCCTCCATGGATGGTTTGAACCGACAAATAAATCTCGTGGCGACTCCATCAGGGTCAGCTTCCTCGTGGGAGGACAAACGATAGCGAGGCTCCTGTTGGCCTTCCTCGTGAATACGTTTGACCGGAACGTGCTGAAACAGAGCTGCTGACGGCTGGGTCTTGAATAGAATTTCCAACTCTTTATCCGTGGTCCCCGTGTGACAACGGCGCCTGTTTTCGGCAACCACCTGGATGAACTGTCCGTCATCTGTAGGAAACACGTCGTGGATCCAGGGAAGAAATGTATCCTGATCTGGATACTCGTCGGCCGGCCATCGCTCTGGCAGACTTTTACAAGAATTGACTTTGGTGAAGGATATTTCTTCCAGCTGATCCTTTGTTGCGGTAGTTCTTACGGGCAACGGTTTTACTTTCCAGTCGTCGTAGTGAATGGGTTCAACGTAGGCTTTCATAATATGATTTGGATCGGGATGGACCTCCTTTCCGGGTGCATCGTCTATCTTGTTGGTTGTCGTATCTTGGAGGAGTGCCTGGGGTTTGATGCCTTCACCTTTTGGTCTCGCTTGGAAATGCTTTTTAATGGGTGGTATAGTATTTTTCTTCAATAATTCAAGTCCCTCTAATTCGGCTTTTGTCTTGCCTTCAGCATTAGATGTATCATGGAAATTATTCTTGGCTTGACTACCATGTTCTGGCTCCGATGGCACCATTTTATTACTATCATTTCGGCGAAGGGGAGAGGAACTGTGCATTGAAAACCAAGCCACTACCGTCACGTAAATGCCAATAATTACGAGAAAGAGAGAAGCAAAGACAAGAGAAGGTGAAACCAATTTCTTTTTGGGACCGCCAATTCCATTTCGCAAAGCCTTTCGGCTCTTTAGACCGCCGTTTACGGGCATCATTGCGCCGTTCTTGATGTATTGAGTTGTCTGTATGTAAAGGTGGTGAGTTTGTGAAGACGACTGTGTGATTCAGAAGTGATTTCAGACTTCAGACTGTAGTTGTACGCAATTGAAAGACAGTCATCGAACGAAGGCAGTCTTTTCGCATTCACTGATGTGTCTGTTATCTTCATAGGGTTTTGAGCTACACTGGATGGAATTCAATGCCTGTGGACATTGTGCTACCTTGTCTAGTAGTATGCCACAATGGTACTGTACGTATCAAATTCTGAAATTGATGCTTCTAAGCATTGCAGCTGCTGCAGGTAGTTGACTAGAGTAGAGATTAGACATTGTAGTTTTTTCAGTTGACTACTAGAGTAGCAGAAATTTGCATTTAGACTGCATAAAGAGATAGGAGTAGAAGCGCCGAGATTACGTTCTTGTCTCTTTCAGGGGCATCCGGCGTTGAACCGTTGCAAGCCCTGACCTTTCAGGCCTCAAAGTGTCGAGAGCAACAGGTTGATTGTCTAAATTCCTCCAAGAGTGACTGTTTCTTTGAATCAGAAAATAGATCAGGCTCTCAAGTACGGTAAAAATACTTGATGAACGAACGGACTCGCATCAATAGCGTTAAGCGCATCGTATCAATCCAAGCGAATTTCAGTAGCATCGAACGCTCCTCTTCCAGCCTGTTTCCAAATCGAAATACACTTGCGTCGCGTTGTCCTGCCTATGACGCCAGTACATTCAATGGTCCGAAATCATCACTTGTTGTACTGCACGCTTTCCTTTCGGGCTGCGCCGCCTTTCCATTTCAATCCCGTCGCTGTCTTGACCGATCCATTCTTCGTCGTCGTAGTATTCATTGACATCAAGGCTAGTAATAGAATCGTCTTTCAAAATACTTTTCTTCTCTTGTGTTTTGACACTGCTCTGCTCCAAAGTAGCCACCTGTTTGGCTTGCTCCTTTTCCATGTGAAAGATTACCTTGTATAAAACAACCCCCAGAAAGACAATGCAACACCCCACAAAATTGGTAAAATTTATGGTATCTCCAAAGACATTGACACTGTCATGACAGACAAAAGAAAAAGAAAAGCAGTCAGCCAGACAAAGGTCACTTGATGAATATCAACTCATACATGGGGAAAATGAGCACCCACCCTACGAATATCGTCAAGATCTCTTTAATCACGCCACCGATCATGAGCACAATAGCATTGCTATGCATAATGAGATAAAATTCGCACATGATCATGCAAATCGCCAAAAAAGCCCCTATTAGGCCTAGCGATAGAATATATCCAGCGGTTTCGTAAGAGTCAACGACGCTCCGCAATGTGATCCATGGTTTTTCGACCAACATTGCGACGATGATCAGGGATATTGCCATAAAAGGGGACAAGACTCGCATCGTTGCCAAGGTTGTTTTTAAAGGCGGATCAAGAGACTGGATTTTAAGCTGAACTAGCGTCCATCTGGCACCGCTCAAAATCGAAGCCATCAGGCACATTACAAAGCCTTTCAATATAAAATCCACTTCTCCCGCCACGGTCAAATACTCCCCAAAGGCGATTACAACAATAACACCAATCAAAGACCACTTAATCTTCATGATTCCGAAAATATAGGCCCATATCAGGACAAAGATGGGTGTGGAAGCTTTCACCATGGTATAAAAGGTGATTGAAATGGATACCAGAGACAGATTGCTGAGTCCAATATCTCCAGATGTAACCAATCCACAAGGGATGCTGATTTCTAAAAATTCTCTCCAGTTCATATCATCAACGCGTTTGGAACCAAATGTTACAGGAAACAACTTGCACATGGAGAGACTGAAGATCCACTGTGCCGAGAAGTGCATGCTAGTCAGCAGGAGAGGGCACGGAAAGTTCAAGTGTCCATCACCGAATACGTATTTGTTGTACGTGGACAGTAGCATTGAAAAAAAGAACCATCCGAGCATGGCAGGTAGATACAAACAGTGTTCTTTGTAGAAATTCGTTGCTCGAGGGTCTCGAAGGTAGGCCAACCATCCCAAGCCAGCATTCGATTCGTCCCCCAAGAAATGTCCACTTCCCACTCGATCATAGGAGCCAGATGTTCCTGATGAAGCTCCATTTCTTAGTGACGACATGTTAAAAAGTCGTGAACTTTCGGTGTCGTTTTTGCGGTGTAGCAAGTCTGCAGACACTGTCAAAGAAATAATAGCTGCTGCAAGGTTTTTGGCAGTGTCTGTCGGTGTCGGCCTTTCAATATCGGCGACGAAGCAGTGAAATGATTAGCAAGAAATTATTGGTAATGAAAACACTTTCATTTGTGGTTCTAGGCTGTAATGAGGATTTCAGGCTGATGACTGTGTTACTAGAACGAAGAATAGAATTGTAGCTGGCTAGCTAGTAGCGATACAGAAAACAACACTCCCAAATTGATGATTAAAGGAGGGAGGGATAGATGAGGAGGTAGGTATGCAGTATGCATCCATCTCTGAAAATGTATTTCTGAACAAGTGCCCTGATCAGCTGTGCGCACCAACAATCGAATAGTGGGACGCACAATTGCGCCACAATTGATTTTTCATTATTACTCTATTGTTTACTCGGAGTATTTTTTAGTGATTTTTTTTTTGCCATCATTGAACTGAATTCCCTTCCAAACAAGTTACTAATGCAGCCTTCTACTACACCATACTGACAAATGTATAAAACAATAATATAAGTAAGCCAAAAGCTCCAAAATGGCAGCAGCTATTCCACAAGGCCGAACCCAGAAGCATCGGAGATTGGGTCGAAACAACAAGAAAAAGGCATGGAAATCCAAACCAATGCTGGCAGTTGTGGTCCTCATTCTTGTGGTTTTGGTGTACTTTGCCCTCATGGCACATGTGGCGATTCAAAATCCTGCCATTGTGGGTGGTAGTGAAGATCAAGAGGCCTTGATTCGGTCACGAACGAGTCCGCAGCACCACCAAAGCAACAAGATACGGTCGACACTCGAGAAACCTGGACAATTCGAAGGGAATTCCAAGCACAAATCAGAAGATGAAACGAAATCAGAAGGGCAGTCACTGGAAGAAGAATTACAGCAAAGAAGCATAAAAGGCCCAAGGGGAGGAAGCAATAAATCAAGAAGGACGAAGAGTGCACATGGGCCTAAAAGCCGCAAAAATGCCGTGTCGGCGGCTCAGGACGGTAGCAAAAGGATTCCACCAAAGCCAAAGATCAATAAAAGTTTGCCAATACGAGACGTGAGACGACCCATGTGGATGGCCAATCCCAAAGGATATGGCGTGAAACCACAAATACTTGCCACTTCGGATCAGGAACATGCACAAAATGGAGAGGGCATGGACACCGATGAAGATGCGAATCATCACCCAGATCCTGAACACGTCCTCAAGGCATTCGTCGAACCAATCGACTTTGATGAGTGGGAAGAAAAACCACTGCCGGTTCGACAAACCGCCACGGCCGACCAGCTCTTTGAATTGAGCTATCCAGAGCTGAATTCGTGCAAGGTCCTTCCAGAGAAAATTCCTGCAGACGAGTACCCCGACCAAGATACGTTTTTGCCCTGGGTACACGATGTCTTTCCCACTCATGATGGAAAGTACATTCAATTCGTCGCTCAAAATCGACGACGATGCAGAACGGGGAACACTCCGGAAGAAATTGAGGCACTACACCTCACACAGCCAAACATTGCACTGTTTCAGCATGTGCCAGTGAAACGAGTCAAAATGGGAGATGAGACTCGCTACCAGTTAACGACCCACGAAGACGCAGACCCAGATGGCATTGCCACACGTTTTATCTGTCGGTTCAAACCGGGCATGGAAGAAACTCTTTCCGTTTTTAATTTTGACTACGACTATTTGGCTTAGTACGTTTGCTTGGTCTGGAAAACTGTTGGCGTTTGCTTTGCAGCGGTTGCATTTTCTTTTTCTCACTTCAGCCTGTTCTGTCAAACAACACCTGCAGTCGAAAGCGGAACACAGCGTCTACGTTTGAATACGAGGATGGCGGTATTAAATCTGTCCACCTTTCTCAGTTTCTTTTCCGCTGTCCCGTTCCAGAGCATCTAATTGAGACGGTGCGTTCAGGAGATTCTGTAAAAGACGATCGGGCTTCCCTATTTGTCGATGTCATTCCAATCAGGACGCCACCGCGGTATGGCCGAGCAAACCAATTCTTTCAGCCCATGTACAACGAAACGTTGGCAGCCCCCAACCTTCGTTTTGATGCCAAGGAGGAATGGGGTGAAAACCACTTACTTCCGCGCATCGAAGATTCGGGAAGGTGGGAGAATTTCCCCATATGCCGTCCAAGCCTACAGGAGTACTATAGCGAGGAGGAACGTAGCAAAGCCGTGGTGGTACCAAGCGAGGCCCCTGCGAGTAGTAACACTGAAGTTGCTCCTAAGATGCATAGACTTGTCTCGTGCATGTGGGCCTCTGCTGGCTACACCACACGTGGAGAGCGATTTGCCATCAATGATGGCCAAAGAAGAATGCTTGAATGGATCCACTACAATAAACTCCTTGGGTTTGATCATTTCTATTTATATGACAATAGCTATGCCTTTTCCAGTGAGGCTACATTGAAGCCCATTGCAGATCTGTTTCCCAAAGAAGTGACCTACATCAAATGGCCCTTTCAAGTCTGCAACAACAATCCCAACAATGTGGACAGCCCTGGGGAGCGCTCTTCCCAATATGCTGCAGAGTCTTCTTGTAGGTTGAGGTTTGGACCTCATACTGAATGGATAGGCCAGTTTGATATGGATGAATACCTGATACCAATGGGCAGTTATACAGGTGTACTTCCTATTCTTGATAGATTAGACAGGGCCGGAACCAAAATTCTGTCATTTGGTTCCTGGAGAGCATGGCCCAGGAGAGACCTTATCCAGTGAGTGAAACAATTGCTCAACTTAAAGCTTGCTTGCAGCGCTTGTCTTGTGTTCTCGTCTCATCACATGCTCATGGAAACACACCTGTCTTTGCCATCTACAGAAAGCCAGTGCCGATCAGAGATAGGCAAATATGCGATCATTATTTTTCCTGCTTTGAGTTACAGGTTCCCTTGAACAGAACAATGTTGCAAACGTACAATTGTGACAGACAGTCGGGTCCTAAAAAAGATGTGATGCCAGCCGAGAAGCAGCTCTACCGTCCAGATTATGTCAGGCAGCACTTTATACACTATTCCTCTGTCACCACCTTATCAATGCTGAACAGAACAGAGTTTGAAAAAGCTGGCTATCATTGGACCAGGACACCGCCATTTCCTGATCCAGCCTCGAGGTTTTCAGATGAGGTCAATGAGGCTACAATGCTCCACACAAAGGCCATTGCCCGTCAGGACACAGCTGGCTGGATGGATGTTTGCAAAGTGAAGAAATATGGCAAGGGGGGCACCTGTAGGATAGGAGTGCCTTACCCACAAGACTATGATGAAGCAAGAGATGGAGAAGGGAATGCAGAAGGTTGGGCATACAACTGTTACATCAACAGAAAGACAGAGGATCACTGGGTTCCATTGCTAGAAGAAGCCATTCAAAAAGAGCATGGCCACATTTTTGATAACATTGATACAATGGACTAAATGCTGCCACTTTGACTGAGTTTTCTAATATAAATCTCTATTAGTGGCCTATGAGAATTTCTCAGTGAATGCGTATTTTGGCAACAGTCCCTGGACTCAGCAGAGGAGTAACCAGCCTCCAAAGGAGCGATACAACCTTGGGCGGATGAACCACATCTATCCGTCTTGCAGTCTCGGGATAATGGCATTGTAGCTGTTTGATCCACGGGCGCATAACATTGGATGTAAACGCAGGCGTCAACTGCTGTAGACTAAAGCCACGAAGGTCACCAACGGCATCGACAAAGACCATTTGATTATGTTTGATGCTTTGCTTGTAGAGTTGTTGGTGGAGAGCCTCAAACAGAAACATCCAATAGACCAGAAAGTCGGACAGGAGCACCTCTTCTCTTCGTATCAGGGTTGCAAGCTTTGCTGTCTGCCATTTCCCTACAAACAATTTGATTACGGCACCTTGACCTTCCGTAATATCAAAATCACAGGGAATCATTTCAGCGAATATTTGTAGGCTGTCAGGTATTGCTGCAAAGGATTTGGATTCTACAGCAGCTCGAATCTCGTCCACATGGTTTTCTCTTCTCCAGTTCAAATATTTACGAAAAGCCAAGCCCGCCGATACGGGGTCACTCTCCTTGTTTTTCCGTAAAAATCGAAGCAGTCGTAAATCACCATACACATCCGGAAATTGTGACACCACAGAAACCCTCTCCCCGGTGGCTGGTATTATTACCGTCTTGTTGGAGAGGTCCCGATAGTCTTTCTCCAAAAGAATCTTCATGGACGCCAATGCTCGTCGTTCACTGTTGCCGCCTTTGAATTGAAAGGTTGGCGGTAGCGAAAAATGACTCGCCACATCCTTTAATTCCTGCTGGAATCCAGCGATGGGAATCCCTTCTCGGTGATGAAGCTCTCTAACTTCAGTCGTGTGGCCAAGGTCTCTTTGCCGTCGTCGTTTGTTGCCTGTCCTGAGAAACCCGGTCAAGTTTTGCCCCACCAACTGCCTTGCTCCACAGGTTCTCATGTCTTTGACTTTGCCGAATATCGTCTCAACACCTGCCGGTTCTCGTCGTGAAGTAAGCAATGATTCTTCGGGAACCTGCAGAAGATTCTTCTTGGCTATGTTTACCTTGCTCAGCCCTGCAAATCCTTGTGCACCGCATGCAATCGAGCAAAACAAGAGAATTTGGAATTGTCGGGGGCGGCATTTCATCTTGTCTTTATTGTCAAGTAATCTTTTTGCAGGGTACTATATTCGATTTCATACTGTTGTCTTATTGTTACTCATTGACTTCGCTTCTTGAAACTTGAAAGATAGAGTGTTCTGAGCAACTTAGTAGACTACTACTAGTAGTAGTAGTAGTGTCATCTCAGCTTTGAGCCACGAACTATAAAGAATGCTCGAGTAGACCTCTACTAGTAGACTACCTGGTAGTGCAGTATTATGAAAAATGCTGAGTGCTACACTATGGATCAACTCAGCGTCCACTTCAAAGATTCAGTACTACTACTAGTAGCTACTAGCTAGTAGAGTAGTCTAGGTAAGTAGCGGTTTGATTTTTCACTCGTTCACTTTACTACACGTTGCTTCACTGCATCAAACACAGCACATGCCTTCTTACTTCTTCAAGAAAGTATACATAGTGTAGCAAAGCATAATACTACAATTTTTCTTCACTCGAGAGTATTAGGATTAATGCTTGGCCCGTTTCCTGTCAGTATATTTCTTTTCATGTTCCAGAGCCGGGGCAAAGTAAAACATGTTGTCACCCTTTCGTTTCTTGAACGTCGATGATGCTGCAGGACTTTTTGCACAGGATGTGGGACCGGCTTCTTTCCGAGTTTCATTACAAGTTGCATTTTGATCTTGTTTCGGTTTTATAGATGCTTGTTTTTGTTCGCGCTGTTGAAGTACAATGGGCGTATTATTGTAGCATTCTGAAGAAATGGACTTGCAGCCTCTCAAGTTGAGCCGTTGTAGATTGAGAGCTTTCTGGATCAGGCCATGGACCGGTTTATCGGACAATTGGACACTAAAGGCTACATCCACCAGCTTTAATCTTTCGCGTGCTGAAACAGAACTAGCCAAGCCTTGTAGAATTTCATCTGTGGCGATATATCGAAGGGAAAGAGAATTTAAACAGGTTGTTGATTGAACAAGTTTTGCCGTTACTTCCTTTGACAATTGCAAACCAGAGCTTAAATCCAATTCTTGCAATTTTGATGCGGCGTCTTCTATATGACAGGTAGGACCAAAAAGATTATGAAGTGACCGGCATCCATTCAAATTGAGCGATACCAACTTCAGCTTCTTTCCTTTGTCGACGCCAATCATAGGTATTTGAATCGCCTCAAGTCTGGAACAGCTGCTGGCATCGAGCGCCACAATGCTTGTTGGCAGATGGATAGTTTTCAAAGCATTCATACCACGAATGGAAACATGTTGCAAATAAGCTAGACCGCATAGGTTGATTTCTTGTAGCGTATTTTTCATAGATCGAGTTCCCCCAAGTCTACAATCATCTGGCTTTGGACCAAGATATTCCCCAGTTTGAAGGTGAGAAGAGCTGAGGTCCAATGATAAAAAAGACTCTTTCCCTACAGCAAATCTCTGAAGAAAGGCTATTTGATTAGAATGCTTGGTCTGGATCATTTGCAATTGGGTACCTCTCCCCTCTTGTCCCAACACATATTTTTCTTGTTTGTAGGGTGGTATCTTTGGTTCTGGCAAATGCCCTTTTGTTCTATTAAACCACGATTTGCGAACTTCTTCTTTGGCGTTCATTTTCAATATCATTTCCTGCAGTGTCTCTTTCGTCAAATCTGCGGTCTCTATTCTATGGCCCTGGAGACTGACACTGTAAGACCTTGTCCCAATGATTCGATCATCCGGAAGAATTGCCTTTGAAAATCTCCAGAACACGCATCCCTGCTGATTACCAGCACTGTGCCATTGAGGATGGACCCGTCTGTAGGTAACTAGGACATCCTGAGTATCAGCATAGGAAAAAATCAAAGACAAAACTTCGTTGGGAAACATTATTTTCTCAAGGTTGTTCGTTGTGGTAGATCTGATAGTCTAGATAGACTAGACCTACTGCTACTAGTAGTCCACTCCACAATACTAAGGTTCTTCCATTAATTATTTCGTTTGGAGGATCAACTTTGCGTTCAAAGTTTCCCAATCGAATGTGAAACAACTTTCTACTTGCATCCACTACTACTACTACTACTACTACTACTACTACTACTACTACTACTACTACTACTACTACTACTACTACTACTACTACTACTACTACTACTACTACTACTACTACTACTACTACTACTACTA
>Ga0100402_1002573_pt1 | contig 20306 bp, 19 predicted proteins | sample CryGeyme20150102_FD_80419 | JGI IMG/M metagenome (GOLD analysis project Ga0100402, IMG submission 80419) | Groundwater microbial communities from Crystal Geyser aquifers in Utah, USA - Crystal Geyser metaG 2015-0102 | ecosystem: Environmental > Aquatic > Deep subsurface > Groundwater | place...
CTAGATCTGTTTCTTATACCGACTGGTAAACAGATCGACTCTTTCTTTCAAATAATTATTGATCTTTTCTCTTCCTTATTCCTTTTCCTTACCAATTCTAAATACTTTCTCCTATCATAAACACTCATCTTACATGTTTGTCTCTTAGTGTGTTTTTTTTGTTGGAACGCATCATGTCATTGTATCTTCGTGAGGTTTGTTGCATTTTTTGGACTGAACTTGCATGCTCGTCATACATTGAAACGAAGGCATTTCTTAGACGTTATTGATGTTCACTTCTACGAAGCAAGTTCAGTTCTCTCTGATATGCTTCAGCTTCTTCTTTGGCTCTTTTTCTTTCTTATTTCTGCATTAGAAATGTGCTACCTCTATGTTGTCTATCTGTTTCCTAGCAAGAACGTTCATCAATATTTCCAATTATCTCTGCTTCTTCAGTACTTTCTTTTCTGCTTAGTTTTCCTCTTTCCTCAAATATAATACCCTGTTTAGTTTGTCTTTGTGTTGCTGTTAGGCTTGTTTCCTTTGCAAATGTGACCGATTGAGCTACTTTCCGATACCATTGAACTAAGGATTCAACTCTCTCAGATCATTTTTTCGTCTAGCAGAACCGACAGGTGTCAATAATTTTTACATTCTTTTTATTATTGTTTGTTTCTGAAGGAATTAAAAATATCAACTTCGATCATAAATTTCGCATTCTTCATCAATGGCGTATGACTTTTGCCAGCCACTGATGGACTGACCTGGTCTTCTATCTTCCTTAGTATTGTTTGCTGCTAAAATTGGGCTAAGTTGACTCAACTGCAAGGGTAAAGAGTATACCTTCTCATGCTTTTTGTTGACAGATCGGTTCATTTTGAATAATCTTTAGACAGTGTATTGTTGGTAGGTTTGCTAACGTGTGGGAATGTTTAACTTTTTGGTTGTTTATTTTACTTGTTTTACTTATTCTATGGTTTGTTTCCTTCTGGTATACTTTCTTCCTTCTAGATCAAGATGGGGAAAAATACTGCTATTTTTTCGACTCACCCGCGCCTGTTCTTTGCTCTTTTATCGCTTTAGTTTATTCAGAATTATTTTTGCTAGTTCTTCTCGCTTCCTCGTTTTATTATCTCTCATTTGATACATACTTCTCTCAGGAGAATCCATTTTCAAGTCGGGAGACTCAGTCCTCAGCCGGTGAATTTGATCTTTTACTCCGCTGATTGATTGTGATAAGGTGTGATCGATGGAGGCATATCTTACCGAAATACCAATGGGTGTTAGCATCTAATCGTGAAGGATCTATCTAGTCGGAAAGATCTTGTGATTTAATTTGAAACGTTTTGGACTGAGTTGAGGCAGTTATTGATGTTTTCGGTCCTCAGCTAGCTAGCTATGAACGTAGGTTTACATAATTAATATTGTGTTAGGTAGAACATATTTAAGAGAAAAAACAAAAGAAAAGATAAATGCTTGTTCGGTATTGCAGTCAGAAAATTGTGAATGGCCATTAATAAGCCAAATAGCAATTTATATAATAAATAAATGTTTTTCTCTACATATAATAAGCATAAATATTTCTTTTGGATCTCTTGATTATTCTGAAACTATATTTCAGTCTAAACATCATTCTTTTTCTTAATTTTATTGACAAGTAACCATGTGCTATTAATGGTGGATATGAGAGGCATGTGATTATATATCTATTATGAAGGTTATCGCCGTCCTACTCATAGCACTTCTCGCTGTCGCTGCTCAAACCAAGTTCCAGAAGAAGGTCTACCTCGACCACGCTTCGATCATCGAACACGTCAACTCCGTCCAGAAAAACTGGGTTGCCGGACACAACAAATACTTTGATGGTATGGATCTCGAAACCATCAAGGGAATGATGGGAACTCTCGAAACCCCCGAGCATCTCCAACTTCCCCTCAAAGAAATGGAAGCTCTCAACGATATTCCTGAAAATTTCGACTCTGCCGAAAACTGGCCCCACTGTGAATCCCTCAAGGAAGTCAGAGATCAAGCCACCTGCGGATCATGCTGGGCTTTCGGAGCTGTCGAGGTCATGTCTGACAGAATCTGCATCGCCAGTGGACAAAAGCTCCAGACCAGAATTTCATCTGCAGACATGCTCAGTTGCTGTGGTGTTTCTTGCGGAAACGGATGTAACGGAGGCTATCCTTCAGGTGCTATGAACCACTGGAAAAAAGGTGGTGTCGTAACTGGCTGGCTTTACAACACCAGCAACTACTGCTATCCTTACCAATTCCCCCCCTGCGATCATCACGTTGACGGAGGCAAATATGGACCTTGCGGATCATCCAAGCCTACTCCCAAGTGTGAAAAGACTTGTGTTAATGGCTATGATGGCTCCTACAATGATGACAGACACTATGCTGATTCTGTCTACAGCGTTCCTTCTCAGGTCGCCAAGATCCAAACTGAAATCATGACCCATGGACCCATCGAAGTTGCCTTCACCGTATACAACGATTTCCTTTCCTACAAGTCCGGTGTTTACCACCACACTACTGGTAGTGCTTTGGGAGGTCATGCTGTCAAGATGGTCGGTTGGGGAGTTGAGAACGGAACTCCTTATTGGAAGATTGCCAACAGCTGGAACGAAGGATGGGGAGATAAAGGATTCTTCAAGATCAGAAGAGGAAACAACGAGTGTGGAATTGAGGGACAAGGTGTTGCTGGTATTCCCAAACTCTGAACATGATTAGATCACATATCATAAATACTCATGGACTATCACTTAAAGTCAAACATTGCTCTTAAAACTATCTACGTTTTTCGACTGCTTTGAAAATATGGTCGAATTATGGACTATTATTGTCCTTCCACTTAGGATGAGAGATATGCCCCAAACAATGGTAAAAATATTTACCCATGTAAAATTGTGAAAATCGATCGTTTAATTATCCCATTTCCTCAAGTAATTTCACAAACTCATCAACCTCCCCGACATCTTCCTTGCTATCACTGGAAAAACTCAGCTGGCGATAGGAAATCATCAGGAATGAGTTGATAGCTTAGACATAATCTTTGATGTCGAAAGATAATACTTAAGATAGAAGAACTATGAGTCCTCCATAGAATTTACGGTAATAGCGACCGACGACTGTGAAATTTAGGGTGAATGCACTGATTGTTTTGAGAGTGTTGATTAGGGACCATACTGAGAGGTGATCTAAGGTCCTTAACTCTTGTTGATCCTGTTTTTTCATAGCCATTTTTTTTAGAAAAGACAAGTATGGTTCAATGATCTCCTTCAGCAGAAACCACTATCTGCCTGGAACAATTTCATCACTCTGAGTTGATATCGTTCGATTAATCTTAGAAATCGACAGACAAGAGGCCATATCTCCTCCATAAAATTCTGCAAGACCTTCCAGTTGATACCTCATCCATTATACAAATCCTAGCAATTAATTCACACTACTCTATCCTTCATGCTGCAAACAAAAATGACACAAGCAAGCACATTTGAACAAATATTATATTGTTGGCTCTTCTGCTTTAAGATGTTTGAGCAGATCAGTAAGAGCAGGTGCCTTCGGGTTGTATTTTTTTATGAGGGAGGCATAAGAAGCCAACTGAGTAGTTTTGTGGATGGTGGCAGGTGTGAGATTTATGTGTTTGAGGGCAGTGGCTATGATTTTACTTTTAGAATAGAGCAATTTCTCTAGCATTTATTATTCTTTTGGATAATTATGATTTATTTCCATAAGTATTGGAATGACTATCAACCTCTTATTCGTATTTCTGGAAGGTATGAAATCCCTATGACTGTCTTGCTCATTTCGATCATCAGAATTTTGAACCACTGATTTTGCATTTTTTTCTGCTTCTTATCAGTGTTGTCCATCTTGTCCTTGATCTTCTCAAATTGCTAAATGACTTCGTTTTATCTTTTACTGTGAAACTCTGGCTCCATCGATGTCAATCGCTCACAGGTGTAACTCAATACCTATTGCAACAAACTGCATTCCTAAATAAGATTAAAAGTACGCACCAAACGTTCTTGAAGTTTGAGCGAATTTCTCCACCATTGAAGTTCATACTCCATTTGATGTCTTCCAGCACATCGAATACCTTTCGAGGCAGTTGGATCAATCTTGGCAAAGAAAGTTTCCCACCATCTGTCACTTTTTCGTACTCACATAGATTGTCGTAGAGATGGACTTGCATTGTCTTCAGCATACGGAACATTTTGATCACTTCAGTCAAAAGTTTGTTCTTTCCTAGCTAAGCTATGAGGATGTAAAATGCTTCCACCGAATAACGGATCTGATCACACAAAAAGATCCTATAGTCGGCTTGTGATTTTTCAGCTTTGCATTTTTCCCTCATATGTTTGAAGAAACGAGTAGACTGGAGGACGAAATCAAATTCGTATGAATTAGTAATGGATTTTTAAAGGAGAATGCTCCAACAATTCAACACCACATCCTCATCGTATTTTCCATTTTTTATTATGTAGGTCAGAATATCATAACGTTGTCTTTGTGACCAATAGATGCGAGTAAGCCGCCCTTCTTACAAGAGACTGTTAATTTCATTGTTGGAAAGTAAAATAGCTTCCATTTCAGGTTTTTTCTACACTACATACAGTATGTCAAGGTAAACATCGAAAAAAAGCGGACTCATGTTCTTTTGAAGCAGGTTGATGAGATGAGGTTTCATGAAGATGAGTTGATCATCTACGAGATTGGTGGTTAGACACATTTTGAGGATGTTAGAGATTGATGAGAACATTGGTTCATCGAATCTGTTTTAGTTGATTATCTTGATGGCCATCACAGAAATACTTGCAAAAATTTCAGCATGACAATTTTTATTGTCAGAAAATATTTTTTTCAAAATGACCTCCAAACATTCCAAGGCTCGATTGCTAGGCATTTTTCCACCCTAGCATTTGCACACATTATCGATTATTTTGGGCAAAAATAATTATCTTTCGTCATACAATTTGAAGGTGTCTAACAACATCATGACTATGTCCTTGCACTGCACAGGACAGATGTCAAATACGATGTACTTTATCAGTTTGTAGAGAATTCCTTCTATATATTAACCTTTTTAAAGTTCATTTGTATTGACGATGATGGAGTTTCGAAGGATTAACAATTACCAAACCACATCGTTTTATAGTTAAGAATTGAGTCGGGGGTCGTAATCTCCCATGTTTTCAAGTCTGTAACCTTTGATGAATTGTTCATATCGAAAATAATAACTTTTCTGTTCAAGGAACTTGTCTGCAGCTCTAGTAGAATCTGTTTATGTTAGTCTGAAGTAGTGGAGCATCAGCATTGAACTCAAAAAGGTAATCTCCAAACTTAAACTACGATTGTCAATCTCTTTAAAAATATTTTTGGTCATATCGATGTTGAAGAGAGTGGTGATGGTCATGGCCAGGTCAGAAAGAGACCTAAGGATTAAGTATTTTCTGGAGGGACCTAAGTTGTGGGGCAAGTCGAACATGACTCTATAGACTTTTTCAAGAAGAAAGAGGACGCTTTATCGGTTCAGTAACTTAGTTGTTTTGGCTTAAATCAAGAATATTCTCAGCATTTAGGAAAACTCAACACAAGTCATGTTGTTGAGTCCACCCTTCACAAAAGATATTAAATCCTGTCCATCGAATATTCCATAAAGCCTGATAGCATTCATCACCAGCTCAATATTTTAATCGTTTTCTTCCTTCATGTAGAGGCACACCTCCTGAGTGATCACATTTTTTTTGTTGTCGATGATATTTTTCCAATGATTGGAAGTATCCTTATGCTCAAGGAGGAAAGTGAGTAGTTTGTTCAATGTTTGAGTTTTTGCCAGAATGATTGAAGGTTTACGGAGATATTTGATTTATTCAAACATTTCCAACATTCTCCAAACAGAATTGATGAAACTTTCATTGTCAACCATCCACTTCTACCTTTTTTCCAACTACCATTGAATCTTCTTCATAAGAATGTTCAAGTTTATCACCACCTCCTTTGTATTTTCGGTCATTGTATCGGCAAGTGAGATAGTGTTGCTCATCAGCTCCATCCACTGATCATTAGACAGCAACTTGCCGACAATGTCTAAAAATTTCTCAGCGATTTATTTGGTCAGTTATCCTCTTAGGCATAGTATTGCCTTTTCAATGTATTTTTGCCTCATAAGAGGCATTTCCAGCTCGATTTTGGGCTAGATCTCCAGTAGATAGCTCATGATGGTTGCCAGGTCACAGAATGCATGCATATTCTCAGTTGCTTCCCCATCTTCTAATGCCCGCCTGATGGCTAACAGGCAGTCCGGTCTCTTTCTGAAGGTCATGTAGAACCTCACGAAGCTCAGGTACCTGTTCTGACCTTCAATACATTCCTCTTGGCGGAAGTTACGCAATTCCCGAAGCATTGGGATGGCTTCTTACATAAGATTTGATTATTGGAGTCACAGGCTAGTCACTTCGAATTTGACAGCTTAGGGCGCGAGTGAATATTATTAATACTGATGGCTGACAGGATTAGTATACACCAAGATAAAGTATTTAATATCAGAAAGCAGTCATACTGGTACCTTGACCTCCAGAGGGTCCTCGAATAAGAAAGAATCTTCCAGGTCGATTATTTTTTCCTCACCATGGATACTGCTCTAGCCTAGGATCTCCAAATAAAAATCATCTTGGGAGTTCTATTCTCCTAAAATGAGACGGCTCAGACTAGTCATCAGCTCGTTTTTGAGAGCCATTTCTTGAGCCTTTCCTTTGTAGGTGATTGAGACAGTCTGTCGAATATCTTTTTTTCCGCCTGATCGAGCCCGGTTGTATATCTTGTCGGAAGATATCATAGTCCTGGGAATTTTCTAGGCGAGGTCTCTAGGTGAATGTGGAGGTGAGGATTTGTTGGTGTTGGAGTTGATACGATTTATGTCCTCCTTGAGATAAGTTGCAGTAGATTCAATTTGATGAGCATTCTTGAAGAGCTGTGAAGCCTTGGTATGTATTTTTTTCTTTGAAAGGCTTCGTTGTTTTTTGAGCACTTTTTATTTGCTTTCTGGATCGTTGGGCTGGCCAGACGAGGGTTTTTTGCCAAGTTGTGCTCGAACCATGTAGACATTCTCTTTTATTTTTCCAGGACTGTAGCTATACTTGGTTTTCAGTTTGAATTGCTTCTGCATTCAAGATTTTGTGGTAGAGAACTTAACAAATAATTATAATCATTCCCCTCTTCCAGCACCTATATTTACAGGCCCAACTACTAACCATCGTATTTAGTACCACTACCTCTTAATGGATTGCCCTCTGACTACCTTATTAAAATAACGTTAGATAACAACTTTTGACCTTTTCTGAAACTTTGTTGTTTGAAGGGCCATCTGCTCAACTTTGTTTAATTATTTCTAAAGTAGGCAATCGAATTTGAAAGGCTGTTTAGAGTGACTTTTGAACTTTTTTGGACTGTTATTAGGGAGGCCTGTCAACTCACACTTCCAAAGAAAATGATGATGAACACTATAAACTTAATCAGATCTGGTTTTGTTCCCAAAATAACCAAAACACTGCCCAATCCTAATTCCCACCCAAAATATCATCAATTTATTCCAAAAACATCTTTGCCCCTCCACTCATCATCAGCGCCTATCGGTAGCATTATTCTATAAATCCTTATATCAATCATACAACGCCCATATGGCTAAATATAAACTATCAATGACCGAAAGCCAGTTATTTGATAGAAATGCCACAAACTGAGCTGTTCTTATTATTGTTATCATAAACTTAATGGATTTCCAAGGAGTCGAGCATAAGATATTGACTGGAATACTGTTGCTGCCTGCTGCTGGCTTCTTCTTTTAGAATGAAACAGTGATGAGTTATGCACACTTCCTGGTGATTATAGCCCTTGTAGCCAGCAGTTACTACTGCTACAGTCGGACCTTCGAATCGAAAACACTCGATCAAATCCGCAAATGTTTCGCTTGTCTCTCAACTGCTTTGCTGATCCTATTCTTGTCAGCAGAAGTAAGTGATATTTTGCTATCAGTCTACAAAGTAAGCTATGGATAGGAGGTGACATTCCTCCTGAAGATGGTGCTGATGGTCAGCAACATGGAAGGAAACCTAGACCTATGCATTGATAAGAAAGAGCACAGCAAGGAGGAAAGTTCGCAGGACGGCATAATTTGATTTGTTCTATATTGCTCATATTTTAGATACTTTCATGGATATTTTTCCATACAATATGGGCAAATAGGCAATAGAACAATGTAGTACTCAAGCAGACCTTGTTGATATTGAATCATTACCTCGAAGACCTCTTCTTTGTTGTCTCTGGTACCTTCGTGGGCCTAGCTTCATGGTCAGAATCGCTGGAGTTTCCTTCTTTGTCCACCGATACGATCCTTTCCATCCGAAAAGGTTGAAACAATATTTCTTCTGTGATAAATAGCAAGTGTACATTCGGTCATTTAGACACTGGACTGCTTCTTGATGTTAAGCAGAGTTATACCACTTTTGGATACTTTGGGCTCAGGGATACTGCCTCTCTAGCGATGTCGGCAGGCTGTCAGAGGGCTCATGGTAGTTTATCGTTTGGCATGAATTCCTGTGCTTTCTCCTTTTTTTCTTAACTCCATCTGAGGAATGGAACCAGACCGTTGAATGTTCATCTTTTTGTTATTATTATTCTTCCACTTCTGGATCGTATCAATCCTGTCAATGCTCCTCTTGATTTATGCCAGTTCATCAGCTTCATCAATGTATCCCAGAAAGGAGGTTTATCGGGTCGGACTTGGTACCCCTTCTGACAGATCCATACTTTCAGATATTGTTTCTTGGTTGTTCAAAAAAATGCTTTTTTCAGATTTAGTCTCATAATTTTTCAGCACATTTACAACAAACTGAGACCATTCTGTATATTAATTGTTGACCCCGAAAGTTTTACAGGCTCCTTCGAATGATTTCGTGATTTTACAACATATAGAATACAGAGACCTTAGGTCTCCTTGATTGATCAGGCGGCATGAATTAAGAAAAACATATTTTTTGTTGGCGAAGGCCTCAATCAAAAATTATAGAAACTTCTTCAGGGTGTTATTTTGGGCCTTGAAATGTTCGGTGGTGATGATGAGACTGATTATTTTTTCAATGATGGTATGCATGATGCTGCTCCATCTGTTCTGGGCCAAAATATTCTAAATAAGGTTCCTAATACCTGAATCAGGGCGAGGAAGTTGTCTCTATATTATACAAGACTTAACTAAACATCGTCTTGGCAGTAGTCTCGTGCTGTCAGCAACCAATAACGGCACATGTGCAAAAAGTAGTAAATGAACATAGGTGTAGTTGTGAGATTTTCTCCATTTGAGAAATGAATAGAGGCATCTGGATATTTTTTGACGAGTTCAAATAATTTGGGCATTTTGGACTTGATCAGCAAGATCTATTAGCGCAGCAGCTCAACTGATTTAGTGGTTTTGCTGATATTTATCTCTAACAAAGCATGGTAGATGTGTATAATTTCCATGAGTAGCTTAAAATTGAGCTCAATGATGATCTCATCTTCTTTATCTACTTTCTAGCAGAAAGACTCCAATCTCTTCAAGGTAGCAGCCACCAATTATGATGAGCTGATACCATCTAAAAAGGCAAAAACTGTCCCATTTTTATCCTTGCTGATGTTATCTCTGATTTCCTTGACCATTTTGTATAAATATTCAACATGATCATCAGAAGTGATTCCATTCACTATGCAAGATTGACACAGTTTCCTTAGCAAATCCAGAGAGTCGATCCATTCCTGCTCATCGATGGATACTCTGACTACAGTGAACAGACAGTCGAATATGGCCTAGTGATGTGTGTACTTGAGGATGCGGTTCAATAGAGGGGTATAGAAGTGAGTGATGAGCCAAATAGGACCAGTCATTTGATAGGTCTACTCGTAGTAATCGCAAATCTATGATTGCCTTAAAGAGTACCCTTGACGACTCGCTGAAATAGAATTTGACAAAAGGGATAAACACCTCTGTGAAGAAGCCTAAACTGGCTTGAAATTCATCTTTATTACTTTTCCGGTCCTCCAAAAACTCAAACCAAACATCCAAAGTCCCACCATTGCTTGTTAGTTGTTTTCTTCGCCATTTGACGTGATGACCATCCATTTGTTAGCTGTATAGTTAGCTGTTTTCTTCTAACATTAAGAAGTAAAACTCGTAGAATTATTCATTGTCTTTCATGAGGAGTAGGAGGGACTGAATGTATTTTTTGGCTTGCTCGGTGGTCAGCTGGTATTTTGCAGACATTTGGTGTGGTACCAGCAGGAAGCGGATCATATCCTCCACCATTTACTTTTTCTTGAAGATGCTGAATGCATAGGGAAGTACGCCTAAAGAAGCTCGGTCTAATCTCTGATTATGGGATTTTTCTCAAGGGCGGGTATGAGGATGGAGAATGATAGATCTTGAGTATTCACTATTTTTTGAATGAATTGTTCGATTTTGCTCATCTCTTGGCTGGTCATGCCGTAGGTTGTTTGTCTGTTTCTACTACTGTCCTACCTTTTACCCTCGCCACCTTCCTTCTCCATTGATTTATATATTATTATCTCACTTTTGGCCCCAATCATTACACATACCTAACATATCAGCCAACTATCAGTCTAAACATGCTATCTTTCTATTGTTATCTATTCCTAAGCACTAAAACTATCAGCACATATGCTCTAACTCTCTTATTTCTAATTTCAGGGATATTGTAACATCTGTTGCATGTTTACTGCCTCAGAAATACCTTGAACTGTTCTATTCCTCTACTTAGTCTGTTAAATAGCAGTTGGTTGGCAGCTGACTATAATTAAATTGAATTTTATATGGCCACAAGAAAACCCGTCGCCAAGTATGGCAACAAGGCTAAAGTCTCCAGACCTGGACTCACTGAAGACTAGATCGAAGAACTTCGTGAAGCCTTCAACTTATTCGACACCGAAGCTACCGGTAAAATCGATCCAAGATAACTCAAATCTGCCATGCAATCCCTTGGTTTCGAGAGCAAGAATCCCACCATCTTCAACATGATTGCCGACCTCTAAGGTCTCGGCCGTGAGGTTGACTTTGAGGAATTCCTCGATGGCATCACCTCCAAACTTGGTGACAAGGAATCGAGAGTAACTTTTTTTTGATCTTTAGAACGGGATCAATAAGATCTTCGACCTTTTCGATGATGACCACTCAGGACATATCAACTCCACCAACATTCGCAGAGTTGCCAAAGAACTGGGATAAACCATGAACATCCAATAATTGGAAGAAATGTTGCAGAGAGCTGCCACAAATGGTCGGGAAATCAGTCGTGAGGACTTTTACAACATCATGACCAAGAAGGCCTTCTGATGGATCTTTCATTATGCCTCCGCAATAATATCATACTGAATATATTGCTTTCTATAGATCAATTGAATTTACACCTTTTTGAATAGACAGTCAGATAGCAGTTCACTCTTATCCCTATCCTTTTATGATCAAACAGATATGCTCTTAGTAGCGGGTATTCTTTTTAACAGTAGGACTCTAAATTACCCTGATTTTGATAATCGATTAAATTTGTTATCTTTTTTACTTCTACAGTCATGCGTTCACATAAAGACCATACACCCTAAGGCCCAGTGCTGCTGGTCTGCATCTACAACCAATTTGGTAATATAATCACCCATGACTATCTCTATCAACTTTTCTGTCCTCATGGCACAATCATCAAGATTCTCATCTTCGAAAAGGCAAAAGTCTGGAAAGCATTTGTGGAGTATGATAAAACAGCTGAGGCTGAAAAGGCCCTTCAGCACTTGAACAATAAGATCATTTTTGAAGATGGAAGCAAGATGAACATTTTTCGGTCGAAATTGAAACACGTACAGTTCCACAACGATAACCTAGGAGGCGTCAATTACTAAGCTCTCAAAATGCAGCAGGAGCAAGAGTAGGTCTAATAGGACATGCCTAACAGACGCAGACGCAGTACTTTTCAAGACTATATCCAGCCAACCTTCTACACACAATAACCTATGGTCTACAACATGTTGGATAAAGAAACCACTTACAGCTCCAATTCTCATAAATTTAAATCATAAACCAAGTCGCCTGTAAAATAGTACACAAATTAAGGTAGTTCCTTGAGTAATTTTATGGATATTGATGAACAGTTCAGATAAATTGCTCTTGAGAGCTAGGAATTTAGAGAGTGGAATTAGATTGCCCAAACGAACAGGAAAAAATCGAAGACGATTGTCAATCCGAATTCTGAACAATTTTTGCAAGAGAACTGTCCTTCGAAGGTACTTTTTGCAAGATCTCTACCTTAACAGTATGACCATGACTGCCTCTATAACATTTTTTCCAACTTCGGCAAAGTCACAAAGGTAATCTTCATTCGTTAGAAAAATTCAGCTCTAATCGAATTTTAGGTCCTCATCAGCGCCATTCAAGCAAAAGACGAAATAAACTACGCCAAGCCAAACTTCAAGGTTTTCTACTCACATTACTAAAGTCTCATCCTCAAGAAGATCACCAAAGAGGAAGAATAATTCTAGTACAAGAACTAAGGACCCTCAAGGCCACCGAATCCCAATCCACCTTCCTAGATTCTATACATGACTATGGTCTATCCTAAAATGGAACCTTAAATAAGGTAGCTCTGTGAGTCATTGGGTTGTTTTGTCAAGGAGATGGAATGGAAACAAAACAACAAAGACAAGTGGATGTGCTTGATAGAGTTTGCATGCCTGTCTGATAGTTTATATGCGATGGGCAGATTGCAAGGTCACGAACTGTCTGGTGGCAAGAAAATTCGGCTGTCGTTTACTAGATCTAAATTGAGGAGGAATCAGAATTCACCTGTGCATAATCGATCGTTTGAATTCTCTTGATTACTTACCCCTTTTATCTTAATCAATTTTGATATAATGATATGGTAATATGATAAATACTTTCAATAATTTGATGATCCTATCATGATGTTCACTCCATATACCAGCAAATGACATCTTCGAAGGTGGTGATAGTTATCAGGAACAGCTATCTCTTCTTGTCTCGCAACTTCTCAGCACAATTTTGGAGATCTTGAGTACCTTTGATTATCATTTGGTTGAGGACTTTTCCCAAAAAGTTACCAAAATGAACAGAATCAGAATATTGGACTGTTCCTTCGTAGTTGTTTCCATCTTTGATCACATCTAAAGCTTCCACTCTCCAAGGCATACAAGAACCCATGATATAGAACAACATTTGATTGATCATAAAATTGAAGTCAGGACTTGCAAATTTTTGGGTCTTGATGGGAATAGATTCATTTTTCAGAATTATTCCTGTATCTTCATACTTTAGTTCTTTTAGGTTAATGGAAAGGCCTCTGAAATCTTTAGCTTGTTCTTCAACGGTTCTGTCTCCAATTTTGAAATGTTTCCACTTCTCAGGTAAGAATGCAATAAACTGTCTTGCCTTTTATAGAATGTCAAGGGTGCCATTAAGTTGTCCATCAATGACATAATCGAGTCCTTTGAGAACTATTGGATCCGTTACAAAATCCAAAACTTTATCAATAGTGACATAAGACTGTAATCTTGCGTTGATAATGTCTTAATGAGTGATAGCCCTATTCAAATCTTCAATAGTCATCTCATACTGTTCAGCATTTCCCCTGATTTTCAATTCAATGCCATAGATCAATTTCAAGACGGTTATCTTTTTTCCCTCAATTATCGTCTTGGTTTAGTTCTACATTCTCATATAAACAAACTGAATGAACGGTTTGTCTTATCCTTTATATGACTTCATGAATTCCTCAAGCAGTTTGTTCTTTTTTACGGTCCATTCAACTTTATCTTCACCACTCAAAGGTTCTGGCAATATAAATCCGTTACTCATTGAAAAAGCATCAACATACTCCAAAAGCTGAGTCTTTTTCTGTAATTCTTAGAGGTTGTATCCATAGAGCATTTTTCCCGAATCGTTGTTGGGGTCTCCAAAAAACTTATTTGTGAAAAATGAGGTCATTTATGCTATTTGAAGTTTTTTCTTGTCTTCAGTGATGCCTTATGGTAAGTTGATGTCTTAGCTCATTGATTTTAACAATCTTTAGTCATAGTGAGTAAGATCCTCTCCTTTTTTTCCATTTCTCATTTCAAATTTTTTTGCAAAGGCAAGTCGACTGTCATTGAGTGCATGCAAATACTTATATTCTGCATCAATTTTCACAGCAACAGAACTTCCCTTTGTAAAATGGCTCAATGTTTCTGTGAACTATTGAAGTTTTTTAGGAATATTCTGAACATCCATCATGTGCTGAAGGACAGTAAACATTCGGCTGATCTGAGCTCCAACAGTCAAGTTTTTATCTCCGTCAATTTAGACAAGCTTCATGTAGGTATCTAGAACCAGCTTTTCAAAACCCGCATCAAAATAGTCTGTCTGTAGGGCTCTAAGGCATGTTCCATAGTCTGAGTTTGTTGAACCATCTAATTGGAGAAGAACAATTCTCATGGTCAATGTTTTTAGAAGATTTTTGCCATTCAAGACGAGCATGTAGAGATTTTTGGTAACTTGTATAGCACTATCTTTCAATTTTAATTGTGCTTGATCAAATTATCCTCCAGGTTTAAAATAATTAAGCAAATCTTCTTTTTTGGCTTTCAAATCATTAATCGCCATGATATTTCCGATAGTGGTGAAAATTCCCAGTATTCCAGATAGAACTAGCATGACCCCACTCACAACAATAGTTGCAGGATTGGTGGCAGTAGCAATCTAGATGACCATAAGTTCAGTTCCGATGATGTTGAGTACCTTCATCAATTCTTAGAAGATCCCAGCCAATGGATCTTTTGAAAGTTATTTTATTCTGACCTCCTGAATATATTTCATTCTTTCTTGTTGGTCAATGAGAAAAGTTTTAAAGCTTCCTGAAACACCTTCGCTCACATCTTTCATCACATCATAAACCTTTTGCATGTCCAATTTCTACAGGAGATCTTGAAAGGCCTTTAATTTATCAACTTCATCTTTATGCTCATCCACAATTTTATTGATCTGTCGTTTAAGATCTTCCACCATGTCGGATGTCACTTTTGCAGCAATAGCTCCTGCTATTCCGATCCCAATAGCTACAACAACTGCAACAGGTCCCATATTAGAATCAGATAAAAATATCAGTCGTGATATAGTATCAGGTTGTAACTCATCATAGTATCTCGATATGTTTATTAGATTATAGTTAAATATCTTATATGTTTGGAGCTATCTTGACAGGGCTGGAAGCTATTGCCTTTGCTGCTACCATTTAATCAGCTGCTGAAAAAGAAATTTTTCAAGCTAAGATAGAACATTTGAAGAAAAGTCATGAAAAAGAATTGACTGTGATGAGCCACATATATGAACTTTGTGAAAAACTTTATTTCCAAGAAGGATTGCTTGACCAACTTCACACCACGAAACTATACACAGTGCAACAGTGGTAGCTCATCGGAAAAAGCATGAATAATCAGATTGATTTGATCAACGATTTCATGAAAAAATTCAAAGAAATTCAACTAAAATAAGCAGATATTAAAACTGACTGGCTCAATACTTTTGTCATTTCAATATACAGCCTTGGTTTCATTGAAAAAGGATGGAAAGTGTATCGACATATAAATCCTGTTCCTGAGCCAACTCCTAGGTTGGAAATTTAAATGACTGAAGGGTGGCATCTTCTTGATTCTTAAAACATTACTTCTTCAATTTCCAGGTTAAATTCAAGTTCTAGTATTGAAATGGAAGAAGTTAATTCGTCAAGTTCTTCATCAACCCTTTCCGACATTGAATCAAATATGGCTGTCAATAGAGGAATGACAAGATCGAGGTTTCAAACTCTAAAGGATTGGGGAAAAGAAGGTCTGAAATTTATTGCCTAACATGGGGTGAGACTACTTTTCTTGGCTTTTTCGGTCATCAATCTTTATCGAGGAAGGCTCGATATTAATGAACTAAGAGATATCTTCAAGAATGCCGAGTAATTTTTCAAAAAAAATGGAGAATTTGAGAAAAAACAGGACACTATCGCTGTTGCTCTTCTGACAATAGCTGCAAACGTATACTCCTTAGTCAACATTTCCTACTCAGCTGTCAAGGAACTTCATAGTGTTTACTTGACCAGAAGCGCTGTTGAGTCTGTCAACGCTAACTACTATTTTGTCAAAGCAGCAGATATGGTTCCTGAAAAATTTGGGTTAACAAGCTAATTTTTCAAATAATGCAAAAAGTTTTTGGATGATGTCAACACTTCTAGTAGCTCTGGGAAAAAAGTTTCAGAAAGATTAGAAGATATGGATAAAATTTTCACTCCTTTCATTGAAAAAGGGACTGTTAGTCAGGTGTTCCAAAATGTGATCCAATCTTTTTCACAATCAGTAGCCACTGATGCTGTTCTGAGTAAGTCTCTTCATGAGAAGCAAATGAAATTTACTTCTCTTCTAAAAATCACAAAAAATGAGTTTGAAGAGAAGAGAGGAAAAGACTTTGATCAGAAACCACTCAATGAAAAGGAGAGGATAGATTTATCACTTCTCAAAGATCTTGAGATCATCTACAAGGAGATTATTCTTGAAGATCCTTCGGCTAAGTCTGGGTTGAACTTAAGAGATGAGCTGACAATCGTTCAAATTCTTTCGAACTTTTGTACCAGATTTTATGCAACTGATCCTTCGGGGTAAACGGTATACAAATACAATATTGCTGACAATAGAAGCAAACAAAGATATGCTGATCTTCTCAATGACATTTCTCTCACTAATCCTCAAGGAAGAGTTCCTATAAAGCTTGAAAATGAGGTTGCTGAGAAGGAGCAACAAAGAAAAATGGTGGATCTTGCCAAGAAGGTCAATGCGGAAAAGAAAGTTATTCCTGGCTAATTCTCGCTTACAATCAATGATATTGAATTCAGATATACCAGGGTGACTGTCCAGACGAACGGCAATAAGAATGCAAAAGGAGAGCCTCTTTCTTCTACGATTGGAAGCGAAGGTGCCCAATTCTTATACCAAGGATCTAAATATGAGGTAGAGCAGGAGCTCATTTCCAAAAAAGCATCTCTGACAAAACTTTGATTCAAACCAACGTAAATCATCATTGAAGACTGTGAACATTATTTATTAGCAGAAAGCATTTTTCCAAAATAAGATAATTGATTTTGAGCTTTTTTGCATTTTGACTGATGTTGTTGAGAGTATAAGTATCATAATTTTTGTTTTTGTTACTATTTTTTTCCTCTTTTGTTTATCAGCATAATCTAATGATGGCATTGATGAAAGTTGTGACAAAATACGAAAGAATTTATAAATTAGCTATTAATTCTGTCGTATCGTGTTAAATTATGGCTTTTGATAGCCTTCGCCTATTTTACGCAAACTTTGTTGATGGATTTCTTGTTTTCTGTACTTTTCTTGGCAAAAACTATCTCTGTTCTAAAATGCGATAAAAGAGTAGCAATCATTGGATCATAATTGAATGAAATGCAAAAATTGCCATTTAAATCCTTAAAGAAACTTCTCTATCGAATCTTTTATATAACTATTTATTTCCCTGATACTATAATTGCTAAATGGAAAGATATTTTAAACTGGTCATAATAATTTCATAAAATCATGGGAGCAGTACTTTCTGGTCTAGAAGTCATTGTGATGGGAGGAGCCATCTGGAATGAAGCCTAAACTCACATAGTGGAGTCGCAGATTCGGAGCTTATGGGAAAGCCATCAAAAATAGATAGAGGCTGTGGCTACTCTATACACTCAAGTTGACAAGATGTCCTTCAATGACAGTCTTTTCGCTCAGCTCACAACTTGTTCAAGATACTCTATTGACAACTGGGCCATGATCGCTAAAGATATTACAAAGCAGACCAGCCTTATTAATACGATCAATAAGGACTTTCAAGACACTTACTCAAATAGAATGTCCATGACTGATAGCAATTATGTTGGACTGGGACTCACAATCTTTGGTTTCACTCTTGCCTCTATAATGTTCTTCTCAGATGTGGCGCCTTAGCAATTTGAAAAAGTAAAGGCAAGTATCAAAGAAGGTGGAAAACTGTTTATTGAGAAAGTCAAATTGGCAGGAAGAAAGCTTCGATTAGTTTCGGTTAATGAAGAAGGAAGCTTTGTTGAAGAATAATATATTTCTGATGATATGGAAAGTCGCATCAACCCTGAAAGCTAAAATCCTAAAAACAAAGGAAAATGGTCCAAGGGAACCATCGCTATGAATTTCATCAGAGTAGGTTTTCTTTTATACATGATCTGGGGCTTCATGAAAGGTCGTAGTCATATTAATGACCTCAGAACCCAGTTACAAAAAGATAACTAATACTTCAAAGACAAAGGAAAATTTGAAAAGGAACTTCAGCACTGTGTAGACGCCATCAAAAATTTTGTTTGTGATGTTTCCAATTTGGGTGAAGCTTCAAGAGCTGTGATTGAAGATCTTCACACCCTTTATCTTACCAAAGCTTTTGTTGAAGGCACTTCTACGACCATCTCTGCTGAAAGGGCTGATCAGCTGACAACCTAGAAGTTCGATTTAACTGACTCATTTATCGACCGAACAAAAAAATTGAGAGATGGAGTTTAAAAATCTGACAAAGATGAGAAGACTCTTGCCGATAAGCTCCAACAATTCGTTACTCATTTTAATACTTTCTACAACGTCAACTAAAAATAAAAGTCACCAGACTTGGTGTTTCTTTCAGTAACTGAGCGTCTTTCATAAGTGGTATCCAAGGATTCTGTTTTTAACAAAGATCTTTTCAATAAACAATCGAATTTGTTCTCAATGGCAGAGATTGCTCAGTCAGAGTTCAAGTAAAAGAGAAAGAGTAAATATTTTTTTGACAAAAAGAGTCCTGAAGAGAAAGCTGAGATCGACAAGAGCATTTTGGATGTGTTGGAGCAACAATACAAGGAAATTATCATTGAGGATGATACTGCACAACTGAGAAAAAGTGAGAAGAATACTTTGGCAGGAATTCTTTTGAACTACTGTGACACATTTTATGGAACCGATAACACAGGAGCAACCATTTATGAGCTTAAAATTGCAGATTTGAAGTCAAAAATAACATATGCTGAAATTATTGAGCAAAAGAAACATGAAAGCTAAGCAGAAAATGTTCCAGTTCAATATGACGACAAAACAAAGGAATAAGCAGCAGTCAAAGCATTACTTGTAGTAGCCAAAGATCTTGCTGCAGGCAAAGGAGAAAAATATCAAGATGTTAAAGATATGGATCCCAACAAACCTCCTCAAATTGAGGGAAGATATCTCAACTTGAAAAGAGTCGCAACAGGTGAGACCGACAAGGATGTTCCCAAAATGAAACTAGTTGGAAGAAATGGTCTGAAGTTCAAGATCAGGGGAGACACTTACTCTGTAGAGCAAGACATCATCGGTGGAGCAAACCCAACCCTCGTTAAGGCTGGACTTGTATGATCACATCAGCATATCATCAGGTTATTTTATTCTATCAAACTATGTACGAACATATTGGAATATGTTCAAATATTGATAAATTTATAAATCATAGTTTGTTATAGTTAACGGATGTACAAATTCAAATTTGATCCCCCTGTCTAGCACCGCCGTTCACTTCATCCTCCCAAAAACGATCATATCGCACTCCTCAACACTCTCGATAAATGCACACGTACTCACTGACTCATCCAGAAATCCTACGAGAGGATCGACTCTGGCTCAGAACATAAATTAAAGGCAATAATCAGGAAGTCATATCGCTTTTCAAACAATTCAGCAGAGCTACACGTATTGTTAATGGTATGTTTAGAATTAGGGCAGTTACAGATCAAATTGAGGAAATATGTGCAAAATGTCAAGAATAAGATCAAGCAATAGCAACTCAGCAAATTCAGAGAGACTCTTAATGCTACACAAAATCAGTCTCATCATCCTTAAAAATCAATCACGAGCACTACTTTCAACAAAAGAGCATCAATCCATCATCACTCGAAGTCTCATCTTAAATCTAGCTCTAGTCAATAACTCAACAAGACTACAAACTTCAGACCCAACAAGTCTCAAGAGCACCTGCGATCAACAACAAACTTCAGGCATTTTCAGGATCTACTCAAATACAAATATCAGCAGTAAACCATTGAAGAACGAGAAAGTGAAAATGTCACGAGTGCAAGACTAGGTCGGCAGGAGGAACAGAGTCAACCACTGCAATAATTGAGGTACAACAACAATCAGCAGCATAATATATTCTTTGCCAATAAGCTTGAACTCAAG
>Ga0100402_1002578_pt1 | contig 20286 bp, 12 predicted proteins | sample CryGeyme20150102_FD_80419 | JGI IMG/M metagenome (GOLD analysis project Ga0100402, IMG submission 80419) | Groundwater microbial communities from Crystal Geyser aquifers in Utah, USA - Crystal Geyser metaG 2015-0102 | ecosystem: Environmental > Aquatic > Deep subsurface > Groundwater | place...
ATCCGATTTCTCCCGATGTGTTCCTGTTTCTGAGTGGGAGACGGGATGGGGCATTTCGGGTCATTCCGGTGACGTCGGATTCGGGTCTCCTTGTCTCACGTTCCCTTCGGCTGGCTCTGACTTGCCACCACACAACCCATAACAACAACCATTTTTTATCTGCAGTCACACAAGCTGAACCTGACCACCTTTTCTCCTCATCCTCCAAGTAGTTTCGAACCAATCGTATTTCATCCACCAAGAAAGTAGATTCTCTAACCTAAACGCAATCAGCCAACAACTTGCTACTCTAAAAAGCAGCATCGAGTATGGGGGGTGGCGACAGCGACGCATCACCCGACAACAACACGAACAATAGCAACGACCTCCCCCAGCCCGATGAAGTGTTGAATGTCAACGTGGGTGTTCTGGGTCATGTAGATAGCGGAAAGACGAGTTTGGTGAAGACTCTATCGACTATGTTGTCCACGGCTGCTCTAGATAAATCCAAACAATCCAGACAACGGGGTATGACATTGGATTTGGGCTTTAGTGCCTTCATTCAAGATTTGCCGCCGCACTTGAAAGAAGGCTTTCCCAACAAGAACAAACTCCAAATTACGTAAGTATTGTGGTTCTCTACGGTGTGTCGGGTGGACGGACTTTTGCTCGATTGTGCCATTTTGCTGATGGCGAGACTAAATTTTGGCTTGGCTTGAATCAAGTATTCTCTCGCAAAAAACTCAAACACCTCCATCCAAACAATCATCCCTTTATCTTCATCAGTCTTGTCGATTGTCCTGGTCACGCTTCTCTGATTCGCACCATCATTGGAGGTTCTCAGATTATTGACATGGTTCTTCTGGTCGTTGATGCGTTCAAGGGCTGGCAAGCGCAGACAACAGAGTGTCTAGTACTGGCAGAACTGACCAGTCGCCACCTCGTGGTAGCACTCAACAAAGTGGATCTCTTTCCACCTGAAGAACGAGAGGAACAAATAGAAAAGGCCAAGGCCAAAGTACGACATCGTCTACAAGGGTCTCGCTTTGTTGATGCTCCCATGATGGGAGTTGCGGCGTGTGTCGGGGGAGAAAAGGTGGCGGCTGCCGACGGCGAAGGCAAGCAAATACAAACCGGTAACGAGAGTTACAATATCAAGGAACTGATTGAATTGCTACGAAATAAATTGCCTCGACCCAATCGACAAGCTACTGGGCCTTTTTCATTTTCCGTGGATCACTGTTTCCCTATTCGAGGGAGAGGAACCGTCCTGACGGGCACTGTTTTGGCTGGATCGACATCGGTCAACGATATGCTGGAATTTCCTGCTCTGGGCCTCGAACGAAAGGTCAAGAGCATTCAAATGTTTAAGCGACAGGTACAAACCATTATGCAAGGAGATCGAGCCGGTGTCTGCGTGAGCAATCTCGATGCCAAGCTCTTGGAACGAGGGATAGCCTCTTCTCCTGGTGCCATTCAACTGTGGAAAGGAGGAATTGCGCTGGTCCGCAAAGTAGGTTTCTTTCCTGGTAATCTTCCCTGTGGTAGCAAGTTTCATGTCAGTGTTGGGCATAGCACGGTTATGGCAACTGTCACATTCTTTGGTGCCAAGGAACTAGCAGAGAGCAACATCGGGAAAGCAACCAGCGGAGATGATGCGGCCACTGCCGAATCAAAACGGAAGGAAGAGGATGGCTTGCAAGCCTCTTCTCTCGGCGGCAATGCTGACATTGCCGGCCTACCCCGAATACCGTTTGATTTCAACCAAAATTTCATATTGCAGGAGTCTTTGATAGATTCTCTAGACGAGAGCCCCGGAGAAGCAGGAAAGAAGAAGCCTGTCAAGGGTGGCATGCTCAACTGGGCTAAATTGGAGTTCCAAATCCCAGTCTTTTGTCCACCGAACAGTTTGATTATTGGGTCACGCTTGGACACGGTCGATAATAGCTCTGGGTCCTCCTCCTCTTGTCGCCTGGCTTTTTCTGGTCGTCTCATCGAAAAGTTGGACTCTGATAATAACGGCAAACAAATTCATCTTTATACTATTAAAGAAAAGGTCGGAGTCGTTTCTCGTCTTGGAGATCCGCACCGACGAAATGACGATCAGAAGATTGTTCGGTATGAAATATTCGGCGCGGATTTGTTCAAGAAGGAGACCAATATGAAAGTCTTCAACGGGATGAAAGTGGAGACCAGCAAGGGTGAGGTTGGTGAAATCAAAGGTTCGTTCGGGACAGACGGCAAGTTTCGAATGTTATTTCCAGCTGGTACTGAAGCCCACGAAGGCGACCCGCTTTATCTACGTTTCAAACGGTTTGCCAATGACCCTATAAAGGCCATGCACCAGAGTGTCACTCTGCCCGCCGCTCGAACGGGGACGCGATTGGATCCACCTAAAAAAAACAAGAAGAAGGCAACAGTACCACCGGGCGTCAAGATAAATGGCGAAGTTGTCAACTTGAAGGGCGACGTTCTCGAAAATGGCAAACACAGCATGGCCATTGTGGCTGGGTTTTTTGCTCCGGAAGTAGACATTCGAACCAAGGTGGGATGGAAAGTATTGATTCCCAGCACGAATGAACGAGGGGAGATTGCCGGACCTTTTGGCAAAGCCGGCAAATGCAAGGTAGCTTTTGGTGATGGCATCAGTGCTATTGCCGGTGTCAAGGCAAAATTGGAAGTAGAATAGAAACGTCCCTACAGTAACACGAATTTAGAGCTATGAAATCAAATTTTGTTAGTCTGATTTTTTCTCCCGCAAAATAAAAAATGATCATTACCTGTGAATGTTTTTTGTGTGTGATGTTTTTGTGTATATTTATTTTTGTTGTATGTGTGAATTTTCTTTTGTTTTGATAGTGCTGAAGGAAGAATGGTGGAAAGAATTCATGGACGCCTTTCTATCGAATATTTCAGTGGTTTTTCTTAGTATTGACCTGATTTTGTTTGCAAAGCGAAAAATTCCATAAAAGCATTCCAAAACAAAAACGCCATCGAAAGTATTCCAAAAATAATTCCTCCATTCCAGAAAAAAAATTACATGCGCTTTCCTCCCTTAGAATTTGGTTGATTAATATTATGAGATGGTTTGTTGTTGATCTTGGCGCCATTGAATTTTTGGTTTTTCATGAGTTGTTTCTTTTCATCCCGTACGGCAGCTTTTTGAATGCGTTTGTCTTCTTTGTGGGTTTCGTGATTTTGTTCTTCGTGTTTGAGTTTCATTTCTTCGAGTTCTTTCTTCGCTTGAACACCCTGTTCGACATACCAGAGGGAAATGCCAATGATCAAGTCCGCAATGATGAACGGGACGCGTGCTTCCTACAGAATCATGATGAGTGCGTGGTAATTGTTCATTATATATAGGAAAGGAGGTCACCGATATAGAGTAAAAGAAGATACACAAAATAGAGGGAGAAAGCAATGCGAAAAATGAGAAATAGAAGCCTTTTGTTGTAATCGTGATGATCCCGCTCTCCGTGACCTGCAGCGTTCCTTACCGGGATGTCCCAGTAAACATAGTTCATAAGAGTCATAGCCATGGTTGCTGTTTCGCTTTTGTTGGTTGGGTTTGTACGGTTGTTGTTACAGGTAGTTGTTGTTAATTGGATTGTTTATGTTTTGTGTTGTGATGGATGAGAAGCGTCAAGCTTCGCTTTGACGTGATTGCCTGATCATCGATTAAAGATCCGGAAAACCCGTCAAATAAATATTCTGCGGCTCACAACGATGACGTCATTGCCTGAAAGACCGTATCTTGAATCTTTGAGGTTATGAAGGCAACTGAAAGGTGCCAGATTTGGATTTCTGATGCTGTCTGGTTCAAAGCACGTTGATGTGCAGATTTTTTTATCAAATCGGCTGTTTTTATCGGCTCTTTCAAACGAGCGCTTTCGCCCATCTCTAATTTTTTCGCACTGGCCATTAGTCATTACCAATAGCAATCTTCTCACCACCATTAAATAACTTCTACTAATCAAGATGAAGCTTACCTCTGTCCTCGTCATCGCTACTTTGAGTGTCTCTGCCACTTCGGCCTTTGGACTCAATGGTGCTTCCAGCATTGTCCAAAGAGCTGCAGCTGCACCAAAGGCTGGCTTCGCCAAGAAGCCCATGGTGCAAGCCGTGGATATCAACGGAAACCGAATGGATACCATGGTAAGCCACATACAAATTTTGAAATTTTCTAGGCTTCGTTTTTATTCCAACGATAAAAAGAGGATGTCTAGCTATCCTATGCCAAGAAAGATTCCCTCGATACGAAGGCAATGCGCCTGCTTTTTTGGCGAACCAATGACCGGCTGTGGCATTGTTAGCATCCGATGAATGATGCTGTCTACTATGCGGCACAATACCCTGCAGTATAGATCATGATTGTTCTACCATACAGGCGGTGCAACAGAGTGACTTTTCCTGTTGATGGACTCTCACACCAGATCATACTTGTGTTTTTCCTTTATGACATATCAATATACAGTCCTTGGCATCTTCCGAAGCCCTTGAAAGCCGTGGAGGAGATTCCGCAAAGCCTCCTGTCGACATTGGTCTCATTATCTACTTTGGTCTCTGGTACCTTGGAAACTATTACGTGAGTGCTGCACTAGTAGTTTCATTTTGTCCAACCGTACTAGCGTCTACCACTTGATTTTGTTCTCATTCATCCAATATTCTCTTTCCATTTGACAGTACAACATCACCAACAAGCTGGCTCTCAATGCCGCTGGAGGTAAGACTGGTTTCCCCATGACCTTGTCCAGTCTTCAGCTTTTCGTTGGAAGTCTTTATGGACTCTTCTTGTGGCTAGCACCCGATGCACGTGAAAGGCCCAAGGTAACCAAGGAAGACCTTATCAAGCTCATCCCTGTCAGTTTCTGCTTCATGGGAGCCCACTGCGCCAGTGTCTTTGCCATGGGAATGGGGGCTGTTTCCTTTGCTCAAATCGTTAAGGCTGCCGAACCCGCCTTCGCTGCTGTCCTCTCCACTTTTTTCTACGGAAAGAAGATCTCCAAAGCCAAGTGGTTGTGCTTGCCCATTGTTATTGGAGGAGTCGTTCTTGCCTCTGTGAAGGAACTTGACTTCGCCTGGTCGGCCCTCATCTCGGCTTGCATTGCCAACACTTTTGCTGCTGTCAAGGGTAATGAGAACAAAAAGGTGATGGAAACCAAGGGACTCAAGGATCGCCTTGGATGCGTTGGTAACCAATTTGCCATTACCTCCATGATGGGTTTCCTCTTCAGCATTCCCTTTGTTATCGCAAAAGAGGGAAGCCGTTTCGGAGAATTTGTCGAAATTGCAAAGACAACACCTGCCGTTTGGAAGAATTTGGTCGCTTCTGGTCTTTGGTTCTATGGGTACAATGAGGTTGCAACCATGACATTGAAGAAGACCTCAGCCGTGACCCAGAGTGTCGCCAACACTGCCAAGCGTGTCATTGTCATTGTTGGTGTCGCCGTTGTTTTGGGAGAGTCTCTTGACCCCATCAAACTTATTGGTTGCTCGATTGGTATCGGAGGAGTCCTTCTTTACAGTCTCATTGACAACATTATTCCCCCCAAAGAATAAACAGTCGAACCACCAGTATTTTTTCGGGAAAAGCGTGATTCTATGTGGAACGCAGTATTTTGGATTATTGAATGGCGAAGAAATGATACCTTTAATTTTACTAGAGTTCGTCTTTTTGGCTTTCACTTCCGTCTTCGTTGTCGACGACATCTTTGAATATATCTTCATTATTTTGTCGCTCTCGCTCCATCAGCTCTTGCTGTATCCATTTGAAGCCACTCTCGGCCCGGAGCTTGTCTATCTTCGCGTTGAACGCATTTGCCATCTCTTCATACTTTTTCTGCATCTCCAAAGCAAACTTATCAAACTTCTTTTGTTCCTGATCCACCAAGTTTAGCACACGCTCTTCCATTCGTTCCAGTTCCTCCATGGTCTTCCCCTGCAAATCACGAGTGAGCTTTCGTGTAGCGTCATCGCATGCAACAAGATTTTTCAGAGAGCAAGGCAAAGAGCTTAAGTTGTCTTTGGCAAACTTCGACAAGGATTCATGATCCAATTTTCCGTTGTAAATCTCGGGACTGTCGGGGTCGCCATAGTAGACGGATGGGTATCCGCTCACTTCAAATATTTCGCATATTTCTTCTCCATCTTCGGAGTCACAACATACTTCGGCAACCAAACCAATCGGGTGTGATTCCCATTCTTTGGACAACTCGTCCCAGTCTGATTGAGTCTCTTCGCAGATTTCGCACCTGCAGTGTTGTTGTTGTTCGTTGGAAAAATGTTGGGTGAGAATAGAAACTACGCTCTTTTTGTCTTTTTTCCCAATGAATGACAGACCGTGTTATACGATGTCAAAAATATTTTCAAAAGAAAAATAATAATCGCACCACTTCGTGACAAATCGTATCATAACGGCTTTATCTCTTGTAAGATCGCTAAAGTTCCTTTTGTTAAGCTGCAAGCTTGTTCCACTCTCTGATACAGTTGATGCGAGAGTAATGAGGAGCAGAAGGCATGCACTCGTATTCGAAAGGAGAGACTTCATTTTTTCCAGCTATATTGAGTATTGAGTATTGAGGACTTATTTTGGCCGCTGCTACAGGGAGAAGTTGTGTACGACAAGATTTTTTTCGTAGACTACTTTATATCCTGCTTCGTTAGCTAGTTTCTGTGGTAGATGAACGCACCTCTTCGAAGTGAGTACTAGCTAGCTACTAAGTGATGGGGCATGGGGCACCCTCTATGGATTTTGCGCGTGTAAAAAAATACTTCATTTCAAGCAACAACAACAAAATATAATGAGTTTTGGAAGAAGCAAGTGTGCGTCGCTAATATTTCCACTGAATAGCAACAACGAGGACACAAAACTTGTAGTGTACGAGTACTCTACTACTAGTCTACTACTAGCTACACTCGTTGCACTACACCACAGCATTGCCTGTTCTCCTCCTCCCCACTCATTGTACAGGATAAAGAAGTCGGCAGTCAATAAACTTCTACCCATGGCGGACACCAAAAAATCTGAGCCTTCCGCAGAGGGTCGTGAAGTTAAGGAGGAGAGCACCAGAGAAAAAACAGATGTGAAATCTACCTCAATCTCCTCTTCAAACACCACTGTCGCCACCACCACCACAGCTGCAGCTATTGAGATATCATCGCCTTCTCCTGGCATAACGGTTTCTCTCTTTATCTTTTGGATTCTACCCATTTTGGTGCTTACATTGTGCAGCCATTTAGCCTTCGACAAGGACAAGGCTTTTCACTTAAACATTCCCGAAGATCGTAATGTCGCCCAGGATCTTGGCAACACCCAAAAGATGATGAACAAAAAGAAAAAGAATAAAGCTCCCAACACAATGCCTTCTTCAACGCCAGGTAATCGAAAATCAGGATCATCACCTCGTCCATCGCCTCTGCCATCTGCGGCATCCAATTGGCCAACCAGTTACAAACAAGCTGTGACAACCATCCAAAAGAGAGGTCGCAAAGTTCCTCGTGTTGGAACTACTACCAATACCAACTCTGCTGCCACTGTCAATTCTCCCTCTAGCGGCGGTGGTGCAAAGGAAACGCCGATTTCTTCAAAAGAAACGTCTAGCAGTAGCGCTGCTAGTGCCAACCGAGACCCACAGAGATATCAATACGAAGAACGCATCGACGAGTACAGAAAAGAATACGAAGCCGATCCCGAGAATGTCTTTAAAGCCATTAAATTGGCAGATGCCCTGCGCCTCTACGATGTCACTTACCACGATGGAGGTACCAAGCAACCGGAAGCTATTGCAACGTACGAAAAAGCTATTGCTATGGCGCTGGCCAAACGAGAGCGCATGTTGGAAACAGGAGAGGAGACCAAGTTGTCTGGCACCGGAACTCGCAGCGTACCAGACGAGGTCATGCTGGATTATCCGCAAAAAAGTACCGATGGGCTCTTGTGCGCCCTGTACACGGCGTTTGGTAAAGTATACTTTATGGCCAACATGTTTGAACGAGCCGTAGATACCTACACCAAGTGTTTGGAGTTGGAACCATTGTATTTGGATGCCCTGGGGTAAGGAATTATGAATTACTTGTTGCAGTGATGAATAGATGCATGTTTTGCACGAACGCTCAATCATGCTATCAATACTTTATGACAGATCGAGAGGATCGTCTTTGATTATTTTAGGGCAGTACGAAGATGCTGGGAAGGATCTCATGGCAACCCTGGAAAATGACAAACAGAATTTCTTTATGGATGCCTACACTGGGTTGGCCAGAATTTTGCAGGCGAAAGAAGATTATGTTCCCGGTGGATGGGATGCAATTGTTTCTCGATTGAACGACCTTATTCCTTCACTGGAAGGTATGATCAACTCGTTGCAACACGACGAACAGAAGAAAATGATTGCAAATAATCTGAACCGTCTTCATCATGTCATGTTTACGTATCACGATGTCAAGACCAAGGATACGGCAGAAGCTTGGGATCACTTGACTCGTTCCTACAAATTCAAAATGTCCGCTTTACCACCCTGGCAGGGTGGAATTGAGAAACAAAAGATATCGCAAACTATGCAAATTTTCCACAAAGGATTTTGGCCTCTGGAAGTCGGCAGTGACAGTGCAGTGCCCATTTTTATCGTTGGCTTTGTTCGCAGTGGCTCAACTCTGTTGGAAAGAGTTTTGGATGCCCATCCGGAGATTGTTGGAACGGGTGAAGATTCCGTCTTCAATGGTCGTCTAGATAAGATTCGCAACGAAATTGTTTCTGCATCCGTGCTAGGTGATCCAAATGCTTTAGCCGACACTGTCAGGAAACAAGCAGATAACGTTGTGGCTGAAATGAAGGAGCGTTGGGAAGTCATTGATGCCAACACGGCCAAGAGTACAGAAGTGAAGGCTCGATCTGAACCCAAACGTTTCGTCGACAAAATGTTGAATAACTACTACAACATTGGCTTCATCCACATGTTGTTTCCCAAGGCACTTATTCTTCACGTTATTCGAGAGCCCATGGATACCATATTTAGCGCTTACAAACACGAGTTTCCTCCCGGTAAGTTCTGAGATTTGGTGCAGGGGTCGTGGTCGACTTTCCAGATTTTTATTTTCTCATCACTCTGCCCTTTCGCTCCTTTTTTACCAGGGACTCTTGATTACACCAGTGACTTTAGCAGTCTGGCCGAGCTCTATCACAGCTACCGTGACCTGATGGATCACTGGGACAAAGAATTGCCTGGACGCGTGACCCACGTAAGATACGAGGATTTGGTCCATGACATGCCTGGAATGGCCAAAAGCATTATTGAAGCTACCAGGCTCGATTGGCACGACGATGTGCTAGAATTTCACAAGAAGAAGCATGCCGTCAATACTTTGTCGACAACACAAGTGCGCAAGGGTATCTACAAGCACAGTTTGCAGTCCTGGCGCAAGTACGAGGAGGAGCTGCAGCCCCTAGTGGATCTCATTGGTGATCGCGTCGATCCTCAGAGGGAAACGACTTTGCCAGGATACGTCAAGTCTCCTCCTGTGGAAGAGGAATAGTCTGATGATAGTGGTAGATGGTAGAGGTGCGACTCGTAATAAATCGAACGAAATGAACTATTCATGAGTCACACAGGTTGACACATTTCTTTAGAGATTAATGCCTTCTAGCTTGCTCGCTAGTCTAACAACACAATGTCATAAGACCAGAATTCCATTCAGGAAGGATCACTGTCTATTGATTGATTTTTTGGAATGTCAGTTTTCTTTGTCAACGACTAGCCCTCTATTCCTCTGATCAGCTCCTGCACTCTAGTGTTAGAGAACATAGCGTCATTATAGGAGAGAAAAACTCGTTATCGACGAAAGAATCTGGCATTTCGAATGATGAACTGCCACAAATATAATATTACTTCTTGGAAGACTCCCTAACAAGTAATAGCAGAGTGAAAAGGGCACAGCCTCGAAGGGGCTGCGTCAACGCCTCTGTCTCTGCCACCCCTTGCAGGTGTCGTGATTAAGCAACAAACGACCCAGCAACCTTAAAGGCCGCTGACAGGGCAGTTTGTCTGTCCGGCTCATCCCATACAGAAGCCACATTTGCGAGCAGGACTAATGTTGGTATCCTCTTCGATTCCTGTTTTAAGGGATAGATAGAAGGAAGGCAGGTGAGAATACGAGTTTTTAAAAAGCGATAAAAAGTCCGCCAACGAATCTCTTCACTCTTCAACATACCAGGATTATCGAGTCCAAATAGCTCCGCATTCATGGCAACAGCATTGTTTGGGGCCTGAACGGGTTGAGCAGGCTTGAAGAAGGCCGAGGCCATGCCGAGAAGAGCAAGAGTAAGAGTAAGAGCAATGTAGGTAAAGGTTTTCATGGTTACGGATATTCTTTCTTCTCGGAAGAAAATAATAATAATCAAAAAAGATTTCTGCGAACGCACTCATATGCTTAATAATAGTAAAACGACGTGGTGTCAGAGATAGAAAAAAATCGAGTTGGCGTGAGTGGCTTCTCTTGTTCAAAGGGCCTCGATTGGCCGCCTTCTTTTTCTTAGCATGAGGCTTCAGAACAATCACTAATTCCAGTATTTGAAAAATATTGATGACCTCGCTGGGGGTATCTGATAAACGACACTTTCTACTGGTCGAGTTCTTTTTTTTCTTTTCCGTCGCGATGTCAACCAGTTGGGCTCGTGTCTTTTTTTTGACATAGTAATGAGAGTGGTAGTATGGTACACTCTGGCAAACTGATCAGCGTAAAGCAAATGCAAAGACTTCATGATTTCCTACCAAATAATAATAATCTCCTTCCGCATCATTACTACGCGCGGACGCTACCGTAAAAATCTTGCTAGATTTCAAACAGATCGCGGCCGGGCTACAAGTTTCATACCAATTTGAGGCAGGCTAGTAGGCTGGCGGTAGTAGGAAGCTGGCCAAATTGACTGAACTGCAGACGAGCTGCAACCCGAACAAGCCAAACCTGGAGATAGACAGACTGACAGGCAGACAGGCAGACAGGCAGGCAGGCAGGCAGACAAGCAGGTAGGAGGCAGGTGCGGAATCAAGCACTGAAATTAAAAGGCTTAAAAAAATGAATATGCTTGTCAAATAAGACGTGTTACTATGGTCAAAGTTTGTCCACTGGTCGGAATTCCTCGGGAATATTTGGCTAAAGTCAATGTAATTCTTGGTACCAGGTAGCCGTTCCAAAAGCGAAAGCTCTGATCATTCCTCTGATAGTGACGACGAATAAATTATTTATTTTTGTAGGTTTTTTTTGGAGTAGAACAAATATTATTAGGGTTCAGGATATATTCATGAACTTACGACGCATATTTGCTTCTTTAATCCATGTTGGCTTGGAGCAATCGAGAGGAACCGAAGAGCAACGAACCACCTTTCATCACAATCACTCCACTAGTAGCAGAGTTATCTGTTATCTACTACAGTACTCAGTGCAGTAGTCTACTAGGCACCGAATAATCACATAACGATTGATAACTAATAAGCATGGCATCGGATGCCTCTGCGTTCTTTGACGACGATGATGAAGAGACGCTGCGGTACTTGTTGAATGATGGTGAATTGGACGACAACCAGCTTTCATCTCGTCTCGAGTCTCTGGCTCGGCGGTTTCAGGACGATCACAGTCCTTCTAAGTACAGTGATGTATGGGAAGCATTGGTGAACGGTGTCACATCCCGAGGTCTACGAGTGAACGAATCTTTGTCATCGGCAGCGTCTTCTAATTCACCTGCTGGTAGTGATGCCACTACCATCCCCTCCGCCTTTGCATCTCCACAAGGACAGCAGCACCTCCAAGCCGTAGCTTCCCTGTTGGGAGTTAGTGAACGCACTGCCGTTCGATTGACCATGAGTTCGTTGCGAAACTTGAACGAAACGACCAACTTACAGTCTCTGCTGGGAACTTGCACTCTGGTGGAACAAGTGATGAATTACCATTACAGACAACGCATCGCCCGGTTGACGTCCCTGACCGAGTGTCTTCGCAAGGAGCAAGAAGATACAGACGTGGCTCGCATCATTGAGAAGCTTTTGGACACGTTGGATGCAATGTTTCAAGAAAGTGGCCACGATCGTGGCATATTTCGGTATTTGATTTCGATTGGTTTTCAAACCGAATCCTCGGCGACTCGCACACGGGAACAAATAGCGGTCTGCAGAGATTTGCAGCATGACTCGTCCGCTAGCAACCTGTCGACGTCGTCGTCGTCGTCGAGAGATGTGGCCTGGAACCAATTCCAAGAAAGATGCGTCCGGGCGCACGAGAATTTGATTCAGCAGGAACGATTGCAAGCCCTGGAGACACTCATTGTCCTCTGCTACAATCGCATTCAGGGCGGTATTCGTCGTGTTGATTTTACGCTGTTGCTTTTGGGATTCACATCCACACAGTCGTTTTTCCGATCGGCGCAACTGGATCGACTACCGCTCTTGGCGGGTATTTTGTGTGCCGAATGTACGGCCTTGTGGCGAGTCTTGGACGATAATGATGGCAAGTCGCTCAACTGGATCGGCACTCATCCGCTTTTGATTGGACTACTTCCAGAGAGTGAGAATTCAGAAGAAGAGACAGAAAGAGAATTGGAAGCGCTAAGTGCACTTTTATTTCAATGCATGGAACAGGTCGATAAAGAAGTCGACCAAGATTCTCCCGAGTCGCTGGCCCTATTCTCGTTTTCGCTGTTGTACCGTCTGGCGTATGATGCCATTTTAAATTCGCCAGAGGGTGATGATCAAAATGGATACTGGCAGACTTTGGGAGCTACGTCGCAAAGGATGTTTGCTTTGGCTGCGGAAGAACACGGGGCGCTGGATACGCTGCGAAACGCTATGGATTCATTGGTCAAGAATCCTTCCAATGGAAATATTGACAATGGAATGTATCGTCTAGCCTACGACTCGTTACTAGCAACAGGGAGTGAATCGGCATTGACCATGAACACAGCACCAACCGATGGAGAGGAAACGGAAATGGACGCAGGATCTCTCGTGTACGCTAGCATTGGGCATGAATTATTGACAGGACTTGTTGTAGCTTACGAGGGCACTATTTTGTCAGTACTGGATAACGCGGGTTGCCAAAACTTGGCCATGGTATGCGACCAAGCTTCGCTTATTTATCGTAACAGCCCTATGTTATGCGAGCCATTCTGGACAGCCTGGGAGGCTGCCACAGCACCAGACACCGCGCATATTGCATCACCGCTCTGTCGAGTAATGGACTCGGCCTTTCTGATGGTCACCAATGCCGTCCGACTCGACGAACAGCAAGGAATTAGCAAAGAGCAGCTATTGGCATCCGTAGCTCCATTGATTCAACTCCTTGCAACACTATGTTACAATGCCAACAAAGTGGAATTTGCTGTCACGACTCTCAATCCAGCGCTCCTACAACGGGTTCTCTATTATGCAGCACTGGACCCAAAGGACACGAAAAGTGATTTCCACCAAAATCGATTGCGATTTTTGAAATCTTTTGCCACGTTGACACATGTCGGAAATTCCAGTAACTGCCGGGATATAGCACGATCCTTTTTGGAAGAAGGATCCGTGGTTCAAATGTCGGGTCCTTCTCTCCTTTTGAATGCTCTCACTGTTCTTGATTCGCAGTGCAATGAGCTGGTTCTGAATGTTGTCGCAGATTTACTACCCGGCGCTTCTGTCGAATGGGCCTGGACATTTGCGGAAGGATTTGACCGATTGGGTAATTCCAGAGCATTTAAGGAGAGTTCTTTGGTGTATCCCCTCTCACGTGTCTTTCATGGCTTGGTTGCATGTTTGAGCTCCGTCACCTTCTCTAATAAAATCTCCGACGCTGAAGTTGAGAAATACTTGACGTTGGTTTGGAGTGGCGTCGTTCGCCTGTCACCTCTGCTGGGCGCAAGCCTCTCCAATGTGTCGCGTGAACAGACCTCCTTGACGACCGTGGCATCAGTGCTGGATTTCGTCTCTTCGTTTTTACAGGGACTCGATTCAATTGTGTTGCTTTGCGAATCTCTGACCATCCAGACTGTCGCTACTAACATTCGTGACGCATTGGTAGAAATGCTGGCACTGAATAATCTTGGGGAGTCGGTCATGTACTATGCTCTTTTGCCCATTTCCTTGAGCATTGGCAATTCGATCGAAAATTTTGCACAAGAAAGAAGCATCCTGCAAAGTGCTTCTATTGAAGAAAGTGAATTGAAGAGTAAGTATGGACTGTGGAGCTCCACTATTGCTGGAAACGCCTCAAGTCCCACGAAGGATTCTGAAGCCCGGATCGCCATCAACAAATTGATCGAAAGATCCGATATTGAATATGATATGGTGGCAGAAATAGGCGGGTCGCCACTGGAAGACATCATTGCAACAAGCAAGAAGGCTTTGATACTTCTTAAATTTTGGTCGGCAGCATGCGTACCGTCCAATGTGAATAAGAGCAACGAAAGGTTGAGTGTGGAGCAGCGAGATCATATCTTGTTGGTGAGTCCGCGCCGATTGTTGACGGTAGCCGCCGCTATACCGCAGCAGCTGCGAACAAAGCGAACTATCAAATCGTACTGGGATTCTGTAAGCCCGACAAATTTACAGCTCTTGGCGAGATTTTTGGATACCAGCACGGCAAGCAGCTGGCCATTTGATTTCCCGGCTTTGTCTCTCGACATTGTTCATGCCAGTATCGCTCAAGTCAGAATGGTTTCGCGCCAGGAGAATGTAATGGACAATCCATTGAGCAATGTGCTGATGAGATCTAGTGTTCTTTCACAAGTCGTTGCTCTGTGCGAAAGGGCCATTCGTAGCACCAAGGGTAATGAAATCGTGAAAGACATTACATTGGGCATTCTCTCCTTTCGTATACTTTGCTGTACGACCGAAGCAGCGTCTCCTGCATCTACCGTACGACCAGCAGTAGATAAATTGGTTTCTAGTGTCATGGTATCGATTCGAAGTGTGGCTGAAAATGTTCACAGAGTCAGAGAATCACAGGGTGGAAGTCTCAACGAAGCTCTGTTGCAAGATCTTCAACTGGCAAGTGCCTGCTTGCAGTTTCTTTCCACTCAGCTTGAAGGAAAGATTGACTTCAAAAGGATTTATGAAGAGGAAGCTGCGACGTATACTGGACTGATGAAAGTTATTCTCCAGCAGGCGCAAATTACTCCGAGCGTCGAAGGATCTGCCCAATTGTTCTCATTTTTGGCCGCGGCTGTAAATTTCCTTCGTCTTTCAACAGAAGAGGCCAACACCGGGCTTTTGAAAATGTGGCAGGAAAACTCTGTCCAGCTCATTTGCATGCCAAGTAATTTCATGTCCATTGCGAGCGAAGACCTGAGGGGTGCTATTTCAAATTTTTATACAGCTGTCTCTGTGCTCCCTACAAGCAGATTGCTGCTCGCTGATCCCGGCTTTGTATTTCGATGTTTCCCAATTACTTCGATGGGTGACTCCTCTATTGATGTATATTCGATCGCAAGACTAATTTCTTCTCTGTCCGATAAATGTGGCGAAGTCGATGGCAAGAGCATTTCCTCAGTCGCATCGTCACTTCGAAGCTTTTATAGTCAGCTTGAATTGCTGAAAAATTGGAGAAAGTGCATTGATGTGTTAGTTCGATTAGCGAAAGATTCCCAGGGTGCGTTGGCTCTCCAAAGCGACGGCAACAACCAGTTCCTTCTGGGAGCACTAGAGACTCTGACAGTCTTGAAGAGCAACGCTGTCAGCATTGAACAGTGTCAAACGAAGGCAATTGTGATCAGTCAAGAAGATGAGGAGCAGATAGCGGAATCAATGGCCGGACTGGTACTCATGTTGATTTCTGAAAGCATTCATCGTTCAAACACGAGCAATCTGGATCTCTTAGTTGAAAGCCTGGGTTTGATCTCTGTCTGCGCCGCCAAATTATTCAAAGTGTTGAGCGTGAATGCTAACCGATGCACTCGTGTCGAAAATATGCTACTTGCTTCGGCGATCGGTATCTTGAAAATGCTGGAAGAAGGGGAAATGCCGCGCTCGAGCAGCGAAGAAAGCGCTGTTAGTGAGCTCTTATACACCATTGGAGAGCTCCTCAAAATTTGTCAAGCATTTCCAAGCTGTGTCTACCGAAAAGAATCTATCAAGACATGCCTGGTTCTACTCGCCATGCTGACCAACAAATTTATCGACTTCAACCTCTCCTCAGAAAGCAGGACAAAGGTCTTGCTTTCGGCTACATTCATAGAGCTTCGCATTATGGATCTGGTGGTGAGTTTGACGAGTGCCGTCTCGGTGTCTAAAAATGAGGAGGAGAACAAAGACATTGGCGTCTTCGAGGCTTTGGTGGATCTAGTTTTAGTCCTCTCCCAAACCAATGACAACGGAATGCTTGAGATTTTGTACAAATGTGGAGCTCTCGCTATGATTGCTAGAAACCCACTCCTGGATCGATCTCGAAATCTTTGGGCTTCAAACGAAACCGTCGAAAGTCCCTCTTTTTCCATGAGAGGGTACATTCCTGAGAAAGACGCTAGTCGGTCTCATTTAGCGTCATCAGATGGGAATCGCTTCACGAATTCCGGCCAGGATGATCCGCTTCATTTGTTGTGGAGAAGTACACTCTCGTGCTTCAAGTCCGTTTTAGGAGCTTCAAGGCAAGATCCTACGTTGACTGTTTCCGGTAAGGAGCGTTTTTCAGCTTTAGCGGCAGATTTCAGTGTCGCTCATCGTCATATCATGTTGGCATGTCTATCTTCTCTGGAGTCAAGTTCGTTCACAAAAAATGCCTTAAAGGAGGGAGAGAAAACGCTGGACTTGCTGAATGAGGTGTGTGTCCAGCCGTGCCGCGATCGCCAAATTTTCAAGCTTATATGTGAACAATTCCTCCCACTGGCTGTGTCGCTAGTGGCGAGGTTTGGTAGCTTCCTTGGGGCTTCTTCTGGTGCACGGTCATTTTTTGGCGAGGATGACCGAGAGTCTGACGATGAGAATATCGGCTACCATCATCAGTCTCCTTTCAAGCGGATATACAACGCAAAACACGAGGCCATACGCTTAAGCCATTTTGCGAGTCGTTTGTGTACAGCTGTGACAAGTCGTGACTTTAACGACTCTATTTTATCTACGAGCACTGCCGAGGATACTCTTCGGTCAGAATCGGCCTTGGAACAAAGAATGAGTAGCACATTTGCTCATGACATGGAGAATGCTGCAGCGAAATGTTTCTTTTCAGCACTCTCGCTTCTATGGGTACTGCACCCTGCAAATAGGTCCTTCAAGGTCCTTCAAAATGCAGAAGTCGGCGTGCTAGATATTTTGTCACTTGTCAAGCCAGGGATGGTAGTAGGATACGTCTCGGATATACAGAGCTCTCGCACCCGCCGTTTAGGTCCCAGCTTGGTCTATGTTCATTATGCTGAGGTTCTATACTCGAATGCCATGGAGCAAAAATTCTATGCTCGTGACTTAGAGACGAACGAAAGTATGTTGATCGCATCAAACGAAATTGTGGGGCTTGAGGATGCCTCCACCTCCAAACAGTTTCTGCTTCACTTCTCCCATGCACCCGATTCTGCCGCCGAGCTGGAGAAATCTGCCATGCAAGCATCTGTGGGGCATCTCGTACTGGGTCTGAGATGGTGTGTCGGTTCAGCAAATCCAACATCGACGGAACAGAAACTTGTTGGTGTATTGACGGCTCTTCTTGGCGCAGAGATGAGCGCTCACACACTGGCAGGAAGCAATAAGGTTGCTCACAAATCAGAAGACCAAGCCCGCTTGGACTTGCAGTTCCTTGAATTTTATAAGGAGAATGAAAGCGGCGCAACTTCTGTGTCGGGTCGAATAAAAGCTATGTTGGGCAAAGATGGTTGGGAAACCATTCGCAACCAACTTGCTGTTTCCCTCTCTCGAGCAGAGGAGGCAGAAAAGGAACGACAGTCTATCGATACTATGCAGATTGAGGATGGCGGGTTTTACATGCGCAGTTCAGGGCGAAATCCGTTTGCACAGCTCGCGATGGAGTATTGATTCAACGAAATCCTAGTTTGGTCAGCATCTTCTTTCGACGAATAATTTTATCTTCTTATCCCTTTTTAATTAGTCTCATTTCATCAACCTCTGCTCAAAACCAAAACTAAATTGCATCCAAAAAAGGGCTTATTTGAAAATAGATGTCATCATAACATCAAATTTGTGACCACTTGCGCAGTCTCCGTGCAAGACTGATTTCCCCGCATCTTGATTTTTCTTTGTATTCATGCCTCCGTGTTGAAGTGGCAGTCTTGCTAAGCTTGACAGCCCTAGAGAGTTCATTCCCGTAGTGCCATGCATTTCAGCAACAGCCAGCCTGCGGCTCATCTCACTGTTCTCTATCCACGCAACAAGCCATACGCAGCAATTGACAGCCACATGCCGAGTGGCAGACTGTTGTCCTTGAGTGCCTATCTGAACATTTTTTCTCATTGTGGTCTACTTGCCATGATCAGAGATCTCAAAAGCATTCGCATATAATGAATTTGGTAGAGCATTCTTTCATGACTTTGGTTGTCAATTTATTTTACAGATCTTGACAATTCCCAAAGGCATCGCATGTGTTGCATCTATCGACCGAAAAAGTGAAAATTGTTCTGGTCGTGCGTTATTCCTTTACTTGGGCCCATTTTCGTCATAGAAGTTCCCAGCGACAGGAACATATATCAAACCAGCATCCGCAGCTGATTGAAACTGCACCTGGACCGTTGGAGCCGTGTCGTCTTTGCTACGATAGGCCGCAAAGTGCAAATGAGGTTCTGGACTAAATCCCACACTTCCACTTTCCCCAATGACTTGGCCTCGAATCACCCGATCTCCTTCTGATACAAACGATTTTCGAATATGCACATATTCCACATACAGTGGTCCACTCTTGTTGGTACTATTGTCGGAGCTTGCCTTTGTGTGCTCATGATCGTCATTGCTTTCGCCTTGTATGCTGTCATCAACGCTATCCAATTTCAACATTATGGAATTCCACTCGAATAGATTGTTCGTACTGATCCCCGTACATGTATTGTGATCTTTTGCCTCCATTACGATTCCATTGCCCGTGGCTAAAAGGGGTGTCCCAATTGGGCACCGAAAATCAATAGCATGCAAATTACCATTGAAAAAGTGAGTCAACTCTCCCCCAACACCCTGTGTGCAAAGAAAGTTGGTATCGGTACTGTCATTGTTGCTGCTATCATTAGTAATATTAGTATTGTTCATGCTGTTGCTGTTGCTGTTGTTGTTGTTGCTGCTGCTGTTGCTGCTGTTGCTGCTACTGTTGTTGTTGTTGTTGTTGCTGCTGCTGCTGCTGTTGCTGCTTTGCAATGGAAATCCCAATGGTTGCGGATGAGCATCCAATGGATTCGGATGCTGATTCCATTCTTGCACGTCACTTTCTAACTCGACATCACGAAAGAGGTCCACAGATTCGGGGACATCCAGATGACACAAATGACAAAAAACGTGTGGTGGACACAAAACAATAAAGGTAATGCATTCTCGTGTCACACCTGCATTGTTGGTGGTAGAACCCTTTGGCAACGATTGTCCTTGTCGTCCTCGGACATTGGTCTCGTATACAGTAATGTACGCCACAATGGGTACATTGCGAGTGTTGCAAACACTGAGCGTCTTTTCGTCGGGATCCATGGCCAATTCTGGAACCTCGTCTTCCTCAAAGTCTTCGTTAGCAACATCTTCCCATCCCAATACCCAATCGTTGTTGTTGCTTGTTTGGGAATTTTTCTTCCTGTTGTTGTTATCATGACGCATCCGGGCAATGTAACATCCAGGACCTGCCTCAGAAACAAAGTTCGATGAAAAAGACAAAGCTGACGACGCAGTGTCGTTCAATGTAGAAGGTACTTTTTTCTTGGTCTTTTTCTTGCCATTTTTCTTCTTATTGTTGCCGTTGCTGCTGTGGCTGTGGCTGTTCTTTCCCATTTTTTCTTCTTGTTTGTTTTTGTAGATAGATTTGGTTCGGTCGGCCGGTTGGTTGGTTGGTTGGTCGGTCGGTTGGTTGGTTGTAGGAGGGAAACCTGTAGTCGCGCTAGTCCCTCAAGGCTACTAGTAGAAGCAGTTCAATGTTATTGTAGGGAAGATGAGTTGAGTGGATACAAAAGTACTCTATGCAGTAAAGGATAGATAGACCTCCACAATTTTTTATTGTGATTTCAATTTTTGTTAATTCGAATACGTGGCTGACATCAGAGAAGAGCACCCTACGTATGGCAGAATTTCTCTGTAAGGGTTACAGAGATATCTGCCATGCCCGGGATATTTTACATAACACAAATCTTTTAGTTTCTCTAATATAGCATTTACA
>Ga0100402_1002579_pt1 | contig 20278 bp, 24 predicted proteins | sample CryGeyme20150102_FD_80419 | JGI IMG/M metagenome (GOLD analysis project Ga0100402, IMG submission 80419) | Groundwater microbial communities from Crystal Geyser aquifers in Utah, USA - Crystal Geyser metaG 2015-0102 | ecosystem: Environmental > Aquatic > Deep subsurface > Groundwater | place...
CCTCCGGGCGATCCGGGAAGGGGATCCGGAAGGGCGGCCCGTCCTCCCCGCTTCCCCAGGTCCGCGAGCGCCCGGGCTCAGCGAAAACTGGTTCTGCTGCGCCGAACCGACCGAAACCCAGCTTTCCGGGATCTAGCGGTCCGTTTCTCCTCCGGGTAGGAATTCCTTCTCAATTTCCGTTCAAACGGAAGCTCTTTTTGCATTCAGCATTGGCAATGCTGTTGCGGTTAACGGAGGTAGGCGCGATGCCGTCAACCGCCGGGGGAGAGAAGCAAGGTGGTCCGTTTGAGGGGCAATGCCGTCGTTTTGTCGCTTATGGCTGCGGGATGTTTCCTGTCCATCCCGGCAAGCGCCGCTGTTGTCGCGGCCGCCGAATCCTGCTCGATGTGCCATACCGGGGAAGAAGGCTCTCCCCCGAAGCTCCCGATCGGCGGCTATGAGCGTTCGGCGCACGCCGCCCTCGCCTGTTCCTCCTGTCACCCGGGCAGCGATGAAACGCCCCACGCGGAAAAACTTCCCCGCGTGGATTGCGGGAACTGTCACGCCGACGCCGTCCTCGGGCTCAAATCGTCGACGCACGGAAAGTCGATGCTTAAGCGCGTAAGGCGTCGTCAATAAATAAACGTTACAATACGGGCCCAGGATGATAGTCTTGGGGCATGGAGTCCGCCCAAGCTCTCCGGAAGAAGTTCTCACGAATCTGGCGGCATTTGGACGAGCGCGGCCGGCGGATGTTCGCCGCGAACGAGGCATTGCAGCAAGGCCGCGGCGGAATCTCGCGGGTCAGTCGCGCGTGCGGCCTGTCGCGTGTCACAATCACCAAGGGTACCCGTGAAATCAACGGGGAGCCGTTGCCAGCTGGACGAATCCGGTGCCCCGGCGCCGGACGACCCCGACATGAGACGCGCGATCCGGCGTTGCCCGGCGTGCTGGAATCTTTGGTCGAGCCGCTGGCGCGCGGCGACCCGCAATCCCCCCTGCGGTGGACGTGCAAGAGCACCCGCGCCCTGGCAACGGAACTCACCCGCAAGAAACATCCGATCAGCCACGAGAAGGTTGCGCAGTTCCTGCGGGATATGAACTACAGCCTACAGGGCAACCGCAAGACCAAGGAGGGCGCCGACCATCCCGACCGCGACGCTCAATTCGAGTACATCAACGCGCAAGTCGGCCATGCGATGGCGGCGGGACGCCCGGTGATCTCTGTCGACACCAAAAAGAAGGAACTGATCGGGAACTACGAGAACGATGGCCGACGGTGGCGCAAATCCAAGTCGCCGGAGGTCGTCAATGGCCATGACTTCCCCGACCCCGAAGTCCCGCGCGCCTATCCCTACGGCATCTACGACTTGAGCCGTAATAGCGGCTATGTCAGCGTGGGGACGGATCACGACACGAGCGCGTTCGCGGCGGCGTCGATTCGGGGCTGGTGGCGCGCCGAGGGCAGACGGCTTTATGCGAAGGCCAAACAGTTGCTGATCACGGCCGACGGCGGTGGCAGCAACGGATATCGTCGGCACCTGTGGAAGCTGGAGCTTCAAAAACTAGCGGACGAGACCGCGTTGTCCATAGAGGTCTGCCACTTCCCGCCGGGAACGAGCAAATGGAACAAGGTGGAGCACCGACTGTTCTCGTTCATCTCGTCGAGTTGGCGCGGACAGCCGCTGCGGGATTACGAGACGATCGTTCGCCTGATCTCGGCCACGAAGACGGCCAAGGGGTTGACCGTCAGGTGTCGCCTGGACCGGTGCAAATATCCGTTGGGGCGGACGGTGACGAAAGAGGAACTGGCATCGCTGCGTATCGTCCGCAACGCATTCCACGGCGAATGGAACTATGTGATCCGACCGCGGCGGCCCGTCAAATCGTAAAGTTTATGTATTGACGACGCCTTACTCCGGTCAGGTGACGCCGTTGGGACTTCCCGAAATGTCGAGTCCGATGTACATGGCGCGCGTCGGCTGCGTGGCCTGCCATTACCAAAAGGAAAGCGGCGGCGCACGCAAGTATACCGGCACGACGTTCTTCCCCTCGAAAGAAGCCTGTGTGAAATGCCATGGATCGGAGTTCAAAGGCATCTGGGAGGAGACCGGAAAAGCGCTCAAGGGCGCTCAGAGGAAGTTCACCGACAAATTGGAGAAGGCGCGTTCCGCGGTTTCCTCCGCCGGGCTGAAGGGCGAACCCGAGAAGAAGATCCGCGCGAAACTGGCGAAAGTCGAATCCCGCTACGAGTTCCTGATCGCCTCGCGCGGCGAGCACAACATCTACCTCGCGTCGGAGATTCTACGGCGCGGCAATACTTCGCTCAACGAAATCGGGACGGATCTGGGCGCTTCCCTGCCGGATATCTCGGACGACCCGTTGATTTCGGGGATGTACTGCGCGACGATGTGCCACCCGAAGGTCGGGGTGAAGGTCCCTCCGGAAACGGTCCGATACAAGGGAAAGACGATGCCGCACAAGGCGCATACCGAGTTCGGGGGCGGCTGCGTGAAATGCCACGACATTGGGGCGCATAAGCAGACCCCGTTGAAAAAGGACGCCAAGGCGTTCTGCGTGAATTGCCACGAGGGTGGGCCATGAAAACGAGAAAAGTGATTCTGAGCGTCGGCTTGTTGGGATTTACCGCCGTGTTCGGCGGCATTTGGGCGTTCGCGGCGGAAGCCGACGGTTGCGTCGGTTGTCATGGGGATCCCGGCCTGAAGGTCAAAAGCAAAAAGCTCCATGACTACTTCCAGTCATGGAAAGGATCGGTGCATGAGAAGGCGAAGCTGGGATGCGCCGATTGTCACGGAGGCGACGCGACGGCCTCGGAGAAGGCGGCCGCGCACGCCGGAATTCTCCCTCCCTCAGACGAAAAAAGCCGGCTGCATTACCGTCAGGTTCCCGAAACCTGCGGGTCCTGTCATCAGTCGGTGTACGATCAGTTCGTCAAAAGCAAGCACTACAAGAAACTGCGCAAAGAGGGGACGGCTCCCAATTGCGTCACGTGTCACGGGTCTATGAACTCCCGCACCGACGAGAAGGAAATCCTCGCGGCGAGCTGCCGCTCGTGCCACAACAAGGAAACGGGAAATCGTCCCGAGATCGTCACGCAGGCGGAGAAGATCATCGAACGGCTCAGCTACGCGGAAGGGTACCGCAAGTGGGCGAAGTTCTACTACAAGTCGATCGGAAAATCCGAAAAGCTCGACACGATCGATCCGCTCTATGAGAACATCCTGACCGGCTGGCACAGTTTCGATTTCCGTCAGGTCGATTGGGATTCGCGCAAACTGCTCTTCGAAGTGAAAACCCTCTTCGAGGCTTTGAGCGCGGAACGCAGCAAGAACGAAACTGAAAAATCCGGGGAGTAACGGAACATTTACGCGCTTCGTGCGCGTGGCTCGCGTTTTTTTTGTTTCGCAAAGAACGCGGGAGCTCGAACGGAAACGGCACGGAAACGGCCGCTCCCGCGCATCACACGCCTTTAACTTCGTCGTTGAATCCCTTCGGGATTCATTTTTTAGCGTGGAGGCGCGTTCGCCCGGGAGGGCCGGGCCGTTTCCGTTGGAGCTCGGAGATTTGCGAAGCAAATCTTCGAGCCACGCGCACGAAGCGCGTAAACTTATCCGTTCTTTAACGAGGTTTCCCCTCGAAGCGCGCGATCGCCGCTTCGAGTTCCAGGGGCACGTCCTCGCCGGCGTCGGCGAAGGTCTGAAGCAGTCGGTGCACGTCGTCCGTTCGATTCAGATACTCGGCTTTTCCGTCGAGCAGATGGACCTCAAGGAACAGCGCCAGCGCGCGGCCGCGGGTCGCGGGCTCGGCTTCCAGGAGCTTCGCCGCCGCGATCATTTTACCGGGGTCGCTCCCGAGTAAGGAGACGAGATCGCTGAGCGCCATCGGCGCGGCCGGATTCGCGTCCATCCCCACCAGGGACTTAAACCCTTCCGCGAGCGTTTGCTCGGCTTCTACCCGCAGTCCGTCCTTGCGAAATCCAGCGGCCTTCAAAACAAACTCCGCGGCGAGGTCGATCAAGCGAAGGATGTAGTCGCGCCGGATCACCGCAGCACCACCGTGATCTTCCCGCGCGCCGTTTTCAGCGCCGTCTCCACGGCTTCGGGCGTGTCCGCCTTCGCGAAGAGAAACCCGGCGTATTGCCCCCCTTCCGGCAGCGGTTCGAGCGCCCGGGATCCGCGCGTCGGGAACACGGCCTCCGCGATTCCCTCGACCGCCAACGCTTCCGCGAGCCCGTCGACGCGCTCGACGATCCCGGGGCGATCGGGGTTGATCATGCAGACGCCGGAGGCGGAGTCTTCGCGAGGCAGCAGGGCGTCATCGAGTCCGAGCGCGTTGCGCAGTACGAGCTCTTCGAGACTGGCGTCGGCGCCGAAGCGCAGGGCCCCCGAGCAGCGGCCGCCGATGGTGCGCGCCGCCAATTCCAGAATCACGGGTCCGTCGGGCGTCACGCGAAACTCGGCGTGAATCGGACCCTCGCGGAGTCCGAGCGCGCCGCTCGCGCGTTGGGCCTCGGCCCGAATTTCTTCTTGGACCGCGGGAGGAAGGCGGGACGGCGTGACGAACAGCGTTTCCGGAAAAAACGGGCCGTCCGGCGTTTCGGGCTTGTCGAAAAGCGCGAGCGCTCGGAGTTTTCCCCCCGCGAGCAATCCGTCCAACGCGACCTCCGGTCCCGGTAAAAAGGCTTCGACGATAATGGGCGCCTCCGGCTCCCCCTCCCGTTGGAGCAGGGCGCGCACGCGCGTGACCGCCGCCGAGTACTCGTTCGCGCCGTCGGCGCGGATGACGCCCCGGCTGGCCGAAAGCGTCGTCGCTTTGACCACGCAGGGAAAGGGCACCGGACAGCGCTCGGCCGCGTCGGCGAAACGCGGAACGCGGACGCCCCCCGCGAGGAATTTCTCGCGCATGATCTTCTTGTTCCGGGAGGCGTCGACGGCTTCGGGCGGATTGGCGCGAAGCCCGAGCATGCGGGAGATCCGGGCAGCCGCCTGGACCGACGCGTCGTCGACGCCGAGCACAGCCGCGAACGGACCCTTCTGAGCGATGAGCGCGGCGGCGGATTCCGGGTCGCCGAAGTCGAAGGACGAAGGGGCGCCCGCCTCGAGCGCGCCGGCTATTTCCGAGGCGGCGACGACGTCCACGCCCAGACGCTTCGCGGCGGCCAAAAAAACCTCGGCCCGATAGGTCCGGGTCGGGAGCAGGAGCAGGATGCGCGTCATCGGCGCGACTCGCTATTTTTTCGAAGGGGCGTAGTACGGATTGTCGCCCGAGGCGTGATCCGTCACATCGAGCACCTCGTCGAGTTCCGGCATCGCCTCGCGCAGCGCGCGTTCGACGCCTTGTTTGAGCGTCATGGAGGCCATGCCGCATCCTTGGCATCCGCCGCCGAGTTTGACGAAAACGGTCGTGCCTTTCACGTCGATCAGCGAAATCTCTCCGCCGTGAGAGGCGACGGCCGGATTGATCTGCACGTCCAAAATATTTTGCGCCGTTTCCTTGATTTCATCGACCGAGCGGATGTTTGAGGGGGCGTCAGGGTCGCAGAACGCCTCTCCCGCCTCGGCCGCTTCGCGCACGACCGCGGCGACGCGCTTGGCCACCGACGGCCAGTCTTCGAACGAGTCGCGCGTGACGGCGAGAGAATCGCCTTCCACTTTCACCGATTCCACGGCCGCGTCTTCGAGCGCGAAAATCCGTTCCGGAACCGGAGAACCCTTCGCCTCTTCGGATTTCCGGAAATACTTCGGTCCGCCGTCGTGAATCTTCGCCGTGAATTTGAATTTGCAGGTCAATAGGTTTCCCGCCAGGCGGGCGGTGATGCCGAAGGGAGTCGCGGTCATTTCAGTACCTCGGGAACAACGGGTCGATCGCCTGGGACCAAGCATCAAGTCCGCCGGCCAAGGCCCGGGCGTCGGCGAATCCGCGGCTTTGGAGGGCGCGCGCCGCATTCTTGCTTTCCTTGCCTAAGTGGTCGCAAATCACGAGGCGACGGGTTTTCTCCCACTTTTCGAAAATCTGTTCGACCAGGTCGCGCGTGGCGAGTTTCGCGCCCGGCAGGTGCAGCGCGGTGTATTCGGTTTCGCTGCGCACGTCGATGAGGTCGAACGCGGCCCCTTCGTCCATGAGCGTCTTGAGTTCCCCCACCGAAATCAGGACCTTGGCGTCCTCTTCGACCGCCTGAGCGGCGCGGATCGGAATTTTAAGTCGCTTTGCCTCTGTCATGGGGATAGAGTAACAAAAACGGGCCGCTACTTCAGGTCGCGCGGGGCGCCGCCGTCCCCGTAGGTTTTGATCTGCTTCTTCCCGAAGGCCCCTTCGACCTCTTCGATGGGGATCGAGTCCATCGTTTTTTCATTGCCGTCGAAGCGTTTTCCGGCCTTGTCCCGGCTGCCGTCGGTCATTCCCCCGCGCCGGCTCATGCGCAGGGAATGCGCCCCGTCCTTGTTGAGCTGTTCGAGGGCCCGGAGCGTCGGGGATTCCTGTAGTCGGTTGTCGAGACCGTCGAGGGAGAGAACGGGCAGGTCGCCTTCCGCGCCCGATATCCGGTCCGCTTCATCGAGGCTTGAACCCACGCTGGGGTTGTTCCTCGCGTTTTCCGTGGCGCGATCCTTGAGTTTATTGGCGAAACCGGACAGCTGCGCTTCGATCTCCGCGGCGGAGGGTTCTCGCACGCGTTCCCCCCGGCGGAATCCCGGCGACGTCGGCGCGGACAGTCCCGCGGGCGTCCGGTCCGTGGCGCCGTACATCCGCCGTTCGCCGCGTTCGATTTCGAGCATTTTGATCCGGCGGAGTCGCCGGCGCTCGCTTTCCCGGCCGTCATCGGCATCCGATTCCCCTTTCTCGTCTCCCGAGTCGGCGGTTGGCGAGCCCCTGGAGGCGGAGGCGCTCTCCTCGGTTTCGAGGGCGCCTCCCGGCGCGATCCCGGCGGTGCCGCGCTGGCCCGCGAAATCCGGAATCGAGCTTCCGGCGTATTCGGAGAGCAAGCGGTTGGAAACGCGGTCCATCAGTCCCGGTCCGGCGATCGCGTCGGCTGCGCCGAATAACGCCAAATCGGCGGAGACGCGGACGTTGCCCTTTTTCGGAGTCCCGCTGCGCGAGACTTTGTCGAAAAAGAAAACGACCGCGGTGAGGATCGCGAAAAAGAGGATTCCTTGGAAGACCTTGCGCGCAGTCATATAAAGAGCCGACCCCCATAGAGTAACAGGGGGTCGGCTTTCTTGCCAGAGAGGGGTGGTCGACCGCTAGTTCGATTTTCCCGCGGGGTTGTCGATCGCGAGTTGGAGCACGCGCTTGTTGCCGCGCGGCACCGCGATGGACCATTTTCCGCCGATGAAGACCGGGATCGCACAGACGCCGCCCTGGGACATCCGTTTTCCCCAGGATTTCAGCAGGCTCGCCGCCGGACGGTCTTTGATCGCGTCTTCTTCGGTCGCGGGATCGGGGTTATTGTTTTGGGCCATAAATAGTCTCCTTGGCACTCCCATTATGGGTCCAGGACCTAGGACCCACCGGGGCCGCTTGGGCCCTGTCATTATAGCATGATGCCTATGCTATTTTAGGCCTAAAGGCCTAGATTCCGCAGCCTTCTCCGCAAGGGGGGTCCGACGCCCCAAGCGGGCAAAAGGTCTATCGGCCCTTTACAGGCCAAAGAGGCCGACGCTATACTAAAGGAAACAAGCCCATGAAATCCATTTCCTTAGGCCTAAAGTCCTTTGTCGGTTCGGCTCTCTTGGCGTCTTCCGCTTGGGCCGGCGGGGCTCGTGTCGGACAGGTTCAAGTACAGGGACCGACGATGCAGACCGGTCCGGCGAACCTCGCGGTCGGAAACACCGGTTCATCGGTATTCGCGCCCAACAATCCGATCACTCCGGGGCTGATCCCGTCGGTGATTCCGAACATGGACAATCAGACCTTCCCGGGCGCTAAGTACGAGGGCTCGGCGACTCCCGCCGAAGCCTTCGTCCAGCGCGGCCCCGCTTCAGTATCGCGAAATGCGGGGCAGTCCCCCGCCATTCAAGCCGCCCCGGAAAAACTCGGAAAGAGCGCCTTTCAAGGGTCATCGGTGGACCGGCAGGCCTTTTCCAAGAACGCCGCCGCGCCCGCCGCGACCGATCCGGCCGCGATGAAATCGGAGAAGACCGGCATCGCCGCGATCGATTCCGGCCTTTCCTCCACCGTTTTAGAAATTCAAAAGCGGAAGGCGAAAGGCCCCGAGGGCGTTTCTCTCGGCAGCGATCAGGCGGATCTCGACAAGCTTTTCGAGCAGATCGGTCGACGCCGAGGCTCCGATTTTTCCGATCTCGGCTCGAAGGCGGGCGCGGTCGCCCTTAAAGAGGTAAGCGACGATCCGGCGAAGGCCGTCTCCCAGTTGGCCGCCCACGCGGTTCGCAGCGTCGGGGAGGCCCAGGCCGCCCTCGCGGCCGGCGACAAGGCGCTCGCCGTCCAGCGTGTTTCCGATGCCGGAGAATTTTTCGAACATACGGCGCGTCTCGTGGAGAACAACGAGCTTTCCGGCGCGGCGATCGAAACCGGTTTCGCGAGGATGCGCCGTTCGGCGGAGGCGATGGGTCCGGCGGCCGTTGGTCTCTTGCGCGACGCGGCGATTGAATCCGCCGCCGCGGCCAACAAGGAACGCGCGGTGCAGTATGCCAACGGGCTCGCCGCGTGGAACACGTTGTTGACCGACGCGCAGGGGCGTCCGTACGCCGCCGACTATCCGGGATTTTTAAAGGCGTTTAAGTCGGGTCTGAAAAATGCGGTGAGCCGGACACTCTCTGGAGAAAAGGTCTCCTATGAGACCGCCGAGGTCGAGACCTTCACCGGGCGCAGCAATCCGCGGGTGCGGATCCGATTGCCGGAGGGTTTCGTTTCGGTCGCCGCGATCGACGAGTCGGCCTTGATCGACGCGTTCAAGCTCGCGCCCGAGTCCGTCGTTTCCCTCGATGAACAGCTTTCCCTCGCAGGCGAGGGTCTCGCGATGCATGCGGCCCTCAAGTTCGATCTGCGCACGCAGGGATTTGCCGCGCTTAAGAAGAAGGCCGACGCGGAACTCGCGGTTCGCGGAAACTCCAACCCGCTCGGACTGCGAGGTTTTTTCATCGCGGCGCGGCGCTACTTCGCGGAGAGCCTTTCTCGATGGATGCGCTGGATTCTATCGGTGATGAAGCGATTCGGCTTCGTCGTCGGCGTCTCCCCCGCGCCGCCGGCGGGAACCGTCGTTTTGATCGACGGGGTCGCGGAACTCCGCTCGCGTGAACCGCGTTCCTATCCTCGCGCCCGACGCCTCGCGACCGCCGACCGTCTCGGCTTCTCCGTCATTCCCGTTCACTGATGCGGTGCTGGGGCCGTCTCGCGCTGACGGCCCTTTTGCTTCCCGCGGCCGTGGTCGCGGCGCCGGTCGTCTCGGTCCGCCGGGGCGCTCCCGCCGACGCGACGCTTAAATCCTGGTTCGAAACTTTGGACCGCTCGCTCGAGCGGGCCGACGCCGCGCAGGCCCGCCTGGCCGCGGCCGCGGCCCGTCCGGCGGTGCGCGACGCGCTCGAGGCGGCCGGGGCCGTGGAGGCGATCGCCGGGGATTACGCCGTGCTGACCGGAGACGAGAAGGGCCGCGCGGACGCGGCGGCCTTCGCGTCCTCGATGCGCTCGAGATTCTCGGCGGTCCCGCCGACCGACCCGCTGGGAAAGGACGCCCTCGCCGGTGTCTTCTCTCTGGAGACCCCGTCGCTGAACCGGTGGATCGAACTGCTTTGCCAGCAGGCGCTCGCAGTCCCGGGCCCGGACGCCAAGGCGTCGGCGAACGCGTTGGCCGCCCTCGAGGAGGACGGCGAGACGATCGCCGAAACCGCCTTTTTGGAAGTCTCGCCTTCCGACGCGCTTTCCCCGGCGGTCCGCGCCCTGCTGAGCGCTTCCGGTTCTTCCGTGGACCCCGCCGCGTCCGCCGTCGTCTCGGGAGCGAGAGCGTGGATCTCCAAAGACGGCGCCGCGTTGTACGGGGATTTCGGTGCCGGAGGACTGATCCGGCTTCGCATGGGGTCGCCCGGGGAGTCCGCGCTCGATCAAAACGCGTTCTACTTCATCACGCGCGCCCTCTACGAATTGGGATTCGCGGTCTCCGTCGATAACGGCGTTCTGGAGGCGGCCCTTTCCGGTGAACGGCTCCGGCTGGAACTGGACGAACGCGTGGAGCGTTTCGGTTCGGCGTGGCGGGCGGTGGAGACGGGCCGCGGCCTGAGGGCGAAACTCTCCGGATATTTGGCCGACTCTCCGTCCCAGGAAGAAAACGCGTCGCGTGTCGACGCCTTGGCCCGCATCTTCGCCGCGAACGGACGCCTGCCGATGCTGGAGTTGTCGAATCTCTCCGCGTCGGTCGCCGCCTACCGGAACAACAACGACGCGCGGGAGGCGCTGCGCGCCGAACTGACGAAAACGTTGGAGCTCCTGCGCTTGGGCGTTTTTCCCCCCGACGCGCCGATCGGGCAGCGGACCCTCGATCTGTACTACAACAATCCCGTACGGGCCGCCGTCGCGCGCGGAGAACTGATCTCGGACGGGGACGCGTATCGGCGGTCGCCGCGCTACCGGCCTCTGGCGGGTTTGGGCGCGCCGGTCGCCCCCCGCCATCGGCTCTACGATTGGTCGGCCGTTTTCGCCGCGGGGCGTCCGATCGGCAGAATCGGCGCGGCGGCCGCCTTTCGCGCGCAATGGCGCTTGGACGCCGGGGAATGGCTGATCCTTAGGTACACGCGCTCGGCCGCCGACGGGAAATTGGCTTCGTTGGTCGCCGATGGGAGATCGCTCGACGACGCGATCGGGACGCTGTCGTCGTTGGGGCTGCTCAAGCCCGCCGTCGAGCCCCGCGTCCGGGAAACCTTCGGTCGCCGGGGCGCTTCCAATTTGTCGCGTGAGGCGTTCGGGACGGCGTTGGCTCCGGGGTCTTCGACCCTCGCCCGGGTGACCTACGACCGGTCGAAGGCGGAACTCGGGGGGCGTATTTTCGCGACGCCCTTCGTCGGCATCGGCGACCGGAACGCCGTGCGCCGATCGCGCGGTCTTCTCACCACGGCCGGCGGTTCCCAAGCCGCGATCCTCGCGGGTTCGGCGGGGGTCCCCGCGGTGGATCTTCCCTCCGGCCGCTGGAGCGAATCCTCAGGCCTCTCGGTGGACCTTCCCGTGTTCAACGCCGCGGGCGAGATCGAATCCTTCAAACGAGTCGTCGTACGCGAAGGCGAGGCGGTTCGCCTCGACCCCGGACGCGGGGTTGTTTCCTTTCCCACTCCCGAGGAGCAGTCCTGGCTGGTCGCGATGGAAGAAGCGCTGACGGCCTATGACCGGGGAGCCGATATCAACGCCTTGGCCTTATGGGCGTCCGGGCGTCTCGCGGCGCTGTCGGCACCGGTTCGGGCGGAGTTCGGAAAAGCCCTGGTCGCGGAAATGGAAACCCGTTCGAAAACGGGGGTCTCCCCCGAGCATCTCGAACGGATCAAGCGCGTCGTCGCCTCCGGCGGCGGTTAATACCCGGGAAGCGTCGCCGTCGCCGCGTTGGCCGGGGCTTCGACGGCTAACGCCCGCTTAAGCTTAAACATTTCCTCACCGGTCGGAGCGGGTGTTAGACCGTCCGTTCGTTTCTGACACTTCTAGCTGGAGACGGTCTGAGAACCGGATTTCGAAATTATCCGTCCCAAATTGCTCCGAGACGCGCCCAATGCCAAAGATGCTCGAACTATTAAATCGATAGTTACGGATTCGTCCGCGGCTTCCATCTTCGCCACACGACTTTGGCTCGATTTAATAATCTCGGCGACTTTCTCCTGCCCAATCCGTCGCTTTGTTCTCAAAGATCGAAGATTCTGAGCAAGCGCAAGCTTAAGTTCGATGTACTCAGCTTCACTATCCGAAAGGCCGAGGAAATCCTTCGCATCCCCGACACGCCACCCTTTCTGTTCCAGTTTTTTTCGCTTACTTGCTTTCATCGTCGTACCTCCGAAGCCGCTTGATCGAATTTTCAATTACTTCTTTCGGAGTCTTCGCCTGCTTCTTCTTAAAAACCTCGGGAATTATGACGGCATCAGAATCTGTTCGATAGATGATTCGCCATTCGCCTGATTTATCAGTGATGCGCAGTTCGTGGCATCGTTTCCCGATCCCAGGCATCGGCCTAGAGACCGGCATGCTCATTTTTCTCCCGCCTGAAGCCGCCTCAAATGGAATCCTGCCTCCAAGCGAGCTTCCTTCGAAAAGGGTGGGGTCTTGACCTCTCCCTCTAGCCAAATCAGGGGCTTATGCGTGGGGCTCATTGGCTCAATATAGGGTATGTCATATTTGACATATTGTCAAGGCGAAATTCTTCTGGGAATCCGGAAAAACAAGGAATAAATGGGTCTAACGCAGACGATCTGCGGCGCGCGCAATTCGGTTCCTCAAAGCGCGCGTCCGCAGAATCGAATGGTTATGCGCCGCCCATTGCGACAAATTTAACCTGCAAGCCCTTCCCTAATGCGCGCGCAATACGGTCCAGGGTTTCGATGGTTACGTTTTGAGCGCCACGCTCAATCCTTGACACCGTCTGCTGCTTGGTGTGGAGTGCATCCGCGAGTTCTCGCTGGCTCATTTTCTTAGCCTCGCGGGCTTTCGTGATTTCCAACGCGACGCGAAGCTCAATATCCGCTTCCTGGTAAAGCCGGCGGAATTCGGGATCCTTCATCTCCCCACTCAGATACTGACGGAGAGTTGTGCCGATCCCTCTCTGTTTTTTTTTCATATCTTGCCTCCGAATCGTTCCAGCCAGTCGGCGCGATATTTGCGCGCCCTTTCAATCTCGGACTTGGGAACCTTGCCCTCATTTTTCAAAATACCGCTCGTAACGACGATTATTGAACGTCTATGGAAAAAGTAAAACATCCGATGCTGGTGCTGATCAATCGCAATGCGAAGTTCATAAATCTGATTTCCGAGGTAATCCACCTGCGGTCTTCTTGCCAGGTGCCCAAGGTCCTCCAGATACTGAAGGGCTCGTCCAATCTTTGCTCGGTGCCCCTTGGTCTGAGCCCGAATGTATTCCAATGCCGGCTCGATTCCTGCGCGCGTGCGATAGAATCTGAGCTCGAAAGCCATTTTCTAATGATACAGCGTATACGCTGTTATTGCAAGGGCCTGCAGGGCGCATTCATGTCGATTTGTGCGCATCCTTCAACCAATAATTCGCAAGCGCAGATTTTGCGGCATCCGCATCAACGTATTCTTCCTGTTCGGACATGAACTTCAAGAAAGAAACCACGACTCCCAATTGGTCCGAAGAAAATAGGCCCCATTTCGACTCCATGAAATCCTTCTGCCCACTTCCGTGCGGATTGAGCGCGTAAATTGTTGCATCAACCGAGAATGATTGAGAGTCAACGTAGTTTCGCAAGCAGTAACGCATGTACGCAGGCAGAAAGAAACGAAACGCCTGCGGGCTGAAGAAGCAAAGCGCTCCATTCTGAGATTCGATCATTTCGTCGGGGATCTCGCGCCAATGCTTCTCCCCGTAAAAGGGCTTGATGTCGGAGTTATCGAAACAATCCACATGCAGCAACTCGGTGTCCTTTGGTCGTTTGAGCTCACCAAATGCTCGATCAAGATCAGTGATTATAGTTTCAGTTCTATCCAAAGTTGTTCGCCTAACGCCTCCGCCAAGCCGCGGCGGCTACTGTGGTGCCTTCACGCCGCCGGCTTCGGCGGTTTGTTAGAACGCCAAGCGGCGCCATCGCTGTTTACGCCGAGGCCGAAAGCCGATGCGAATCCGTGGATATGACCCGGACCTTCTGCCAGGCTTTCGAATCGTGCGAAGCGTGCCATAGGTCGTAATTCCTCTGTAGATTTATCCACAACTCCGGCGTGGTGCCAAATGCCCGGGCCAACCGCAGAGCCATATCCGGAGTAACGTCCCCGCGTTCATTCACGATCTTGGAAATGGTCTTACGCGACACTCCTAGGGCGCTGGCAGCCTGAGAAACGGCTAGAGACAGCGGCTCAAGATAGTGACGCTTGAGAATGCCACCAGGATGAGTCGGCGACCGCTTTCTAGAGATCATATTTTTGTGCCTCCTTAATGGTAGTCCACATAGTCGACTACATATGCGTCGCCGTTCTCGAAACGGAAAATAATACGCCAATTCCCTGAAACTTTGACTGCCCACAGTCCATTGAGGTCGCCTTTCAATGGGTGCAAATCAGATCCCGGATAATCCATATCACCCACGACTGCTGAGGCGTCCAAACGGTCCAAAATATCTTTAAGCTTCCCCGCGTGTTGGGGCTGGATGCCCTTACGGGTCCCGTCGTTAAACAGCTTCTCAAGCCCCTTATGCTTGAAGCTTTTGATCACCCCAGGAGTGTAACCTGTAGGGTTACGAATGTCAAGGGCTTAATGGGCGGTCTAACGATTTCGCTCGGCAGCCGCCATTATTAGACTTCTTGAGGTGGCGTGCCTGTCGCAGCGGTTGTTAGCATTCGCGCAAAAATAACTTCACATTTTTGTCTTCGATGGGCTGATGGTGTAATTCCAATTCCATTGAGGCATGTCGCTATGGTGGCGACGAATGTTCAGGGCGGCAATATCCTCCTTTGAAACTTTCAGTTTCAGCGGATAGTTTCCTTCCAGACGACAAGCTGTGACAGCAAGGCCCGTCTTGGTCTTTGTTGTTCGGATGTGGTTGAGGACGGTTTCGTAGCTGTCCAAAGGACGGCCCCTCCAGTTCTTGGTGATCTCGCTGAAGAGCCTGTGTTCGATGGGATTCCACTTGGAGGTTCCTGGCGGATAATGACACACAGTGACGGTAAGCCCGAACTGATCGCATAGTTTTTTCTGGATGTTATATTTCCATCCCCAATGGCGGCAGTTATTGCTGCCGCCGCTGTCGGCAAGAAGGAGCAGTTGGCGAGCGTCGGGATAGCGGTGGCTCTCATTCTGCCACCAGCACACCAAGGAATCGACGGCAAATGCGGCCGTATCGTGAGATGATCCCACGCAGACATGGCCGCGATTGGCCGCCTGATCGTAGTTCCCGCGCGGTATCGCGCTCCCCGTCGAGTCGCGTTTGAAGTCATGATCGTTGACTGCCCATGCTTGCTTGGAATAGGCGGCACCGGCGTTCTTGAAGTTGCCGAGCGTCTCCTTCTTTTTGGTGTCCACGCTGACCACAGGAAGCTTCGCTGCTTGGAATTGTCGTTTCACCGTCTTGATGTACTCGAACTGTTCATTTCGGAGCGCGCTTTTCACGGTGGACTTTTTCTTGGAATTAACGCGCAGCGCGTAGCCGATCTTCTTCATCAAACGGGCGATGGTTTTCGGGGAGACGTCAATGTCGACCTGCTTCAGTTGATCGCTGATCTTCTCCGGAGTTCTGTGCGTCCACTGTAGCTCCGTCATCGGATCGCCGGCCGTGTCCGGCGCCAAGAGCCGTCGCAGCGCCTTGATCACTCGCGGCGTTTTTTTTCGTACGCCTTGCGCCCGCCGCCGGATTTGCGACTGCGATTGACGAGAACTTTGCCGGCAAGCAGTTCCCGTCGCCCGCGCGCGACCGTGGCAGGATTGAGCTCAAGCAGCTCCGCGATCCAGCGGTCGCTTCCACGTCCCACCTTGAGCGCCTCCAGGCCCGCGTATATGCGCCGCTGCTGCTCATTGAGCAAACTCAGGAAGAGAACAAGAGCAGCCTTGACCGTGTCGGTCATGCGAGCCTCGTCTGGCGTCTGCTCCATTTCCTTGGCGCGGCGAGAGATTATTTGCCGTCTCCGGCTCGTGGAATCCGGGGAGCAATAGAGAAAGCGACCGGAAACCTGCTCTCGGACAACTTGATCTCGCTCGACGAGAGTTCTCAGTGCATCCTTGACGCTCACGCCGAGTTCTTTTCCCAATTCGCCCGCAAAGTACCCGCTCTCGCAGACGCGTACAAACTTCTCGGCGGTCGCGAGCAGGGTCCCAAATTGAGAAAAGTGAATGCCCCGGAACTCCCACAGCCCCCGGCTGTCGAACTGAGCCACCGCATCGAGCGTGTAGTATCGCCCTCGATGAGAGTAGCTGCTACGGTACGCCAACGTCTTAAGCTTGCGGAAGACGGTGACGGCCACTGATGTCCCCAGAGTGCGTTTAAGTTTTTCGAGCGTTGCCGTCTTTTGCTTCGTCAGGAACTTTGCGAGATCGTCTGCCCGGAATTGCACCGGCCTCATAATGTATTAATAACGATTATTGAACTGTTCATAAGCGTTATTATGACATAACTAGACCGCCGTGTCCATGGTGCAGAATAGGGTTGTCCGGATCTTTTTCCGTCGGAGTTGGCGTTGAGGGAACGGTGTCCCGAAGAGGGCAGGCAGGGGAGGAGTTGGGTCGATTACGCCTTAAGTGAAAAAGTTATTTATGCGGGAATACTTACCTTTTCGGATCGTTCACGCTCACGCGCCCTTTCGCGCTCAACCCGATGTTCTTCGCGGGCGGCATTGAATTCTTCTATCGCGGTTTTCAAGCGAGCGACAAAGGAAGGATGCGCGGCACGATAATCGTTCGCCCACCCCACTAAAATCAAGCCATCAATCGGACCTTTGGCACGCACGAGCCGATTTACGAGGTCTTCTTCGCAAGAGCTAAGCTTCGTTTCCAGAGATTTCCAACCGACTTCGTTTTGAGCATTTTCCAAAAAACTCATGATCGTAAACGAATATAGACCCACACCAATGAGTCCTCCTTCCTTCGCGATCTCGGCGACGGAGTCTGGGTCCGAACAGGCGAGCCCGACCGTCTTGACGATATAGCGCCATGCCGCCTGATTGCGGGCTTCTTGCTCCGCACGCCGCGTGTGGTCCCGTTCCTCCTTCGCCTGCTTGAGGACGGCCCGGCGTTTCTCATCGGCTTCGTTGGTCTGTGCCGTAAATTTACGAGATTCCTTCGCGACTGCGCCCAACTCTTCAAACGAGCTCAAGAAATCATTTTCGCCTCGGGCCCGGACGGATTCGTGTGAGTCGTCTGCGATACGGCGCGCGCTTTCCCGGATATCCTCTAGCGTATCCGTTTCGACGTCAAAGTCCCGGCTCTGATCATCCAACGAACCTGCTTCGTGAAATGCTTGCTGGATTCCGATCCAACTATCCCGGTATTGCGCCGTCGTTCTTACGGTGTGCCAGGAAAGCTGTTGGTTTTTGGCGATTCGATGTTGACTCGCGAATCTATTAGCGATTTCTAGTCTTTTGGCTTGCGCCGTGTTATCGCCGACGCTCCTATAGAACCTGGCTTGGATGCGGTAGGCCCTTTCTTCGAGTTCGAACTTTACTGCCGGTGTTATTTCACGCTTAGTGTATCCGCCGTGTCGCGCTATGTCTTCCCAATGGACCGTCTCATGAACGATCACCGCCGCGAGCTTTTCAGGGGAACTAAAGGCGTCTTGATTGATTTTAATTTCGGCTGTATCGTGCGCAGTGAAGCCGGCAGCGGGGCCTAATGGCTTGTCGATATGCTCCTTGTCTAACTCATCTTTAGTTTTTAAACGCCAACGTCCTGTTTTTGAGTCCTGCACTTCCGCTCTATTGAATGTTGGACTCCAATCAGCGATACCGAGTCCTTTCGAGTTGGGATATTGAGTGCTTTTCGGCTTCACACCGTACGGACCTTGAACCGCCAATATGGCGTCACTTGTCGCGTTGTCCGTTCGTTCCTTTTGAGCGGCATATAACTGAGCGGCTTCGCGGAAGTTTTTGACTGCCTCGTTGTATTTCTCCAAAACCGGGCCGTCACTTAAATACTTATCCCGGAATTTAGCGACTTTCGACATGGACGTATATTCCTTCTCGACTGCTTTAAAGGCTTTTTGGGCCTTCTCCCAATCGTCGGCTGCTTCGCGCTCTTTCTTGATCGCATCTGCAGCCATTTGAACTCTATCCTTCACAGAAACTGGTTGGACGCCCTGGCTCATCGCTGACAGCGGAATCAAGGCGATCGTGAGAAATAGGAAGAATACTTTTCTCATGGGTCGACCTTGAAACGAAGCTTCTCCGATTTTACGCGGACATTATATTTTCGGTCTGCACGCTTCTCATAATCGGGATAGAAATCCATGCCGCAAAACTTAAGCGTGCCGATCCCCAAATACAGCCATCCGGGAATCTTTTTCGCATACGGAAAAATCGGTTTCGCACTGATTTTCCAATCGAACTCCGCCTGGATCGTGTATTCGCCCGGCTGCGTGAAAACGCGGTCGTCCAATATGCGATAACCGCCCGGCGGCGGTTTTTCGGCGTCAGGAGGCACGGGCGCAGGGACCAGGTTTTCGCCGTGGTTTCCGGTTTTCCAATCGACTCTCTCGACCATATTTAAGGGCCGCAGAACGCTCGGAACGGTCGTGATACTCTCGCCGGGAGATAAGTCGAATATGGGCGAATCGGTCAAACCGAATTTTTTTGCGAGTTCTTGATCCGCCTTTTCATCTCGATAATAAAGGAACTCAGTCCGATCCGTGTAGCGTTTTGGTTCGATCTTATTTCCGTCGGGGCCCTGGACATGGATGCTAAGACCGTGTCCCCAATTCGTGCTAGCCCCCATCGCAGCCGTTTCCGCCGTATCACGAAAATCATGGGCAAAAATTCCGTCTATTACATAACACGACGCGTTCCTCATCGTGACCCGGTACCAAAGCGAATACCGCGAATTCATCCGCGCCTTGGGTTCGTGCAGTTCGAGCTTGAGCTGTAGGGGCTGGCACCGCGGCTTATGGACGGATAAGACCGGTTCCGAACTTGGAATTTCCACATCGAGACCGAGATCTTGGCAAGGCATCGAACACGCGCGCGTCGTCAGCGCCCAGCGCACCACGAAAACCGAGATGGGAAATTGAGCCGCGAAGAGAATACCAAGAGCAATTAAAACGCGCCGCCGCAGACTCATTCAAGCGCTCCGAAGGCAGTCGCTTCCTCGAGACGCTTATTGAGAATTTCTTCCGCTACCTGCAAACGCCCGGAAAAATCAGGAGGAAGTTGGTCCGGCTCTATCGTTCCCCAAGACCTATTTACAAGCGAAGCGGCTTCCTCGACGATATCAGCGTAGCGGTAAGCGGCCGAAAGTGCGAAGGAAATCGCGCTTTCCCATGGATAAAAGTAGTCCGCCGGAAAGTTGAGTCCCCCCGTCATTTGAACCGAGGACCGAGGCTTGTTTGAAGAAGGTTGTGAGACCCGGGGAGTATAAGGAGACATCGAATAATAGCAATGAAACTTCGATTCCCAATGCTTGTATGTGCTGGGGTCAAGACGTTCACATACTGCTTTAAATTTCGCTCTGTACTCTGCGATACGACGGGATGCTTGATAGTAAGGAATACGAAGCGTCTCGATATTAAGATTTCCTGATGGAGAAATAAAATCAGGCAATTCCAACAAACGAACATCCTGCCATCCCCGAGAAAAACGCTTATCAAATTCCTTCACCCAAGCGTTGTAGCCTTGTTGACGCTCTTTAAAAATCTGATATCCTCCAGTCCGATGTTTTTTAGTCAGAATCGTTTTAGATCGCTGGGGCCTTCCTTTGCGATCCAGCTCAAACGTTTTAACCGTATACTCTGCGACCCAATGATGAAGGATTCCGTCCTTATCGTAATAGCAGGTAAAATGGCTGCCCGCATCGAAACCGCAGTCCTTCACGGTAAATTCCTGGTTCGCCTTCCCAAACGTCGCACGACGCTCGTCGCGCTCTGTCGTTACTGTCTCCCATGTCTGCTCCAACGCCGACGCAAGATCCCCATCCGCGCAAGCGGCATTATCAGATAAATTGAGTGTAAAAATAAAGAAAAACCAGAAAACAGGCATATCGAATCTCGACTCCCGTTTCCTGGGCTCATCCGATTACGGTCGGATCGTGGATACCCCGGAGCCAATTCTCCGAGCTACAGGAAAGCATACTATCCTCTTAATGATACCGGAGAGACTGTCATTTCCCAGTGTCATTCGACCCAGAACGAGGATACCCAAATGGTCCCCGCAGGAAAAGTTAATTTCGAACTTCAAGCCGAAGAAAGTCGAAAAGTATGCCACTTACGCTGACGTTAGACACGGTGTCGACTGATAAGGTCATCCTAAATGTATCGTAAGACTTTAGCCATCTGAAGTTGCCGACGAGACATTCTATAATAAAAAATAGGACTGACGTCATTTCTCCGAAACATGTATACCTACTTCCGTGGCGCTCATTCTGCGCGGTCGTCGGATCGAATCGGAGGATCTCGAACTTATCCGATCGTTGATCGTCGCGAAAGGCCGGCGCGGCCGC
>Ga0100402_1002580_pt1 | contig 20273 bp, 28 predicted proteins | sample CryGeyme20150102_FD_80419 | JGI IMG/M metagenome (GOLD analysis project Ga0100402, IMG submission 80419) | Groundwater microbial communities from Crystal Geyser aquifers in Utah, USA - Crystal Geyser metaG 2015-0102 | ecosystem: Environmental > Aquatic > Deep subsurface > Groundwater | place...
ACCCCCACCCCAACCCCACCCCCACCCCCAACCCCAACCCCAACCCCAACCCCAACCCCAACCCCAATATTTTTGTTAGAGATATTAATTGGACTTAAAAATCGTCACAAATTATCACATCTGTCAATAATATTATTAACTCGAATTTACAATGGATCCTTACACCTACAAACTCAAATCTTATGAAGACTTACCTCGGTTAACCTCAACATAAGTTACCGAACTTGAGAAGACCAACCAAATTGTGATGTACAAAAATCTGGTTCTGAATGTTGGAAGCTTTCAGCACCCAGGATACAACAATGTGATAGAACAGTATCAAGGAAAGGAGATGTCTGGAGCCTATGCCGGAAAGACACATTCGCTCAATGCTAATCTAGTGGTGTGCCATCTCACAGTGGGCAGGGTCTAGAATTCATCTCTTTAAGCTGAGGGTAAAGCTTTTTACTGTGCTGTCTAAGATAATTAGACAGTGAAGAAACATGAAGATATCGTTTCAAAATTTGACTTCTCTAAACCAATACTCGATACTGTTTATGCTCTGACCCCAGAAGAGTTCGATTTGCTGACAGAAGTTCCCAAATACTTCAAACACCCAGAAAATATCAGATACAAACAAGGGTGGTGGTAAAATTACAAATTTTAATCTCGTTTCTGGTAATCCATCCCAGCCTTCATTCTGGAAGTTATTCTCCTTGTTGTTTACATTCTAAACCAATATCCTCTGAGAGAAGTGCTTGAAACTGTATACATGGTGGTCCTTGGCTGTTTGATCTGGACAGCAACCGAATACCTTTATCACAGGTTCCTTGCTCACCCTCGGAAAACAGTAAAGGGGTCATATCCTGACCATATGCTTCATCACGCCTTTCCTAATCTACCCAACCGCATCGTCATCTAATTCTGGCAAAATACATTCGTTTTACTCCTCATATACGGGTTTTTGTGGTGTCTTTTACCAAAATTGTTCGCCCTCCAGTTCATGGTTGGCTTCATGAGTTACATGGTCTTCTACGATATTTTGCACTATTATTATCATTTTGGCCCATAAACGGAAATTGGCTGGTTGAAGCAGTTAAGGACAAGGCATCATATGCACCATTTTAGAAATTCACATGCTAATTTCGGAGTAACGACTAGTCTTTGGGATGTCGTCTTTGGGACCAATGACAGCGGGTGTCTCAGGCCCAAAAAGCAGTGATATTTGCTTTGCTTTAAGTTAAAAGATTAATCATATGAACCATAACTGTGAAGGAAGTATTTGTCCTGGTATATTTTCTTCTATTATTAAAAGAAATAAGGTGATGTTTTTCCCCGAAGAAAGCACCAGCAAGGTGGAGGATTGCTATCGCACAGTACTTTTTGTTATAACCTCAGGTCTTCCTCTATGAAAATGGAAAAGCCGACCAGAAGCCTGTTTCAATGAAACTTGTCAAAAGAAAAACCACATTCAAAGATATCGCCAAAGCCATGAAAATTACCCAGATAAGGGTATATAATTCTTAGGGTTCATAGTGTTTTGAGTAGGATTTGGATTTTGTCAAAAATTAGGCTGTTTTGTACATCTCCCGTGGTGAGTAGTTTGATCCTGCTAGTTGTTTCGCAGAATATTAACTCTTACAACTGCTGGGTTAAGGAGGCTTCGGCAAAGTATTCCTGGCTGAGCATAAGCAGACCAACCAAAAATACGCGATAAAGATCATAAAAACAGAGAACATTGGCTCAGTCAACGACATCGATTCTATTTTCGTCTAGGCATAGATCCTCAAATCACTCAGACACCACAACATCGTTGAGGTTCACAAATGCCTCACCATGAAAAACATGGAAGTTGTCATCATAATGGAATATCTCTAGGGTGGAGATCTGCTAAAATATGTCACTGGATTCAAACATCTCGATGAGGAGACTACTCGAATTTTTATTAGACAAATTGTCAAGGGGATCCATTACTGCCACAAGAATAACCTCACTCATCGGGATCTCAAGTTAGAAAACATTCTGCTGCTGAATTCATAGCAAAAGAAAATCAAAATTATCGATTTCGGCATAGCTGGTGCGATCAGTTCCATGAGAATATAACAAATGGATACAGGTAGTCTCAGCTACATGGCTCCTTAGTGCTTCAGTCACCAAAAGAACTACAGATTCGATGGTAAAATCGATGTTTGGGCTATTGGTGTCATCCTCTATGCCATGTTGTGTGGATAGCTGCCCTTTAAAGGAGAAACATGCCACCAAACAATCGAAGCCATAAAAAAAGGACATTTTATCATCAACCCAGCTCGGCAGAAAAAGATAAGTCCTCTATGCCAAGATTTTATGGTGAAGTGTCTCTAAGTCGATCCCAAAGCAAGATCATCGGTATAGGAACTAGACAACCATCAATGGTTAGATGATGGTATTATTAGTGGTGAGAAAAGGATGAAAATAGTTCATATTGAGTAGGAATAGGAAGAGGAGGAGGAGGAAGAAGAATAGAAAAAGAAGGAGGTCCTTGAGACAATAAAAGATGCAGCGAATCGTCGATTGAAGAAGCAAAGTGTCGATTCTAAAGGAACTCGTTCTACTAAGCCGAGTCCTAAAAGCAAGACTGTATTCAACCCTTTAAAGAAATCAGGACCAATAAAAACTGAGCTTCCCAAAAGTCGCTTTCGCTGATGATTTATATCACTACCAATTTCTTTGCTTCATACTGACAAGTAAACATGAATTTATGAAGTAAGGGTTCGATTTGGATGGTTTAAATCATGAGTTATTCAATAAGGACATTAATTCGAATGAGATTTGATAACATTTTATATAACTTAACTTCTCAAAAATGGACGAAGGCGACGTACTCTACCCCTCACTCAGAAATAATTCATCTCCGAAGAAGTCATGAAAATAATGGATGACGCCGTCAACACTCTCTTCGGGATTCGCTAGGAGCAGGTCTAGAAAGATGTCAAAGCCATCTACAATAAGGAAAAGGCTAACGCTAACATCAACAATTTGATTGACTTTGTGATCAGAGGATTGTGCAAATTGAACAAACCTTTCAAGTACTCTGTTACTGGAGTGATGATGCAGAACAACGGAGCTGGTCTGAACACCGCCTGTAAGTGTTTATTAAACTAGCGATGGCCTGGAACGATCCCAACAACGATGGAGTGGTTACCTTGCAGAGAGAAGTCGGTCAAAATATTATCGTTCTCACCACCTTCGCTATGCAAATATGATGTTTGTGCTGCTGTCCCTTTCAAATATACAGTATTCAAATATCATGATGATATAATTCATGATCAAGTAGTAAGAAAAGGAGGGTGAAAATATCAAGAAGTAATGAAACTTACTGGCTGCTCATCGACCTTTATGGCCACTTTTTTGTTCTCCATCGAGGCCCTGAGCTGGTCCAGAAGTTCCTTCTTAATCTCCTTGTTCCTCCTCATGTCTATTGTTATCTCCTCATTTTTCTTGCAACACTCTCTTACAGCTCTCACAATATTTCCCATTGTTTAGGAGCTCAGTTCGCAGTTCTCCAGATTTAAGTCAACAGATGACAAACTTCGTAATTTGAGTAGACAACTTGCAAGATAGTTAGCGGCGTAGTCTCCAATGCGAGTTCCTTCAAGGTTTATTTTGAGCTTTTAAATCTTCTTGACACAGATCAGACCTGCACAGATACATTGTACTCCATCAAAGCGAACGTCGTTGTATCTAATGCTCAGATCGATTTCTTGCAGTCGGGGCTCTTGAGAAATGAGCCTCCCCAGATAATGGCATCCTTTTTCAGTGAGACTGCAGGTATCGAAGATCAGTCTTAGTTTAGTGATGCATTTAAGGTTTAGCACAGAGTTACATAGATACTTAAAGGCAAAATCTGACAAGTTATTGTTGGAAAAATTGAGATCCAAAACTTCAAGTTTTGCCAGTGATTCCAAGAAAGGTGAGCCTTGTTTCATGGACTTTTAAGTAATTTCGTTGTTCATGAGGTTGAGTTTGAACAGTTTTAGAGTCTCTATTTTTGAGACAGTCTTCCAGAACTCTGTTAGGCCCTTGTCCGATACTTCTGAACTGTATAACAATCATCAGTACTTTCGGAAGTATAATCTGAGACAAGCCAGCTTGGTCATATTGCGGCATAAATCCGCTACACCATAAATACCCTCCTCTCGCACTGAGTTGTTGGACAAATTGAGATGAAACTCTTCAACTTGCTAGAGAGGATGCAACTAACGGGCTGCCTTGGCGAAATGAGTTGGGGTCATTTTGGTGCACTCGAGATTGATAGATAACACAGAAATGCTGGTGGCCGCAGCAATACTCTTGAACATAACTGATAGGAAGTCAGGACTGATTTCATTGTAACCGAGGTTCAGGTCCAAATTTTTGAGGTGTGTTAATCCTGACAAATCAAAGAAATCTTCATAAGTGCTATCAATCCTGATGTTATTGCTGGAAATGTTTAGCTCCAGTAACTTGAGCTCATGAAGATGGGTCTTAATAGCCTTGAGCAGAGGTTTGAAGCCAACAGAGGTGATCTGATTGCTAAATACCGCCATATGTACTTCCATAAATTCAAAGCAAGGATCTTCATTTGTTTGTTCTTCTCCAAGGCTTAAGCAATTAGGATGAGATGTTTGTCAGTAACTTTGCCCATCTCAATTGTCAATTTCAGTTCCTGAAGGCGCATGTATTTGATGTTGACTAGATCTTCGAGGAGGTCGCGTTGGGTGTTGACTTGACCTAGGGTGGTCTGGATGCTGATGTTCAACTTTTAGAATTTACTTTCAGTGCTGACAAGGGTCTACATTTGGCCCAAATCTTCGATTTTGTCAATGACTATCAGACTGTTAGATTATATTTTGGTCAGCAGTTAAGGGTCCAGCTCTTCCATGGTTTTGTTGATCCTCTAAAATATCATCATAAATACATTTCTTAGCAAATTATTCTAGGAAATGAACTTGGACAACTCGATAAAATCCATCCGATTGACTACCTCCTGTTCTAACATTTTCCTTAAGACCTTTCCCAGACCAATGATGTTAGGGTACATACTTTTGGCCCGCTGGATCTTCTCTTAGATTTGTTATGCCTCATTGTTGAGTCGTTTCTCGAATCGCTCTAGACAACAGAACTAGAGGAAGAGCAATCCTAAGGAATAGCAATCACTTTTAAAGGCCTTGTAGTTGACCAGATGCATTTTTTATCGATAGGCCCTAAATAATTATGGAGAAAGGTAAAATGGTGTCCCAATTACAGTCATTTATTTGGTGTGATCGCAGAATCCAACAGCAGTGCCTGCTCCCACATCACAAATCTTGAAGTATAGTGGATCTTAGGAGAAGAGAAGGATGTTGGATGGTTTGATATCTCGATGTGCTACCTCTGAGGTCTGAAGATGTGCGAAGGCTTACAGCATAGATGTGAAGAACATGATGACATCTTACTGCTCGAAGGGCTGAGTGCGTGAGGCTAGATATGTTTTGAGATTGGTGATACCTTTCTCCATTTGAATGTACCCCTTTTTGTATGAGTGCATGTGCCCCTTTTGTTCCTGTAAGATGTAACTGCCTCGGTACTAAACAATATTCGGATGTGGGTTTTGTTTGATCTTGCTTAGTAGTTCAATTTCCTTCCTGAAAATGAATTCAGTTTGTTTGTCGTCCAGGCGGATCTCCTTGACGCATTCAACGTTCTCCTCCTAGTCAGCCACTTCGTATACGATCGAGTTCCCCGTTCCTATCACATGTTTGATCCTGAATTGCGCATAGAGTTAGCGATCGCCACTGACGAACTTCACCGATTTATTGCTCATCACTATTATTTAACATGATAAAGGATGTCCATCAATAGCTGGTGAACATACAAAGTTAAACAACACGAAATTATAGATAAAGAAGATGAAGGAAAATATTATTAGAGGTGAAACAGTTCAGGCCCGACTGTAGTAGCGCAGTCCATTCTGGGCCTAAAGAGCTCTTTTGCTGGATTGCAACAAACGGCAGTTGTCCAAAAATCGAGTGTTGTTGATCTTATGCGATTGCTTTATTTTTACCATGTTACATTCTCTGATCTTATGATTGAACTCCTTACTGGCCCTCTCTATGTAAATTGCTGTCACATCCTATTCTTTTTCCTCTTGTTTGCCTCGATCACCCTCTAAATCTTCCGTGATTTTCATGTATTCTCTTCGCTTTTGGTGGAAAAAATTCCAACAAGAAAGACGTTTATTTCGGCTAGAGTTACTCTAGTCTTTGAGAACTCTGTTTTGACAAATATCTTGTGCCACAGCAAATTACAACATACTTTCTCGTCGTTATGTTGGATCTCGTTTTGTTTAGCTAAATTTAGTCCTTCTTGTTTGCCTGGTCAAGAAGGGGCGCCGGGAGACTTGAGTATTTTGGTGTGAGGAGCAAATGTTCTGGCGAATACAAGGTTGCGTCGTTGTCGGCCTGGGCAAATCGCTGCGGTAAGGCATTATTTTTCTGGGTCGCTAGTAAAGTTGCCTCCAGTCTGTGAGGGATCTTTTGGCTTTGTTGGGAAGTACTGGTACAGGTTGTTGGTGGAATGGAGAGTTGTGCATGTTAGCTTGTTCGCTGACAAACTCTTTGACTCTGAGTGTAAGATCGTGGAGAGGATTGACTCTCGATTCGATGAGTCCTTCCTTCATCTATCCTCTTAAAATTATTAATATCAGCTTTTGCAGACAGATATACCCTTATTAATTATCTCCACTTGACCTCAAATGCTCTAATATTTGTTTCATACTCAAACCCAATCAAACTCAAACAACATAATCCTTTTATCATTTTCTCACCCTCTGAAAGGTGTCGTCTGTACAAGAGAATCCAGCAGAACATGAAATCTCTGGCTAAACTTGTTTTCTTCCAAAGTATTGCTAAAGGGCTGATACAGTTCCTTCTTGTACAACTTGTAAACCTTGAAGAAAAAGCCCTTCACAGCATCATCGGTCAATTTATCAGGGGCCTGCTCTCTGAAGATCGCCAAAAATTTCATCTTAGTGACCGTATAGAAGGCGTAAATAGAGTACTATCCTGAAAGGTTGTAAATCGTGTAGATCTGTCCGAGGTACTAGGTCCCTTTTTCGAGAAGCTTTTAATCAAGAAAGTCAAGTGAGGCGTAAGTATGTAACTGGATATTGAGGTCATCAGTTGAGGGACGATAAGCTTTGAAGAAAAGAGGTTAATTGTACTGATTAATGATGAACATATAGTCCAATGATGTCGTTTACTTCTCCTTACTCAGTTGCTGCATTATGAGCTAAATTTATATTATTAATCGGATGACTTAAACTATCGACATCATGAGTATGTAAATGGTGAAATAAACATCATTTTCTCCTCAGAAGTAGATCCATATTTTTCAGGTCCCAATAGAGGGTCAGTTGGTAAAAAATAATCAAGTAAGAAATGATCCATTCCAGCCAATATCCGAAGTTCAATACACCAGTCCATTGCAATGCATAGGCTATGATCAAACCTAAAGCTGCATAACCTCCATAATTTTTGAATTGATAGCTCCATTCCTCAACGAAATGCCCATAAGTCCATAGTTATCGATAGCTACAGGAGGTCTTCCAGATCATCCACAATGCCAGTGCCCAGTAGATGTAGCATCCTGTGTAAAAAACATTGTAGTTAAGATCACCGCCGTCTGATACACTGGCAGTGGAAATACACATCGCGAGGCATGCAATAACTGAGAAGAGTCCCATATTAGAGAGTCGATAGTCTGCCTAACCTTTCAATTCAAAGCTCTTGATTTGCAGGTAGTTCCTGAGTGAGAAAAGAGATACTTGAGGGTTTGGAAGGTGAGGCAGAATAGAAGAGGATACACGAGCATGCCGATTCGGTAGATGAGGTATTAGGGCCAATGAATGGCAGTATGGAGTATGTCGGTGTCAGGGAAGGGCCACACATCAGGTGGATGCTTATTTGCTGCCACCAGATATGTGAAGGTATAGCTGATAAATCCGAGGAGGAAGGCCAATAGTGCGAACATTCTACCTTTGAAGCCAAAAGCTGTGGGTCTGTTTTCATACTGTATGAATCTGGTGTGAGGCTGCTGCAAGTTTTCACTCTCGTTTTGCATCATCGAGATAGATATTTGATAAACAAACAATATACAACCTTATGACTCAGTTTTACAAAAGGGATCTCAATAAAACTGATACTTATAATTCAGGTACAAATGAGAGTAGGATTTGCACTTGCTTAATCTCAAACAGCATATAGTGATATCGACAGAGGCGACCGAACTCATCAGATTTCACTTTTTAATTTTCAATGTTGTTATAGATAATTAAATGGGAAAACAAGTGAAGAAAAAAGCATCAGATGATAATGTATTTGTCATGAAGGGATGTCATAAATCACATTATCAAGTCACAGTCACTGTCCTGTTCGATTACTTACCCTCGGGACATGGTTTCGTACCGGCTTCAATGCGACATCTCCACAAGAAAAAAGTTAACTTGCCAACATTCAATGCTGATCGCACTGCATACACTCCAGCTTTTAGACTACCTTCCGATGAGCTTGATCTCGAGCACTATCTCCAGAAGCATGCCGCCAAGAAATAGCAGTATGAAACTATCAGCGAACCAAATATCGTACTTTTTTATCGAAATAGATGATGCCCCGGCCCAAAGACAAGCGATACTGCCATGTCTGTGACCAACGGTTCTAGGACTATCAACAGGTACAATTATTTTCGATGCAGCACATTGACTCAGAGAAGCACAAAGAAGTCTTAAAAGAGGATAAATTCCAACACAGAATTGAGAGGTTGTGTAGGAAAGTAAGTAAACATTAACAGCATCAAAGGCCCAAAACAATTAGAACTACGACACAATCTGATCGAGAAGAAAGCTTCACGGTCAACAAAGAACACTCCATATTGGAGGTAAATGCTGACAACGTCTGATATTTTATAGATCGACTGGTCCTCTTTCTATTCATTCTCCTCTATGAAGCCTCAATAAATATTATTGCAGGCTCAATGGATATCTGCTTTCTTTGTGATTGATTAAAGTGCCGTAGCTCTTCAGTATAGATTTATCTGATTAATATCACATGCTTCGCCCTGTTCTTGCCCACACGCTTACCGTTATCCTGGCAGTTGTGGCAGCAGTGGGCTGCGTTGGGCACTTCGATTTCAACCTAGTCCTGGCCTTAGGATGGATCTACCTCTCCTACCTCAACCCTCGCCTCACCTCCTCTCTCGGCGTATTGTCTACTTCATTCTTAGTTCTTCCTCATGATTCTTGGCTCGCTGCTTGTCGACATCATAACAATCAGTATTTCGGCCCATAATGGTGCTATTTTTACCATAGTGCTAATCCCTCTCATCGAGATGGGGCTCAAGGTCGGCATAATTGTCCTATGCGCTTTGGATTACTTCAAGAATAAGGATTTAAACAAGGGCTATTCGGATGAAGATAGGCATAGAAGTATGCAATATCAATGATGTATAACTCCCTTCATCGATATTATTTGTCTCGTCTATGTTGAACTAGAGTGTAGTTTGGTGGGGAATCAGGGATGTTTCTTATCCTTGGCTGCTTTAACACTCTAACGGATGTCGCGTAAACTGGTGCCTTAGTATTTGCCTAATATTTTTTTAAAAGTTTCCAGAGGTACTAACGGTCGTTACTTCAGACAATCCAAGAAATACAACTCAAAGAGCCATCTTTGGCTGTTAAATCTCTCCTCAAGAGCAATTTCAAAGGTATTGGCGTTACTGCACTTATATATTTTCTGAGTGAAAAATAATCTAACTCCTAGTTACTTTATCCCCTTCTCTTCCTTTTCCTATATCAAACTTCTGAACTCGTCCTCCTCAATATTATCATACATTTCGATTTTAGGCTTGTATGTTTCGACCGAGTCAGTCTCGTAGCTTTTACTTTTTTTGTTAGGTAAAAAATTAGGTAAGGAAGCGACTGAGGTACGGTTCATATCCTACCATTGAGGTACTTTAAACTACTCTTACAGCTCATACTCGCGGTATTTTTGAATTTTGTATGTGAAGGTTTATTTGAAGAGTTCGAGCATCTATTGGGATTTATAGAGTACAACCACATTTATTTTGATATTCCTGTGGTCGTACATTTGAGTTAGGAGCTAAACTATCTCGTTGTTGCAACCTATCTCTGTTTGAATTCCTTGATAGCGCCCCTAACGTTATCTCTCCTTCCTTCCATCTCTCTAATTTTATTTTGACTCAGCAATACCACCTATACACTTCATCAGTTGATCCTCAATCCTCCCTTTGACCATAAAATGATATGCTAATTTACTCCGCAGAAGGTGATCGGTTTCTACTGAGGTAGAAAGTTAAATTTATTTAAGGGTGTCGTCTACAAAGTCGAAATAGGAGGTTGCATCATGAAGTTTTTCGAAATTAATTTTCATTTTGAGGAATGTTTGGGCCAATGCAAAGTGATAAGAGGAACGAACTTGCTCCTGGAATAAGGTGTACTAAACCATAAAGAAATGTTTGCAAAAGGATGTATAGAAGTACTCCAATATGCTATACGCCATTGCTTGCCGCATGCTGTACTCCTGTAATCTCTTCAATCTGATCTCCTTCTCAACCTTCTTCGATCGCTCATCCTTTATTCCCTTCTATGCTACTCTATCCAACTGAATTTAGCTTGATGAGTCGATTTCCTTCAAGTTGATGGAAATGATGAAAGATCCTTTGCATTTTTAGCGGAGTGTATTGACAAGGTATTTTACGTTAACTCCAAAGAGGATAATGACTGGGGCTAGAGGTACCTTGCTGATATCGTTGATCTTGATAACTTATGTGGTTGCTAAATTTGATTAGCATTCGATTACATCTTAAGTGCAGTTGACCATCAGGAGTTGAACGAGACATTTAGAGTTATGCCTCGCTTTTGTGAAAAATTAGCGATTGAGCACAAAAATTTAATGTTTGATTTCTCTTTCCAAATCGTTGAAAAATGTTTATTGGAATCTATTGACATGCCTCTCATATCTTTTAATATTGACCCGTTTCCCCTTCTGATACTTGTAATCCTCCTCAGAGTCAAGTAATGGCAGAGCTATATAGGTCTAGCAACTGTAGTTGTTGAGGAACTGGGTTTATTTATGCATCTATATTGCCTTTTTCTAAGAAACCATTTTCATTTTTGGATGGTCACACAGAGCTAGCAACTCATTGAATATTTTGATTGAGAAATTTTTGCTGAAGGCTTGTGATAGTTTGGAGAGCTAGAAGTAGACCCTGACAAATTACTTGTAATAGTTTTTGAAGATAGGCTTAATGCTGGCAACGTGAGGATAATTCCAGGCTATATACCCATTTTATTATGTCTTCTCTTACAATGACCTTCTCGACTCTTCAATTTTGACACTCCTGGTTTATTCCATTCTCAATCTTGACTAGGGTATCTTCAACCTCGGCTAATCCATTTTTGTCCTTGAATCATCCATCTTACTGAGTCTTGACTCTCCCATCAGTAGTTTATTTCTTTTATCACGGATGAATATCGGAGAGTCCATTATGTGCTGCATGATTTTGATGTAGAGATCAACATATCCTTAAATTTAGCGGTTCAGAGAGCTAGTTTGTGATTTCAGCAGAGCTAGCAATTTTTGGTTGGGTTTGATTAGCTTAATTGCAATAAGTGTAAGGATAACCTCACTATCTTTGGTCAGGATGCTCTCTCCATTTTATTAAGTTGGTCGATTAGCACTAACCAGTTACTGATACAAGAGCCAATAGTTGTTAATTTCCTCATGCACCTTGTTGATCTGTTGGATTGAGATATCATCATCCATATCTCTTTGCTGGCTGACTTTGAGGGGGTTTTCTTAGCTGCTGAACTTTAGATGTTGAACAAAATGGTTGATTTCTTGATATTTTTTGAGGAAGGTCGATTTGGTCTCCATCTACTTCTAGTTAGTGCTTCGTTTTTGGACAAAATGGTACAACTAATCCAAAACAATTTCAGCTTTGCCATGATATTACTAAGGATTTTCAACCAGCCCTCCTTCCTTTTTTTATCTGCTCCTCTCCTTGACCTACAATTCATGCTATCTTTCTGTGTAGTATGTATAAAGTGTTAAGAGCACCTTCATTCTGTAACATTTTATCCATCTCTCCATCTTCTCCTCAAAATCTATGTCCTATATAGTGCTGCCATTTAAGTCTTACTACTCGGTGTGACTGTTGGTCTTGTTCAGCTTGAGCTGGGGGGTCACCATGCAGACTGATGCCATGACATACAAAACTTAGCAGTTGAGAAGGTGTGCCTAGAGATGACATTTGCTGAGGTAACACAAACCAGCGATGTCAAATGACAGCTTTGCAATTCTTTTAAAACTGTAGATTACTTCATTTGGCTGCCGAATTATAGCTTGCTTGAACATTAACTTGAAGGATTTAACTAATTGCAGGATAGATCCATCTTTGCTGTCTTTTCCGGAAGACGACGAGTTCAGTCTATCTCTGCTGTGGACATGCTCCTTCAATGCTATATCTTGCAGGATAGTCGACAAATATAGATGATGGTGCTCCGCAACCTCTATATTTACATCTTTAAGTAACTCCCTCAAGCTCTCTTCTAATGTATCAAGCTCTTTCTCCAATTCGATTTCGATTAGCCGGGGCTCGTACTTGTAGCTGATTTTATCTAGTTGTTTTTAGATATCTGATATTTATTGGGTCCTGGAACGTTTAACAGCTTTGATGAGCTGGATGAATTTACAATTCTTTTCTTTCTTGAGCTGTCTCAGTTTCTATAAAAACTCTAAACTGTAGTAACGCTGGATGAAGAAATCAAATTATTTACTATTTTCAATATCCTTCTCCTCCTTCAAAATACGATTCTCATGAGCATACTAAATTTTCGATTGTTTGCATAGAGGCTAGTCCTTGCGGCAAACTATGACAATTTCCCCGTATCTGAGCCTGTCTTTGAGTTGCTTCTAGATATATCTGCGAAGTTAGCTGTACTGGTATCTTAACAATTTTTCGGCATGATCGATTATGATTAGACTGTTGATCATACCTTACTGTGACAGGCGCTATTTACTTTAGATCTGGTTCCTGAAGGCTAAAATTTGTCGCTAGACTGTTAATCTCAAGGCTAGCATGGTTTCAAGCCGGTGTCCATGGACCCTCAGGTTGAGCATCAAGTCATCTGTAAAAAGCTTACGGTTGATTGTGTAAATGCGGATTTTTTGCATAAGGTTGGTCTTGCCTGAATCCTTTCCTCCTTCCAAAAAAATGCAGTTCATTCTCTATTCATTTATCAGGGTTTTGATGATTTTGTACATTTCCTGCTTGACACCTAGACAATCATTCTCTCTTAAACTTTACAATACCCTCCAGCGTTTCCTGAACTACAAATTGCTTTCGACTGGTTCCTCAATGATGGTGCTCTTGTTGTCGTCTTCTTCTGGAAAAATATGTAATTTTTCCCCCTCTTCGGGTTTTTCCTAGCTTATCATGGCCTTGACCTCATGGAAGAGCTGTCTGATAGATTTATTATCTCGAAATAGACCAATGTAGAAACTTTTAGTGAACTTCTCACAAACCTTATCATGTGCTTTGCCCTTATAGCCAATTGTGACGATTCCCTTCTCAGCACTAACTTTCTTGGCAAGTTCATAAGAATAGCAGACATTGAAGATGACAACGCGAGGTAAAGTACCTGACGTCAACAAGTCCATGAATGTGTTGTTCTTTAACTTGACTAGCTCTCCTATTCTTTTTTCATGCTCAATGTGCAGTTGTTACATTTCATCTCCGTGACATGAGAAGTGTAGGATAGAGGTGCCCTCGATGAGTGTATTTTTGATATTTGTTTCAGTGGCTGCCATCATCTCAATTCTGAAATTTCGCCTAAACTCCTCCTTCTGAACAATATCAATAAATTGATCATATTATACTTGATAACTGACCTCACTTTGAGTGGGGACTATCTCTAATTTAGTACCTGATTTCACATGCATTTTAATGAGCGGATCTGCAAAAAAGTAAGCTATATCTATTGGTCGGCTATTGCCACTGTTCTGCTGCTGTTACTTCTGTTGACCTTACTCTATGGCACGTGTTATGTTGTTCTTTAAACGGGTGTAACTATCTTGTTGGTGCTGGAAGTGCAAGATTGGGTTGATTTGTTGCTGTCCTTGCTCGATTATGACGTTGAGCTAGAAAAGCCCCTTGTCAGGGGTGAGGGTGATGCCTGTGTTCTTTTTCCGTAGTTTGAAGAGATTCTAGCGGATGCCTTTGGACTCAATCCAGATAGTGAGGTAGTGAGTGACTGAGAGCCGATGCTGGCTTAGAAACGCTTTGACTTTTTTGAGAAGATATTGAGTGTCGAGGGTGACATCAGTGTTTTTGGCGATAGGCAGGAGCTCTGTGGAGTGATGGGTAAGGTATTTAAAGTTCAGCCGAAGCTGCTCCTTCTACTCCGACATGTGCTATTATTAATTATCGAACCTTCAAATTCTCGTAGATTCTCATACAAAAATACCAACAGTTGCTATGATATGGCAATATCATCAATCTCAATCTTTTAATCTAAATTAACATCATCAACCATCTAATAAGCCAGCCAAATCAGGGTGGGCATACTGTGGTTTCAAGTTGACAGCTTAGTCGATCAAGAAACACATTAGAAGGGTGTCCACACTCACATCAAATACTGACATGAAAATTGTGGCAATAGCAAATGAACTCAATCCCACCAAAACCAACATCAGAATTGGCTCCTGAATGTTCTCGTTGACACTGGTTACAAAGGTGACGAATATGTAGAAGAGGAGTGTTGTCAAGCCAGCAATGAGGATCTTCCCGACAAGAGCCAAGAGCCAGCCGACTATTGCCACCACACTGAATCTGATCGGGTTGGATGAAATAAGGGAAACGGCGTCACCTGCAGAACTGCAGAAATTTCGACCTGTAATTGAAATCAGAATGAAGGCGTTTTTGTTGATAAACTCTACAATTCTTTTGATGCACTCAAGGCAGCATCGGATACAGTTCATCAGATACTCCAAACACTTGTTGCTGGCTCCTGAAGCTTCTAACTGTCTGTTGAATAGTTCAAACAAAAATTGAATGAATTGAACGAGAGCCAATATGAAGGCACCAAAGGCTATGGATCCGAAGTGATATCTAAACGTCATCCAGAAACCTGAGCAAACTGGTGAATCAAGTTCTTGCATGTTTGGCGATTTGCTAAAGTACCAAACTGCGCAAGCTGAAGCTATGACAAAGATTGTTATAGCCTGAAGAAGGGCATTGGACCATAATGTAGCGAAGACGAAGTAGTAGAAATACCCCAAGCTAGCAGATGTGTATGATTTGATGCTGGTGAATATATCAGTTCCGTTGACGACGAACTCAGCAGTGCCGATGAGGGTGACCATAGCATAAAGGCAGAAGACCCACAGAGCAAATACAGCAGCACCCATAATGATAGGCACAAGCATAACCTGACAGGCAGAAGAAATGAACTCCCCAGCAATGCCACACAAAGCTACAGCAAGGCGAATACGTCCACAGCAGCATACAATCATCAGCACAACAAAACAGAATAGACCCAAACAGATCCATCCGAATATATTGTAGTATGAGAATGAAGGTAGGTTGGGAATGCTGATGCCAAAGTTGCCGACAAACTATGGTTGGCTGATTGCACCTCCATTGTATAAAAATAGTACTGTTGCACCTGCTAGCACTAGGATGATCAATATGAGCGATAGCCATATGAAACATCCAGCAAAGCATTTCAAAAAGGCCATAAAGAGGATTGATAATACAACCGACAGCACCAAAGCCAGGAGAAGCCATTTCCAGTTCTAAGTATAGCTTAGTATTTACATTTTGAACATCCTCGATGAAGTTGGCGATGCCAGCTTGTCTCAACTTGTCGTTAAAGGTTGTGGTGTAGGATGAAAAGGCATTGCTGAAGACAGTGGCTGTGGGGATGCAGACCCGACCGATAACAGAGTAGGTGTCGTAGCCAATCAGATCGGTGGTAGTGGGGGTGGTATTGAATTGGCCAGAACTGTTGACTATTACGTCGTAGGTGCATTTACCGAGGTTGTTGCCAGCTGAGTAGCAATCTATGTTGCTCGGAGAGTTGCCGTTCAACCCAGGGCATGCCTTCACACAGGTTCTCCTGTCAAGGTTGCCAGTGGTAGGGTTGTAGAAGTAAGAGTAAGGATAACTTTTGGTGACAGTATTGGACCCTCCGCAAACATTTCCCATCTCATCAGTAGCCCTGTACACATTGGTGGTGTCTCCATTGGTGTAGCCATATAGTGCAAACCCAATCATGACTCCCACATTGATGCAGAAAAGGATGCAACAGAGGATGTCAGTGCAACTGCGCTGATATGGATGTTTAGGTCCCATTTTGACGTCAGCGAACCGTTAGTTGTTCTTGGTAGTCTAGCTCATTTTAAATAAAATATGGAATGTAGGGTATCGTTTAATTTAAAAAGAAGGGTGTCATATCGGTTACAAAATGAACTGAGGAGCATCTAGCTGTAAACTGTAGTAAGAGGTCGATAGTTAATATCCTAGTCTATTTTATAAGTTTATAGCATCATTTTTATTTGGAGAGTTGGATTATTTTACGGTTGTGTTTGCCCCTGCGTTATTAAGGTTCTCGCAATTGAACTAACATTTGCTGGGCCTATACTTGCTTGTCGTCTAGCTATACACATCGCTCTAAAGATTCTACTGCTTAATGCTTGCGACCCAGCTGGAGGAGGCACTTACCCTTACTGATATGAAATTGGGGACATCTTGAGCTGAACTTGACGGCTTATTAAAATTCTTTAAGAGCTAGGTCGTAATTTTTGCTGTTGAAGAGTGCCACCCCTCTGATGTTGTAAATCGAAGCTATTCGAAAGCTCAGTTATTCATTTTTTTTCTAAGACTCATGAGCAGTCAGATAATCTTCTAAAGCCTTCACAAAATCGTTCATTGCTCGATAGCAGTCTCCTCTATTTGTCAGCATTCCCCAATCTTTTGAATTGTAGGCTAATCCTTATGTGAATAGCTTACATGCCTCGTCGTATTTGTTTTGTCGGTATGTGGAAATACCGATTTAGTTGAAAGTTAGAGAAATTTGACTGCGGAGCTCGGCCTAAAGGGAGCAATCTTCGAGGTGTTTGTTGGCTAGCTGGAGTTACTGAAGAGCTTGTTCATATTATTATTTTGAACGATGGAGGTAGGCACTGAGGATGAGGAGTTGAGTATGATACGGATGAATCTCCAGCCCTCGCTTGACCTTCAATCTACACTTCTCGACCTTACGGTCAATCAGGTCATACTTGGCCTCCTTGTAGATCTTGTCAATCTAAGGGTTGATCATGTCCAGAAAGAGTTGTACTTATGAGTGAGTTTTATCTAAAGCATAGGCGTTCCAGAATTATTTGTAGCCTTTGGGGGTCTATAGCATGGACCAGAATAACATAGCTCTGAGAACTAGCAAATCACAGTCTTTCTACTCTATCAATATGCAATTTTAAATCTCTCCCAAGGCTAGTTCCCTCTGATTGACTTCCAAATAAGCCAGAGCACTTTCGAGATAGTCCCCGTACAGTGGTCTTTCACTTACTTTTTTCATCAGTTTGCGGTGGAACTGAGGATACCTCTTAGTGAAAGTATCAAATTATGTGTCCTCGAGAATATTTTTGACACAACCAATGCTCAGAAGTTGTAATCCTTGTATTTTTGACATGTTTTTGACCTTCTCAAGAGCGGAGGGCGATTTATTAAGCTGATAAGTCCTTCTATAGAAGAGGCTAGCGCTCGGAAGATCCATCATCTTTTCGTAGATCTCTGCCAATTCGTAGAGAAACTAAGCATTTTATTTGAGAAAGATCGCCTTATGGTAGCTCTCGATGGCCTAGAAATATTTTCCTTCTCGTTTGAGGTCGCGGGCTTGTTCGATTTTATCGGCCAAGCTTTAATTGATTATTTTATCCTTGGAAGTTTGTTTCATTTCGATTATAATATCAATGAGAGTAATATTGATTCAATTCAACGAAAGTCTTTGTTTCTAGTATATTATAAAGATAGCTCTTTCCAACGCTAAAAGTCATTTAAACTTAATAGAATACTCTATCATTCAGAGTAAACTGACCCAATCAATAACCATATAATTATTTATGCATAACAAAATCTAGTAAAATACTGAGGATAGTGCAACAAGAGGCTCGATTTGCTAGTTTTAGTTCAAAGGATAATAAGGAAGAGTGACAATACGAAGCAATTTCGACTCGGGTAACGGCCAAGCAGTCAAACAAATTTCCTCCTCAGCAGTATGATGAGATAAACACAGTATAGAATCGAATGTACAGTCGATGGCATTGAAACAGGACATCCCGTCAACTCCAAAGGCTGGTTCTATTTTCGGGCTTAAGGGTTTCCTTTGAAATCTAAGGTCAAATTTACGGTCGTCAAGGTACAAGCATTGCTGGGCCTTTATTATGTACACATAAATATAAAATAGTCAAAATATTCCCGCTGCTACAGGCCAGTCTATCGTACTTAGGCTCAACCTTGGCAAAGAGTAGTGAAATAATGCGAATTAAACCTGAACTAAGACAGTGAAATATAGTGTGTAATCGAGCACGTGTTCAAAGAAGATTGGATTGAATTCGCTTTCTGTTATCCTTATGAGTATAGTCGCAATGTTGAGTATGTCCAAAATTTGAAAGCTGAAAGAGAAGTCTATCTGCATAGATAAATAATGGTAAAATCTCCAGAGGATAGATAAGTTCACTTGCTAACAATTACCAACAATAATTTAGGGCAGTTAATCAAGGAAGATATGTTTGATGAGGCCCTTTTCCCTGATAGAAATAGACCAAAAAAATTTAACAAGCCTGTCGTGCTTATCACTGGCCGGGTGCATCCCGGTGAAACTGCAGCATCATATGCCATGTAAGGAGTAATTAATTTTCTGCTCAACAGTCAAGACCTTAGGGCTCATCTCCTCCGAGACATGTTTGTCTTTATGATAGTCCCCATGATCAACGTAGATGGTGTCTACCACGGACATTTTCGTATGGACACCTACGGTCACAACCTCAACCGATTCTACATCAACCCAAGCCTCACCAAGCACCCAGCCATCTACGGCATAAAAACTTTGGCTAAACATCTCATGCAATAAAATAGACTTTGCTTCTATTGTGATTTACACGGCCACAACGCAAAGAAAGGATGCTTCATATACGGAAATGCCTTTCCAGACTTTGTTGAGCAGGTATAGTCTCAGATCTTCTGTAAAGTTATGGGGACCAATCATGCAGGATTTGAGTATGAGTATTGTAATTTTTCGCAGAGACATATGAATGCTAAAGATAGGTGTGATGATTTGACAAAGGAAGGATGTGGGAGGGTTGTCATGCATCGAGAAGTAGGACTTGTACACTCATATTCATTGTAGTGTGGGTCAATAGCTGCTAATAAAAGAGAAGCATTGCCAAAAGTGATCAATCCTCATTTCAGTGCAGCAAACAGAGGACTACCTAATTAAGAAAGTGATGCTGATTAGTATGAGTAACTGGTCACCTTACCCGATAATTCAGTTCTTTTCACGGTCCATTCTTACCGATCTCTCGGAAAATCTCTTCTTATCTCTCTACTTGACATCTTCGACAGAAACCCTTACAACAGAGTCTACAACAGTCGGTACACTTCCATGGAGATGCTTCGGCGAGTAACAGCCTTCTAAATATTTCACTCTGCTGAGAGATTTCGAATGTTTGAGAAGAGTATTTTTGGGAAAGTCAAAAATATTAATTTGTTGGTCCAAGAGGTACTGTATAGCAAGAGTATGTATAGAGGACTGTTTGGAAATGGATGGTTTCAAGATGGATAGCTGAATAGGATATAGTGGCCAAAAAAATTACCTGGCTTATTGAGGACTCTGAACAAAGGAGATTCTTGTATGAAAATGAAAAAGGGCAAATCCCTGATGATTGGGGAGAGTCAACAATAGATATCCTTATAAAAAAATGAAATTGCAAATAGATAGGATGCTGAATAACCTGAACAATGCAGGTAGCCATAATTTCCTAAATAAACTGACAAAATAGTGTCAGCTGATGAGATAAAATCGAGCAAAAATGCTGTATAATATGCTTTCTAAATCAAATAATTTTGTGAGTAAGACAAGATATAATTTGATTAAATCCTTGAAACTGCCAGAAAACACAAACTAGATTTCAACAAAAGAAGCAGCGATCTTACAATCCACG
>Ga0100402_1002582_pt1 | contig 20266 bp, 16 predicted proteins | sample CryGeyme20150102_FD_80419 | JGI IMG/M metagenome (GOLD analysis project Ga0100402, IMG submission 80419) | Groundwater microbial communities from Crystal Geyser aquifers in Utah, USA - Crystal Geyser metaG 2015-0102 | ecosystem: Environmental > Aquatic > Deep subsurface > Groundwater | place...
ACGAACTTCAACTGAATTACTTCCTTGCTTCTGTTCCATGTATGACTCGAAGATAGACTTTTTGAATGAGAATAATACTTTATCTTTCCTATCAAAAACAAATTTAATTGGCTCTTTGACGGGTTTTCCATACTTGTAGATGACCTGATTACAGAACAAGCTTTTTTTGGTTACCTGTGCATCATTGTTCTTGAAGTGATTTTCCAAATATTTTGTTTCCTCCTTGAAGGGAATAGTCTTTTTGCTTTATGTCCCTTCATTTTTGTTTGGAGTATTAATATCAAAGTCATCGGAGGATCCTATAGCTTGGGTAGCTGTTCTACTTTTTCCCTTGATATTAAGCGACTTCTGTTGATTGAAAGAAATATCTTCTCCTGATTCCATGAACTATCTGAGTTGCTGGATTGATAAGTTAGCTAATTTCTTTTCTACTCTTTCTTTAATGGTTATTGATTTTTTATTTGTCAGCCCCTCCAACTCTTTTAGTAGTTTTTCTGACTCCTACTTTTTATTTTTCTTCAGATCCTCTTCTGCTTTTTTGAAGCCAAAGATGAAGAGAATGTCTTCATAAAGGCAAACATTCTTCTGAGGCTGATAGCTATCTTTATTCTTGCTTAAATATGCTCCTAATTCTTATTCGAATTTCTTGTCCATTTTTGAGAGAAAGGTCATGAGTTTAGATTGCTTTTTTTCATATTTGTGTGGGACTGAAGGAATATCAAATGAATCATCTTGCTCTGCGCTTTCGTATATCTCCTCTTTATTCAAAGTCTATGGTCTTGCCCTCTGCTCTGTGGATTTCTTTTTTTGCATTCTAACAAAATTTTCAATTATAGTTGTCTGGCGGGCTTTATTAGACTTATGCATAGTAATTATCAACTCATATTATCAGGCGCATTTATCTGACTTCATCTTTACTAAATTCCCTTTTGAACTATTTGGATGCTGTTTGCAGCATTATGACAATAATATACATACTGACATAATTATAGCATAAATGAAAAATCAGCACTTTTTCTTTTGGAATTGATTCTGCTTGATAATCTCAAACATTTTGATGTTTTCGTCTCTCAAATCATAGAGTGAAGTCACCAACATCTCGATTTATGCGTCCTTGCTCCTGTTTACTTCAGTGATCACTCTTTCTAGCCTCTTTTTTTCACGCTCTAAGTCATTCATTTTGTCAATCTTTTTACGGTTTTTTATGTTATCTTTTTCAAACTATTTTATCCTGAGTCTTGCTCGATTCAGTTATTCTTCAAGGTATAGGATTTAATCGCTCTGGTCTTCAATAAAATTATACCCGTTTGTGTCTGATTATATTTCAGCTGGCTCACTCTTCAATCTCTTAATAGTCCTTTAAGGTTTAAGTCTATCCTTTTTATCCTTCTTGTCTTATTTATCTTTGTCTTGATATTCAAACCTGTTCTGAAGGGTCTTGATAAACATATCTTTATCTTCAATCATTTTCATTAGCCGTCTCTTCTCTTTTTCAGCATAGTTGGCTTTTTGCAACTCAGATAAAGCTTGATTATACAGCTCCTTGTATTGCTCAAGGGTTGTTTCTACTTACTCCATATTTTGACCTTTTACCTTCAGAGCAGATATTTCTTATTTCAGCAAAGATGTTTCTAGTTCATTTTATCGAACAGTCGTCAATAGTTTTAGTTTGAGATTTTATATCAGCATTTTTTGTTTTTAATTCTGGAATTGCATCTCGTCAGAGTTAACACTGTGATCTGTCGTCTTTTTCATCTCAAGCTACTATTCGTAATTGATTAGCTTGTCTCTGAGGTCCTTGACCTATCTCTGAAGTTGTCGATTACGACGAAGCAAGTCATTGATCTATGTTTGCAAAAGAGTGTTTTACTGTTTCAGTTGATTCATCTAATCCTCCAGCTCAACAATTCTGGAGTTTTAAGGCTTGAATATATCTTATTAATTAGTGGCTCTTTTGATGATTTAGACAAAAACTTTCTGTATGTGTGGGCTCAGAGTCATTATTTTTTGAACATATTGCTCTTTCTTTGGAGAGGCAAGCAGCACTGTCATTACGATATCAAAATATTTGGTTAGTTCTTCCTGAGAAAAGTGTTTGGCGATCTAAACGACATCTATCTCTTCGATTTTATCTTTACTCAACATTCTCCTGTCATAAAATGTCCCTATTTTCCCAAAGATCTTCTTCAGGTTACTCACTTTATTGATCCATTTTGGGCATTTGAGGTCCAAATCTTCAAGAGAGATCTCAATAGATTCACTATCTATGAGCATAAGAACAAAGGGAATGCCTGTACAGAAGTGCTAAGGTTTTGTTGGGTTGAGATCTTGAACTTCATAGAATGTATGTGCAAAATGCAACATGGCTTGATAGTGTTCGATATCATTCATCTTCTTCTATAGTTTATGTATACAATAAATGTTAGCGGGGACAAAAGCAATTATATTTCTAAAAGGACTGATTCATGAGTCATTGGTTGTATCAAAAGCGCTATCAACTAATATTGATTAGCATCATTATAGCTACGTGTTTAAAAGATTTTATTCTACTTTCAATTTATAGAAGTATACGGAATAATGAAACTTTCTTTACGGTATCAGGCTTAAGTAACTCTTGATGATTGAGAAAAGGGCAACTCCTATGAACAATATGATGACCTATTCCGTTATACACAAATAAGTTGCCTTGCATTATTTAAAGAAAATTGTTCGAAATTCCATATGAGTTATATTCTAAAATGGAAAGAAAATTATCTCTCACTCTTTAGCAAAAACAAGTCCTTGTGCCCTACTTGAAGAGAGCGACTGTCTCCTCTCGATTCCAGAATGTTCAAAGTTATCAGAGACTATCCTCCAATCATTCCATAAACGACCAAACTTCCAAAACATCAGAACCAAGCATGATGGAGGAAGAGTTGCTACTCAGCCAGGAGTTTGAAAAAAAGTTGAAAATGGGAAGATCAAGCTCAACTCTCGAAAGTTAGAGGCTGTTGATTTAGGATTGTATCAGATAGTTCAACGAAGATATGAACGAATAAGGACATGAGAAGATTATTTAATAGGATAAAAAGGTGGAGGAGGAAGGCGAGGCTGACAAGAAATTTTTTGGAGAATAAATTCTCAATGAGAAGAGTTTTCGTTCCATACTTTAGAGTTTAATCATGGAACATTGATAATATACAATTTAGTCAAAACATCAACTTTATTGGACAGAGATAAACTCGAAGATTTGATAGTGAGTTAGGTTATCTTTATTTTATAAGATGTACCCATATATTTTGAATAACTATCAAGAGTATAATTATAAAGTTACATCTTCTAAGATATGCTTCCCAGACTCCTCGATTGAATATACTCTCTCAATGATGTCAGTCTCAGAATAAAATTGGAGTCCCGTGTTTCTTATGAGAAAAAGTTCTTCATTCCATCCCATTTCCATTTGACTGTGAGATTTCATCACAAAAATCAAAGGAAAAGGAATCTTCTCGCATGTAGAATGTCTTGATTTCTTGTTTTGCTTAAGCCAGAAACTGAGTGCTTTTTTCTGAGTCTTAAGTTTGTTCAGAAGCTCCCTTTTCTTCTCAACTCTTACCTTGATCTATGATGTCTTCTGGTCAAAGCGTTCATGATAGGAGGCCATTGTTGGAGGTGGATTTATTCCAATATGATTATTATCTCTTATGAGCAAGCCTGCTGAGATCATGACATTAAGGGCATCATAAATTCGCCTTTTGATATTTTTCTCATTCTTTTTACTTTCCTAAATATTATGGAGCAATTACATCTAGATGCTACTGCTTGAGACAGCTGATATTACTCTCAATAAACTGTACGATCTATCCCTGAGATACAGGTTAGTTCGAACGAATCAGTTTTATCAGTAACTTCGCTAGATCTTTTAATCCAGTACGGTACCTGGATAAATGAAGATCATTTTGAATAGGAGAAGAAGGAGTTGGAGAGTATTTTACTGATGGAGGGGAAGGAAATGACTATGGCTGTTGGGACAGTTCATGAAAATTGAGGTCATGATCTGAAATATGAAATGCATTGTTTGGGTGTTCCTATTAGAAGAGAATATTCGAGCTGATGGAGTCATCTCTAAGACGGGAGAACAGATGACTGTTGGAATCAAAGAAGTTGAACTGATGACCTAATGAGGAATCGAAATTTGGCCAATTCATCTTGGAGGCTTATGTTATTTTTATGTCCCAAGAGAAAACTACAGCTATAATATCTGAACAAACAAATCAAAAAAAACTGTTTTAAAAGCTATCTTGAAAGTAATAAACAAAGGAGAGAGAATTCCGTTAAGGGAATGATCATCATTTTGAATGAGTGCCTAAAAATTTGAATCGTAAATTTAATATATAAATTGGCGCAACACTTCATTCATTACTTGCATTTTTGTCATTTGCCAAAAATATTGAAAAACTTCTGCAATAAAAAGACCTTCTTTGGCCCCGATTGCAAATTTTAAAGATGTTTTAGGCACCCTGAAATTTGTTTTACATTGAAAGGTCCTATAAAAATGCAAAGAGAAGCGCATTAAAGATTTGAATATCTTGAACTTAGAAAGAACTATGTCATAAGTTGAGCTGGAAAAAACTGTCATACCTGTCAAGCAATAATCCTGCTTTGAGTAAAAGCAAACCGAATAAATATAGAAGTAGTATAGCAAACCTGTGATTAGCGAATAATGCATTAAGGTTTAATAACAGTCCCAGTCCCAGTCCCATTCCCAAGAACCTCCAAAACAAGCTGGAAAAAGAATGCCTACTTCTTAATAACTGGTTGAAGCTTTAGTTTTGATCAAGAAATTGCTGCCTCATCGAGACCCTGTCAGGGTAATTACCAATCTGCGACAAACACTTCTTCAGAGAAACTCTTCTGAATAAGGCTTAGTTTCAAGAATTTCTGGTTCTTCTTCTGAAATAACCCATTTTTACACAAAATAATAACTGCTTCAGACTCAGTTTGCTTCGCCAGTTGAAGAAGTTAGGTACAAGTAAAAGCGACTGATTGCCAAAGCTTTTGTTTCAAAGGGTTACGGCCTTTAGCATGCCCTTGATGAGTGTAAAAGAGCAAAATTTAATGCAAGCCATTTATCCAAGGATTACTACAAGCTGAAATATGGTCAAATTGCTAGCTTAGCTTTTAATAATCTTGAGAAATTCTTGAGATAAGATTGCAAGAAAACTGTGGAACCAATAACCAGAGAATAATTGAAGAAGGTCATGACTTAGTTACTGAAAAAAAAAAGTTAAGATTAAAATAAGGAAGAATTACTCGTGTTCAAACAATATTTCAGGCTCTCTTATGGTCTTAGCAGTGTTACTTTAAAGGAAAAGTAAAGTGTCTAATTTTATGAAAAGGTCATGAAGCCACTAAGAGGAGAACAATTATATGGTCAGAAGGATTCCAAAATAATAGTCGAAAGCAAAGAAATAGGGAAGTAAACTGATCAAAATAAATCACAACTAGCCATCAACACTCAAGAGGTTGTTGAAACGTATATTCAATACAAATCTTTGCGCAAAACGGCCCAAATTTTGAATATACATCTTCAAAAAATCAGTGATATACTTGTGGAGCTTGTCGAGAAAGGCATCAAAAGGATTCAAGAAAGTCTAAACAAAGAACAATGCTAATAATATCAGCTTCTAACTGAGTAGTTAACGTACGAGCAAATAGCCTATATTTGCAAAATTAAATAAGCTTAGGACTCAAGAATTCATATTCTTTCTACCTTGCAGCAAGAAGACATTAAATAGCAATAGGCAGTATCGACTCTTTAAAAAGTTAGAAATATTCTATCAAAGATGAAATAAAATTATCCATGTCATTCCATAGAATCTTCTGAATAGGAAATTCACAAAGAAAAAGAAGAGGCCATCCAACCATAGTCCCAGAAGCACCATTAATCTCTTGAAGTTTATCATGAAGATGAAGATTGATTGTATATGATCAGAGTCACTATTTATTTCTTTTTAAAACCCGAATTTGCGAATTGTTGAACATTTTGGATCGTTGCAGAATAACTTGCTTAGGGTGTCTGGCTTTCAGAAACTACCCGTCGATCTGGAAGAAAGTCATATGGTCAGGATTGTTTGGATACTCTCTGAATTTAATATAGAAAGGCCCTTAGCCCTGAGCTACTTTTGTTGCTAGTCCTACGTCAATTTACAATTTTCCAAAGGCTTTCTCCAGACCCATCATTCCTGCTTCACTAAAGCTCACAATTTCAATTTTTTTATCCATACAGGAATGTTCTGTATCTTCAATCTTCAGTTGAATCTATTCATTGTCTTTTGCCTTCTTCCAGATGTCTGACGTTCCTCCCATAAAACTGTTAATGTTGAGGGCAAGTAGGTTTCTATTGGTTTGAAAACTCTGAGTCATTTTTAGACCCGACATCAGGTTTTAGCCAATCTTCCCAATATTTATTTAAAAAGGATTGGGTGGCAAAATATCAGTCCAAGATTTATTGTCTCCCTCAAAGACGACATCTCCCTTCATAGTCATAACCTCAACCAACTCACCGATAGTTTTCAAAGTAGAAAAATTACTTTTGATTCCCATTGCCCCATAAACTGCAAGGTTTCCCAATCTATTCTTGGTTCTTCGCTTATCAAATTAATATCCGATTTCTCCATCGATACCGAAGCTGAAGTAGTTACAAAAATGTTTCTTTATGCTCTTTTCAGGAAGAATAACATCCTCAGCATTCTGAACCTTCTCAAATTTTCCATTATTCGTCACTGTCATCTCGACTTCCCAAATATCAAGGAAAGAATGTTATGCTGTTCTCCATAGTCGGATCAATTTTTTTAATTCTTAAAAATTGTTTTCAGTCAAGGAAGTTTGCTCCTTTCCCCAACCAAGATAGCGAGAAAAGTCATTGCCGGTTCCAAGGGGAATGATAGCAATGGGAACAAGAGTCGGGTCGATTTGATACCTGGCTAACTATGAAACAACCCACATAACAGTTCCATCACCTCCACAGACAACGGCAATGACTGGCTTTTTTTGCTCAGTATACTCCTTGAGTTTCTGAAAGCCTTCCTCCTTGTTTTATCTCATATTGAAGAAGTAGGTATCATATATAGTACCATCAAGCTTGAAGTCAATGCGATCAGTCTAAATAAAAGCAAGTTTTACATCGAGCTATTTGAGTTTTTTCCCCACTCCACTTCCAGAACCGCTGTTGATGAACATGAAAATACTAAATTTAACCCAGTTATTCTCCATCTAAATATTAATAATTGTAGTAATAAATTCTGAGTTTTTAGCTGATATTTAGCCATTTATGATAAATGAAAGATTTATGGCAAGATTCAACATTTGAGTGATAACATGTTAGATCATCTGACGTTGGCGTCAGTCGTGAACTTGGCGTAAAGCAAAGTATCCTTTTTGTTGTCGCTGCTTGAGATCACTGAAACTGAAGCAATCAGAACGAACACGAACAACAGAGAGAAGAAGAATTTGATCAAGTAGGTTCCTTGCTCTTCATCAGCCATAGGCTCAGGCAACTCTTGCAACTAAATAAACAAATATATACTCTTCTGTGTCGAGCAATGGAGGATTTTCTCTCCCGATCGAATAAAGCAGCCAGTCTCTTGATCTCCTTGGCAGTCCCTCTGATAATATGAACAAGCTGGTTCTTCTCGATCATCGAGTCGATCAAAGCTTCCTGATTAGGAGGAAGGGAGGTCACCTGGAACAGGTGAGGAGTTTCCTTAATGAATTGCTGAAGAAGATTGCCCTTGAGTTCGAGTTATTCCTTCTTGTCTTCAGAGTGGTGGGTCTGAATGAGAGAGAATGTACATCTTCTTTGCTGGGGTGTTACATAAAGGCCAACATGATGTGGTCGGGAGCATTGGCAAGGGAAGGTCTGTGTTCTCTTGCGAATTCTTGTAAGGCAGGAGAAAGGGTGGTTGCTTCGTCATGTCTTCCCATGATCACTTTCAGGTAGTTGATGTACTCAAGCTCATCTTGAGGGGTGAACTCTGTGCGAGTATTCTGGATGGTGACTGTTTTATGGGAGGGCTTACCTTTGGCTGAGGAGAGGATAAGAAGGAGTCCAATCAGAACTATCTTGTGATCCATCATTATCAAATAATATCAATTCCGTCTCAGCTACAGATCTATAAAAAGCACAACTCCCCAGCCAACTATAAATTGGAATTTTGCAGACTTTAAATAATATCAATCACGAATAACTGTTCTCAAGGCCGTAAGACTGTTTATCAACTGCGCTTTTCTTCTCCCACTCATTAGCCTCCATCGAATGCTTTGTCAGATAATTTTTAACGACAATGTTCTGCTTTTTTGACACATCAGGACAGTATGATTCCATGACCAGAAGCTCACCTTCTCTGAACTAGTTCTTACTAGTTCCATTGTAAATGCATGTAATATCGTATGTGTTGTCTGTAATTTTGAACTTTTTCTCTAATCCTCGAGCCATTTTGATAGATCTGAATTGAATAAGTGGTACCTTGGCTTAAGCACTCCAGTTATGACGAAAGGCGAATTATTTTTTATCTAAGCTTCAACGTACTAGCTGACACTCAACATGGGCATTCCTGTATTCTTCAGTAAGAGGCAGTAATACATTGGAGAAAAGGGTGAGCCCTAGCTGTATACCCCCAGCTAACATAAGAAACTTGATGGCTGGCAGCCTGCTGGCAATGATGTTCATGTGATAAATATAATTAAGCTAGTTAGACTATTCAACATTACAGTTTACTGTCATCAGGGATGTTTCAAAATATTATGAATAGCAAATCACGTCAGATCAATCTCAACGTATGATTTCATTCTGTGGCTCAAGCCAGCAGTTTTGTTGATATACTCTTAATATGTGAAGGGTTTTGTTCTATCAACAGCAGATCTCATCTGACTAGGAACTGCTACTTTGTAGGGAAGATCAACAAATTCCCCAACCGATCCAAAATTCAGCTTTTCCATTTTGTTCACCACATCTTTAAGTTCTGGATCATTAGAAGAAGATTCCATCTGATGACTTATCTCCTCAATCTCTTCAATTAGCTTTCTTGATCTGTCGATAATGCTTTCCTCATTGACTATTTACTAGCTTTCCTGGTTAAGAAGGGATTCTAGTTAATTCTGCACAGAGCTTTTTCTAGATGGTTTTGTGCTGGTTTTTTTCGTTTCAAGTCGATTGCGAGATCTTGAACGATCTGATCTTTTCAATTTCTATCTTTATCTGTTCGGCTCTTCAAGTCTCTCTTGAAATTATTGCAATTTTCTTTCAACAATTTATCTGAGTATTCGGTTCTTTTCAGCTATCGCAGTCCATATTATCCGAGCTCTTTCATAGAGTTCCTTGAATCGGCTAAGGGATGGTCCCTCACCTCTGATTTTTTCATCATTGGTGGCATACCGGGCATACCACTTGCGATGATACTCTTGCTCCTTGTATATGTTTTGATCAACAATATCGTATTGGTGCCTGTAAATATATTCGTTGAGTTCGATCCACCCTTTTGGTAGTTTTTTCGAATGAAATTGTCCATTGACCACAGGAGCACCTTCTTCTATCTTAAAGGCAGTTGACGAATCTTTTTTGGCGTTATGCTCAAGTGTCTATCTTGCCAAATGAGGTTTTGGAAAGTAAATGAGACAGTTTGATTTATCCAGAAAAATAACTCTGATTTTCTCTCCCGATGAAAGACATACCGAAAAAATATTTTTTAGTTCAGCCGGTTGCAAAAAGTCTATTCCGAACACCATGATCGTGTCATCAGAGGTTATGGTGTGCTCTCCGTATTCAGGATCCCTTCTCGGCTTATAGAACTCTTCAGCAACGTCGATTTCCTGAGGCACATTGAAGAACTTTTCCACTCTTTTTTGAAGGAGGATTTCTTTTTCATGCTAAGACAGATTTGCATATCGAGGGTTGTCTTTGAGTAAGTACTTGGCGTTGAGGAATGTTTGATCAAACTACTTACCTGATTCCATCTAGTTTTTAATTTTAGAGCGAATTCAATAAAGATAAAATAGGAGACAATAGCATGTTTATAATTGTGTGAATTTCTTTATCTAGTCGACTGGGGCAAAAATATGAACAATTTTTTATCAATTAATTCGAAACCAATTCTTTGGCTCACTATATAAGCAAATTGATCTAGACTTCTTGATTCATCCTCTTTGTTATACTTATAAAGTATTTTAAAAATATGCGCCACACTCAATTACCTCAAAGTGTTCTCTCAGCTACCTCCCTCACCTCAGACATCACTTCAGAGCAGCAACTGTAGGCACTCATCAATCCCAAGGCCCATTATCAAACAATCCCAGCTTCTCCTCAAACAACATCACACCTCGCCCATCTCATTCCAACTCTTCTCAAACAAAGCAAGTAAATATACTTTTATTTAGGGGAAAGATCATTGACGTCTGTCTGCCTTACCAGCGCAGCTGTAAAAGTGTCCACGACCAGCACTACCTAGGTAGGTATGTCTTTATAGATGGGAAGTTAGTGGCAATTCGATTGGCCTCTTCAAACACGAACAAATATGGTAACTATCCCCATTCCCATCTCCTAAAGTGGCCAAAAAACTTGGTAGAAGAAGCTCCTTTGCCTGGCGAATTCGTGAAGTATCGTCCAGCAGAGACTTCTAGGAATGGGAAAATTTTCATAGGGGACTTCATTATTGAGCTCAAAAATGCTATTCTAGGTCTACTTTTCCTGAGTGAACTGAAGTAACATCCCAGAATTGTGGATGAATATATGAAGTCTGGGGTGACCATCCTCAGCATTATGGATGACACCCCTCATCCACATTCTGCAGGCCAAATAAACAACATAACATGCAAAGCTCCCAACCAGAGCATCATCAACCTTAAACCCACTCATCTCCACAAACATATGCTCATGTACTCAGGCATGAGATATGCTACCCTTGAATCGGTATACATGTCGATCGGGGTAATAGCTAGCGAAGAGCGTATTTAGCTGGGCTCATCATTGATTGTGAATGATACTTGCCTCAGTGTAGTATGTGACCTGCCAAAAAAGAAGGAGGAAAAAGATTCATCAATCGATCTTGATGGAACCCCAGCAGTCAACATCAACATGGAATTTCCAACTTCAAGAGATAACTTTCCTCAAAAGGTCACGAAAGACCAAGTAGGCCTGAAACTTCCATAGCTTAATGCTATTCCAAGAAAATTTGACAACTTGATACCTGTCCTAAAGCTTCTCTATCTGTTCAAGCATGTGAACAAAGGAAAACCCTTTATCTTGCCTAGTTCTATTGACACCAACCTCATCATCGAATTGAATAAGCTCAAGACTCTCTTAGACAAAAATATTGAGGACATCTTTCAGATATACAAATATAAGGACAACAATGATGAGATTGGAAACTGGATTAGCAAGGTCAAAATTCACGAATCTCTTGAGTCCCTTATTATCAGCAAGAAGAATGAGCCAGTCTTTGTCTATACAGTAGGAGAAAAGGAATTCAGCTACTTTGAAATATTGTCATCAAAATATTAAAACGTTCGAATCTGCAGCTTGCTCTTATCAAAGGTCACCGGTGCCAATCATATCTCTCACCGCAACTAACAGGTTCACAAGATGACAAACTTTGTTGATGAGGTTCTCGAAACCCCTGTGTACGACCTTTCCCAAATTCTAAAAATAGCAAGATCTGAAAAATTCAAATTGAGCCAAGAATAAATTATTGAGGCTGTGACGCTGAAAGTTAAAGACAAGTATCGTCAGTGTTTCAACTTGAGCCCTCTTGCGAACTATTTCATAGAAAATGAGCCAAGCACGATAGAAAGAGATTTGATTGATGCGGAGTTGAGTCTAGCTTACAACTAAGGAGGAATCAAAGTATATCGCTAAAGTTCATCCAAAAAACCTAAACCTGTAGCATAAGAGAAAACCCCAGAGAAGAAAGGATCACACGAAAACACATTTGAGAAAAAACTTCAAGCAGCAAAGAAAATGAAGAAAAGGCAAATATCAAGAAAACATATTAAATGTCATAGTTGTCAAGCACATATGGACTCTAGTTTTACATATCACTGTAGGCAATGCCAAATCGATGCTTGCCTGCCCTGCATTGAATAGCTTGGCAAAATTACTGAAAAAGATCACAAAGCATACTAAAAATGCATAGTTTGTCTGAAGTTTTGTCGGTGTCGTGACTGTAAAAAACAGCTACAGAGCGAGTACAAAGACCTATTCGAACCTCTGCTTGCAGAATAGTAGCAAGTAACAATTTACCAACCTGCGGGACATAGCGAAGATGGTTGTTCTAGATGTCTGGTTATTGGAAGACCACTCAATAACATCAAAGTAATGTGCTAAAAATGTCAAGCCAGCTAATGCTACTTTTGTCTAAAAGAAGCCAAAAAAATGAAAAACCACTTTAAGTGGACATGTAAATAATGTAGAGAAGAAAATGAAACCATGCAGGAAGAGGTAAATGTTGAGGTCAATAAGATTGAAGTAGAGAAAAATAAGGCAGAGGAAGGGTAAGTTATCCAGTAAACTCAAAAGATAACACTTCCTGAAATACCTCCTGTTGTCCCTTCTATTCCTGGTCCACAACTCAATAATCATTGGCCATATCGTATGCCTGTGCCACAATTCTGGGTAAACAGAGGAATTTATCAGTTACCTAGGAATGTTCAACCACCTCAACCCAACAGGAGAGTGCCTTTGCATACAAATTTGGAAAAGTAGAGGTCAAGTAAAAGACATAAATCAAGCTCATCATCATCTTCATCTTCTTCTGGTTCATCTTCTTACAAGAGAAGAAAGGACAAAAAAAGAGTTTAACATAAAAAAAATAATTCTGCAAAATCTAATCAGAAAGCAGTCTACGTCAGTGCTAAGTTAGTCAGTCCTAAAAAATCCAAACGCTCATCGTCAAGTTCCTCAGATTCTTCAAGTTCTTCAAGCTCTTCTAGTTCATCCAGATCAAGGTCAAGATAAGGGAAAAGAAAAGACTTGATATTGAAAGATCCACGAAAGAGATCATCATTTCATAAGGAATCTCTAGTTCCATAGATCAACACAAAAAGCATATCAGCAAGGTAAACTGAACTATTGAATAAACCATCGAAACCTCTTTGGGGAAGCTTTAGCTAAATAAGATAGGAAAAGATTCACGAGAAGAGAAAATCAGAGACTGAGCCTATCAAGAAGCCAAAAGATAATTGCATCATCCCAACAGATCGATACATCAGCAAATAGGACTACGACTATTGATTCATGATAAATAAATTCTTAGTATTGTAATTTGACTTTGAAATGAATTTTGCTGAAAAAATCATATAGATCAGCAAATTATGGATGATGTTTTTCTACTCAAGTCAAAATTATACTATTTGTTATCTTTTTTGACCATAATTGTTCCTCTCACTGGCATATCGTTCACAAACTAGGCGTTGATAAAATCTCCTGGGTTACTCCATTTATAGTATCCATGACAGCCTTCAAGCTTGTTGTTGAAGACCGAACCTTTGTATTGATCTCCGTTTTTGAAATTAATTTATACGTTTTCTCCATGTTTGTAGCCATTTTACCAGGGTCCTCTGTATTATCCTCCATTGTTGGCATAGTTGTATATCCCATAGCCTTCACGATTAAACTATCGAAGGTCGCCTTAGTATTTGTCTCCATTACTGTATATAATCGTGCCTCTAAGAAATTTATCGTTTTCCCACCAGCCTACTATCTCTGTCCCGTTGGCCATAATGAGCCTTCCATCTCCATGTTTCATATTGTTCTTCCAATTTCCATCGTACTATCCTTCAGGCTATTTATATAATCCTCTGCCCTCTTTCACGTTGTCGATCCAATTTCCTTTGTAATATTTGTTGTGGTTGTAAAAATACGTTCCGAAGCCTTGTTTCCTGCCATTCATCCATTCGCCTTCATAAATGATTTACTATTTGGTCATAGCTCCAGCTGGCTTACGAACCAATGTTCCTGCTCCATGCATTTTACTCTATTTAAAATAGCCTCGGTACTGTAAATTTTGATTTGTGAAGTCATAAACTCCATAACCTTACAAATATTTACCCCTTTTGCTGCCAGAATAATGATCCCCATTTGGGTAGGTGTTCACATAATCCTCATCGTTTCTGTTCATAACTTCATATTGGGCTGATTTGATGGGAGCTGCTTCGTCCCTTGATGACGTTGGTTCCTGTGAGCCTATTAAAAATTGAGGAGAAGGGACTAATGATTCACCAGAGTGCTGGTAGGGTTGTTGCAAACCTGGTTGGATATTAAGTGTACTTCCTGTGTATGGAGGATTGTATGGGTAAGTGGTTGAGGCAATAAGATTGTTTGCTGGGTTGGATCTAACTACATCTCTTTGATTTTGCAGAACTGTCTGCTTTTGATTTGAGGAGCGTTTTCGATCATTTGTCAAATTTGAATTGGGTGTATTCCTTTATTATAGGAGAGATACCTTGGCGAATTCTTTTTGTTGAAGCTGCTACTGACCTCTTGTCTGTATGCAGGAGAGTAAAAGTTGTTTCCCGCATTCATTTAATATTCTTCCTAAACATTGTTGCCCAGAGAGGTATCACTCATGAATGCTTCTTGAGCTGCATTTCGAGGAGAGTATTGATTATCTTTGACGGTAAATTTAGCTGGTGGTGAGGTGACTTGTTTTTTTCGAACTGACATGTTTCTTATGGATAATAAACTATTCAGATAACTATCATTTCAGGAAAAATGCCTACTGAACACCACGATGAAGATGACAAATGGATTCATGGATTAGACTGACTAGCCTGGCAAGTTCCTGCTTCTATGGATGCATTTGCTTGATTTGATACAGCTCTTTTATTTGCTGATGAGTCTTGAGTCCGGATATTAACTCGTTCTTTTGAAAGAAATTGGTTTTTATGGTCATGTTCTCAGCCGGCTAGAAGTTGAATCTATGAACAAGTGTTTCCCAATTACTGACCTTGTAAATTTAGTCTGCATTTTCGAGAAGCCAATCTTGCAAATCGATGCAGAGTTAGTAGATAATGTTACCAACTAAAAGTCTGTTGTTAGAGGCGGTCTTTCTCGGAAAGTTAATCGAACTTTGTTGACTAGTTGTAGAATCAAGGGCCTTTATCCTACTAGCTGATTCTTACTTTCTTTACCTGGCTTCCCTTTCGAAAAAAATATTGAAAAGAAGAATTTTTACAAAGACAAACGATACTATCGAGACCATTTCCAAGTATTTGTCAGCACTCATGTATCCGAACTGCTCAGATACACAAATCAAATTAAGCTCCTCAGGGGTCAAAAGAGAATGCTGGCTCGCATAACTCCCATGTCGGCAAATATGATAAATCATTTACACAAATTTAGGAATTTTTATGATTTAAGCAATACATTGCTAGAGGTTTCGCAACTCAAGAGAAACTAAGGACTTAATATACTCTATTTTTTTGTTGACTATTTTGACGTCATCTTTGGGATAAATTAAATAGTCTTCGCCGGACTGCTCTTCAATTATAGAAAGGGTCTTCGCTGAATGCTGGCTCATGAATTCTTTCAGTTAAAGAAGCCTCGAGCTTAATTTTTGTTAGACAAAATGATTAAGCTTTAGTTTTCTATTAAGTCTCATTCTTTTGTTAAAAGATTTTAAGTAAATGGGAAACAAAATACAGTTTACTACTTTTCGAAATTTTTTGTATCCAGAACTGCGGAACTATTGTCTCTTTGATTGTTTGATTTTCTCTTTTGGAGGTACTATTTGTTGCTGACTAAGTACTTTCACAGCTAAATTGTGCTTAATTTTGAAATTATTAATTTTTTTAGGCCGGCCTATCAGAATTCCTTTTGTTTGCACCTAACAATTATGAGTATACTTAGGTTTTATCGATAAAAGACTTTCTCTTTTTAATTATTTGGCTTATATTTAAAAAATACTTTCTTTTCTTGCTTCTCTGGGGACAAGGGGCTCAAAATACCAAATAGGTTTGTATATGGTTCTGTAGTCAGTTTCATTGCTGACTGTATGAGGAGAGACTATCCCTTTGATTGTTTAAACGTTGTCAGTTTATTATCTCGTAGTTTATTTGTCGAACAGCTCTTACTTAATGTTGACTATTCTGTCTCTGAGTCTAGTTATTTTTCCGTTCAAGGAAATTGAATCCACAACACTCCTAGCTCTTATTCTCCAACGATTATCTTATATTTTAGTCTTCCTCTTCGTTGAGGTTCGCTTCTTTAAGGATAAATTTCTTTGGGCCCCAAATTCAGCTTCTTTATGGAGTAACGAATCTAGATACTCGTCAGAAATGGTCTTATATCTTTTGCAAGGGGTTTTTGCGAACTGTTGACCTAATATTGAGCTCGGCCGACTTCGCATTGTAAATATATATTTTATTTATGTAAGGCATATCACTTCTGATAAAGTTCATTCGACCAGGGGTTCAGGTGAGGAAAAGTCATGTGAGACTCCAATCTCTTCTCAAGCCATCTACCTACGCTGATGATATTTTTGAGAGATTCAGGGCTATTTTTCCCCAAAAGGTAGGTATTAACCTCTTCAGCGATAGAGTTTTTGTACTTGGGGTCCAATATACTATTTGGGCACTACTTAATATCGGAAAAAGCTAAATAAGTCATCACTTTCTAGACCATATCCATTCTCGCATTCTGATTAACTAAAATAGTACATTCTTGTCGACAAGAGGGAGCAATTCCGTCCTCGATTTGATGATAGCAGTCTAAAACTCCCCATCTCTTATATACTGGAGAATTTTCAGGCACAACAGTTGGAATATAAGCTCTTCTTACCTCGCTTCATCTCTGCTGGTGAGTTCATATTGCTTAAGTTTGGAAATAGCTTAATCAATTTTATTATCCTTGATGAGTGCCTTTATTTCCAGTCTTTTTGTAGTGGCTTGCTGATTTGTTTGAGGGTTGCTCTAATATTTTTTCAGCAACTCAGGAGATAGTCCTGCTTCCTTAGCAAAAGTCTAAGCAACGTCGAAGTTCCCTTCGGTTATCAAAAAATTGTAAATGTGAACCTTGAGGGCTGGGCTCTCCTCCTTATGGACCGACTTGGACCAATCAACACGACTAACAGCTGGTGCTTATCTTAACTTAGCTGGAATTTCTTAGCTGGGTTATCTCTATCGATTATGCCTGACTGTTGCAAACATTTTTGGGAATTATAGGACCTATTATAGCCTCCCTTGTTATAGTCATTACATATTTGAATTAATGAACCTAGGCAAAGGGGAGCTGCTGGGCTGGATCAACGATCTGATCGAGGCTGAGTACATGAGCGTGGAGATGCTTGCTGATGGTATCGCTTACGCTCAAGTTTTAGACGCCATCCATCCAGGGTGCATAGCATTGAGCAGATTGAACTATACTCCCAAATATTCTGATGACAACCTCAGGAACCTCAAAATAGTAGAAGATTCTCTAAAGAAGCTCAGAATCAATCAGCCAGCTAGTTTTTAAAAAATTGCAAAGGGTATGTTCCAGGACAATATCGTCTTCTTACAATGGCTGTATGGATATGCCCGCAGAAATGGAACTGAATAAATGATGGAATATCTGGGCTTTGAAAAAAGACAAAGAATGCTGGAGAGGCAGGGTAAGGCAAGAAATGAGATGAATCTTCATTTGGTCCCGACTCAAAAGTACCAAGAATAGTGGGAGGCTGGCCATGAGGCTGAAGAAGAAGTAGAAGTGGACCCAAACCTGATTGAAGGACGTATTTAGGGAGTCTAGAGCTATGTTCATGGATTATAGAGCGATCTGAAAGACATGATGGAGCTTAACTGGAAAAAAATGTTCAACATTGATAGATCGATATAATAGAGGAACTCTTACTATAGTCTACTAGTCAGCATCTCGAAAATGTTGGATAGCGAGCCTCCTTCAATGCTCCGGGATAAACTAAAAGAAATAGTAGGAGATCTTCCTCCTGAATACGAATGATCCTATCAAGTTTATTGTGATGAAAATAAATTTGAATGAATAAAATTAACGCGCAAAAACAAATCAAATTGAATTTTTATGTTCCATGAAGACCAACACCCTGTCAATTAGTGTGTCTTTCTTGCCCTTGTCATCCATGCCGTGCATTCGAAGATAGGACTTCAAATCGTTCACTTTCAAGTCTTTTAGTCTTGCATCCAAAATTAAACTCTCAACCATAGCTATAAGGTCATTGTTTGTATCCTCTTCTTTGACCTCAATCACCTCATTTACCTTTGAAGATTTAGACTTTGCCATATGCTCCTCTTTTACTTCCATCTTTGCCAAAGGTTTAGCCTTGCCTCTTCGAGCTCCATATTCTCCCATATCTTACTCTTTGACTCCAGGTGTAGGAGTTGTAGAAGTTCCTCCAGAACATCCGTATCTATCTCCTTCGCAATCTAAAATCACAGTTTACTTGACAAGATCTATCACATCTCTGAAATTATTGAATCCCTAGATGTCAGGTTAGAGCAAATCTGGCCTTAAAGTGACATCCTTTTAATTGAGAGCATGAGCTTGCAAATGGCTATAAAATTTCTGAAGAGCTGGGCTTTCGAAATTTCTGAAATCAAAGTCGTGAATGGTCAGGTTGTTGATTAGCAATTTTGTGACTTGGACAAGTTCAGTAGATATTTACTGAGGTTTGCAGATAGTTTTGTCTCCTACAAAATTTACAATATCTTCAGCAAATGGAAGAATGACCATGTTAAGTCCAGGAGGAGTTTGGAAATGGTCTTATTCATCGTACTTTTCCTCTTGAGGGTACAAAGCTGCAAACCTCAATTAATTGTTGTTTCTAGGAACGAGTTTCACGATAGCTACTAAATTTTGACCTGCTAATTCTTTAATCAAAGCATCGAGAAATTGAGAACTTCCTTGAATATGTTATTCATCGGGATATAAAAAGTAGCTTGTTCGAATGTTATAGTGAGGTTTGATTAAATTTTTCGGCTTGAAACCCACGAGAGTCATTCCTGGTGGCTCAATATTCTTTATCTTGTTCATGTCTTCCTTAGTTATCTTGATTTTTTCGCCTCCCAAAGGATAATAAGTTCCAACCACACCATCGAATAATACCTATCCTCGGTTGTTCAGCTTTTTAGTCACCCTCTGCAGTAACTTGTTGGTCTTGGCATCAACTTTCTTAGCTTGAGGTCTTTTGGCTTTATTAAAAAGTGAGTAAATCTTGACACCGATCTCAACATTCTTTTCTTCATTTTCCTCATTGAGCTCCTTTCCTACCTTCATCACCAGTCTATTTAGGGTTCTCTTTTTAAATTCCTTCTGTCTCAATCTTTCTTGCAGGTCAAGAATTTTGCTGGAGCTGTCGAGTACAGTTGAGTTGATTTCATCGGGATCGAAAGTAATAATTTAGTTGTAAAACTTCCTTACGTCAAACTCGCATTTTTTGGCCTTTCGAATGGGGAAGAGCTAGATAACGACATTTTTAGCAGCCAATTATTGAGCTCTTTTGATGGAAGGAGCTCTGTCTTCGTTGCCACTCGGATGAGGGTCATCCTCTGCTGTGAAGAGAAAGACTCGCAGATAAAAATCAGACTGCTTCAAATTGCTGATTTCAGCTCCGTACTCCCATAAGACATAATTCAGTGAGACTCGTCGAGGCGCCAATCCTCCAAACCGATCTTTGAATTATTTGAACAGACCTGCTGCTTCTTTTATCCTCCGAGCATCGACCTAGCTATCAAGGGAATGCACTTTGTAGATATGATCCTGATTGATGCTGTTTTCTGAATTTGCCTAAGTTAGGAAAATATCTTACGACATTGTAGAGAATGAGTCCTACTTTATCTGAAGCATTGGCTATTATTTTTCTCTGGAGGAAGTTATAGTAACCATCAAGAACCTGCTCTAGTTGGCACTTCTATCCTGCTTCCAGTGGCTCCAACATGTATTGTGAGCAGTCAATGATGAATACTGTGGAATCTTTTTTGGAGACCTCAAAATTGGCTGCATCGTCCCCCAGGCCTAGGTCGTCTAGCATATCTTAAATGTTCTAGAGATCTCCGCCTTAGCTTTTATTGTCGTCGTCAAAGTCCATCGAACCTCCAAAATTATTATATCAGAATAAGAGTGCTTACCGCCTTAATAGATCCATCATATATAAATACAAAATAGGCCTAGGTGTATGAGGATTTATGAAATAGGAAAATATAAGTAATCATCGATCAAGACCTTAATTTTATTTATTTTAGGATCGTGTATATTTGGTGATATGGTGTTAGCTTCTCTCTCACTTGC
>Ga0100402_1002583_pt1 | contig 20243 bp, 12 predicted proteins | sample CryGeyme20150102_FD_80419 | JGI IMG/M metagenome (GOLD analysis project Ga0100402, IMG submission 80419) | Groundwater microbial communities from Crystal Geyser aquifers in Utah, USA - Crystal Geyser metaG 2015-0102 | ecosystem: Environmental > Aquatic > Deep subsurface > Groundwater | place...
ACATGCTGTTAAAAATAACGGTTCATATTACTTAAGCCCAACAAATGCTACTTCCAAAAACAACCCCGGGATTGTGTTTTTCCCCATCCCGGGGCAGTTTTGGAAATCCCGGGGTAGGGATATTCCTCGATTGGTGACAACAAGTCTACTAGTCTAGTAGTAGTCGTCTACTCAGTACTACTTGTTATTTTGTTTGATTTACTACACCAGCTACTAGTGGTCTATTACTCTTGCAACAGTGGCTTATTCCCGCATGGATAGTTGGGACCAAAGATGGTTGGCTTTGTGCGCGGAACTAATCGACCATTGCGAACCCAATCCGTTCCTCTGCCTTCTCTTTCGAACTGTTTGACCATGGTCTCTCTCCAATGTCCAATCATATGCGACCATTGAGTGTCAGTAGAAAGCTCATTCATCTCGTTGGGATCTGAGCTCAAACAAAAAAGTTGTTCGGCGCCGTTGAGAGAATAGAAAATATACTTCCAGAGAAGTGGACTTCCATTGTGCTTATGAATTCCAACAAGAGCATTCCAGTGAATGTAGTCGTTGTAAACAGTGGAATGTTCCAGGTCCAGCCACTGCCGTAGCAATTTATTTTCATTTTCGTTGTTCTCTCCTCGAAGAATCGGCAGAACACTGATACCATTAAGGAGCGGATCCTTCCTTTCAACTTGCCGTAAAATCCCGAGATAATCGTAAATTGTGACGGTGACATCTCGTAATTCTACCAACGCTGAGCTCTTTTTTGGTTGGTTATCAATAATGTTTGAATATTCACCTGTGCTCCTTGGAAGCTTGGCGATTAAATTGATGTGAGCGCTTCCTTCGTAGGGGTACCCCTTGCGCCACAAATTGTGATCTCCGTTCATATCCCCATGATCCGAAGCCCATATTATTAGGGAAGACTCAAGAAGATTACTGGATGCACCCTCCTCCGTATCAGCATTCGTCTCCCGTTGCGACAACCAATCCAGGATGGCACCGATCCCTTCATCTACAAAGTCCACGCTCGCCAGATATCCAGCCCGCGTATGGTGCGCAGCATGCTTGCCAGGGTCTCCGTGCCAATCGCTTGCTGTCATAGGTGTATGATTTCTAAAGTTCGTATCCCAACTTGTTTGGTTGATGTGGCGCTGTGGGACTACGTTCTCCGAGTGCAAATACTTCTGGAGCAGTCGGCCGGGTGGGTCGTATGGTGAATGAGGACGGTGGTAGCTCACTTTCAAAAACATTCGCTGCTCAGGGTCAGAAAAATTGTACTTTTGAAGATAACTGAGTGCCTGGCGAGTAGTCCAAGCAGTGGGATGTTCTTCTTCGCGAGGGGAACCATAGGGGCAGGCTCTCCAATCGTTGATCCCTAAGCTGTGGCATGTTCCATTCAAGGGATCCTTTCCAGGGTGTAGCGAATTGTAGTATATCTCGTAGTCATCTGGGCGAGCCTTGGGCATTGGCTCGTAGAGTTTCAAATGTTGGAATCCGTGCGTCACATCGTCCCCCATAGCGTTCCAACCAAAATGATTTTTGCCAACAATAAACGTTTCGTAGCCACCGAGTTCGTGAAGCATGGCCGGAAGCGTCGCTGGATACTCTTGACAGTTGACAGTGTGTGCATATCCCAACATGCCATGATTCCATGGACTCTTTCCAGTGAAGAGACCGGCACGAGCTGGGGTGCATGTTGGCGTCGACGAATAGGCGTTGGTGAAAGTGGTAGCAGCAGGGTCGAGAGAGAGTTTGTACAAATTTGGTGTGACGAACGGATGGAAGGCATCCTGACGAAACTGATCCGTGACTAAAAGAAGGATAAGCTGAGCAAGGTTCTCGGGCATCCTCTGTAGATTGCGCAGCTTGAGTTTGTTTCAGATATGAATAATGATGCAATAACAATTGGCGGCATGGTTGTTACTTTCGATTTTGGAAAAAGCAAAAGGGGCCATGTGGATTCGAATTCTTTAGGGACGCTCACTAACTCTACGTTGGAATTAGAATACAGTTACCTGGTATTAGAGTACGATTATTTATTGAAACAAACAATACGTAGACTAGTACTCCGAGTAGCTATTATTTTTTTACTCGAAATATGTGCCCAGAAGAAACATAAAGCAGGCTAATCTATTAGGATACAGATACAGATTCTTCAAGAGACTTTTATTTAAGTGCATTCTCCGAGCCAAGTGTTTCTCCCTTACAAGGAAAATTCGAGGCGAAGACAATTGGGGGCCGTCCAGACACCAACGTGTTATTCTTGACCCACCTGTGTCCCCTCTGTTCCTTCATAAATTGAGATATCATGGTCGACCGCCAGTGCTTGAGTACAGCTTGGTATTCGTCATGGTTGGCCAGATTGTGTGTTTCATGACGATCCTTGGCAAGGCAAAAGAGTTGTTCGTCTCCCTGCAAGACATGAAAAATATATTTCCAAACGCTACATTCCTGCTGTTTTCCCTTCCCGTCGCTGAAATCATTATTAGCATTTGCATTTTCGTAGATTCCGACAATAGCATTCCAATGAATATCGCGGATGTCGTCATGAAAGCTTCGAGAAAGTTCCAAGTCCAACCACCTGCGTACTTTGTTGCTTTCATTGTTCAAAATTGGCAGTAAGCTCTTTCCGTCCACCAATGGATCACGATGCTGAACATTTTCAAATACTCCCAAAAAGTCGTAGAGAGTCACAGCAATATCTCGTGTCTCTACAATGGCATCGGATTGGACTTGCTGTCGAACTTGTTGCCATGCATGCTTCGGATCGGCTTTGACCCCTGCGCTCCGATCGTAGTCGTCTTTATCATGGTTGTCACTCTCGATTGACGGCTGCTTGATGATCAGATTAACATGGGAACTACCTTCCCATGGATATCCCTTTCGCCACAGATTATGATCACCATTCATGTCACCATGGTCAGTTGTCCAGACAATCAACGACGAGTCAAAGAGATTGTGTTCCTGCAGCCAATCCAATAGTTCACCCACTCCTTCATCCACAAATTCACAACTCGCCAAGTAGCCGGCTCGGGAATGACGTGCCGCCACCGATCCTGGATCTCCGTACCATGCGGCTCGTGGCATGGCGGTAGTGTTCAGAAAGGCTCGATCCCAGCTCGTATTGTTGACGAATCGTTCTGGTACGGGTCGAGCCAAATGTTTGGCCAACAATCGATGGGGTGGATCGTAGGGAGAATGTGGGCGGTGGTAGCTAACCTTGAGAAGTAACTTGCTGGAGATGTTTTTGAAATCAAAATCATTCAAATATTGCAATGCCTGCCGTGTCGTCCAGGGCGTGGGGTGTTGACTTTCATTCCTGAGCCCGTAGGGACAGGCAATCCATTCATTGTGCGTTTGGGCATCGCAAGTAACACTGATGGGATAGTGAACGTCGGGATGCAACGCGTGAAAGAAATCCAGGTAGTCATCATCGTACGGTTGATGGGTCAACGCATCGTAAATTTTGAGATCATCAAAGCCATGGTCCACATAGTAGGACTTTGTTTTCGAGTCGACTCCAAAATGTTGTTTTCCCACGGCTAAGGTTTGGTAATCTAACATATCTTTCAAAACAAATGGCAGTGTTGTAGGATATTTTTCACAGTTAACCGTAAATCCATAGCCTAACATCCCATGTGCCCAGGGACTTTTCCCTGTCAGTAAGCTCGCTCTGGCCGGTGTACAAACAGGCGTCGATGTGTAGGCGTTGGTAAAGGTGGTGGCGTTGGCCGCCAAGGAAAGCTTGTGGTACAAGTTGGGTGTAACGGTAGGGTTAAATGCATCATACCGAAACTGATCTGTTACCAACAGGAGTACCACTTGTGGTAGATTCATTTTTTAATTGCGACACTGCGACATGTAGAGGGGGGAAATAGAAAGTCGTTCGGATGAGCAGGCAGAAATAAATAAATGGAAGAAAAAGAATCTTTTTTTGGAGATGCACACTTGCTCTTTTTGAGAAGTAAAAAATCTTGCATTTTTCATTTTTTTTACTTTGTTTCCCTTCACCGTGCTTTCTTTAGCCAGCAAACCAGAAAGTAATAACTGGTCAGGGTTCAGGGTCAGCCAATTTGTAAAATAGAATAATAATAAACCCATGGACGATGCATATCGCAACTATTTTTCTATCCTTACCTTGCCTTCTTATTTCTAAAGGTGTCACCGTGTCTCGTTCTGCTTCAAAAAAATGAAAATTCATACACTTCGTTCCGACAGCGCTGGCAACAACAGTCAAGCTTCCAATCGTCCACTTACGACCATTATGATACATGGGTTAGATTCTTCCTCCAAGACCTGGCCCAAGATTATGGACAAGCTCTCTACTCCTTGTGTTGCGTTGGACCAGCGTGGATGTGGTGAGAGTGAGCTGGGAGATCCTGCGGAATTTTCTCAAGAAATCTTGGTGGATGATATCCACAACGTGGTAGTACAAGAGAAATTAGTCGTAGAAGAACCCCGCAGCAGCAGCAGCAGCAAGCTTATCGTACTGGGACATTCGCTCGGAGGACGCGTTGCATTGGCTTACGCGGCCACGTATCCTGAGAATGTAGCAGCGTTGATCATGGAAGACATGGACATTATCCCGCGACCCGTTGCCGAGGCGCCCTTTCAGGTCCTGGCCGATACCGACGACATCTTTGACCGTCGAGCGGACAGTGTAGAAGCTGCCACTGCCAAGCTGAAACAGGCTGGATATCCAGAATCTCGTATCGATCGGTGGGTGGCCGAAGGTCGTATCGAACAGCTCGACGACGGATCTTGGTGGAGTCACGTCAATCCCATGTTTCGCAAATTGTGTTACGAGCATGTCTTGAGTAGCTGCAAAGGCAGAGTCAATTGTCACACCATTGCCAACTCTGACGACATGACGTTTCCTGTGCATGTCTTGGTGGCTGGTAGCGAGGGAACCGTATGCAAGGATGAGAGCATTGAAGAAATGAAGGAAATATTGGGAGATCAACTGACCATTCACCGATATCCAACTGCAGGCCACAGCATTCATTCCTCGGCAACAGAGGAGTTTCTGGCGACCGTAGAGTCTATTATTTTAAATGCTTCTTAGCTAGCCTATAGCCTATAGAAGATAGCATATTCGTGACTCAAGTACTACTAGATCTACCTGTAGTCCAAAGAAGTAGATTTCGTGATTGGGTCACGATAGCATCGTCGCGTCTCAAGTACTGCTAGAGATCTACCTGTAGTCAAAAGACGTACAAATCGTGATAAAGGGGTCACGGACAGTATCTTTTATCTCCTCTCATTATTCATTCGTACGTAATAATTGATGCAGATAGATTGGCGGATCCAAATTCCTAAACTTGCACAAGAACGACACGACAAAACAAAACAAACCAACAAACAATAGAGAACCGATAAAGCTCAAACTGCTTGCGTATATATATACGGTTTGGAAAAGAAGGACATGGAATTTCGTAAAGAGCAAAATATTTTGTACATGTCATTTGCGCTTACCTGGGCCGCCTCCACTGGAAGATTTTTGGTTGCAAGGGCATACAGGTTCAAAAGTCTCTCTGAAAGGAACATCTATTAATATATCTGGCGCATAATGCGAAGTAGCCAACAAGACACGACTTTTTTGCTTAATTGACAATGATTTTTGCGTACTTAAACTCTGTGTTGCTATAGCTAATTTTTGGAAGTTACATCATACCATCTGGATTCAAAGGTCGGAGCTTCTTTGGTAACGCTGTTTGCTCTTCGCTGTCCGCTCTGGGCTGAAATCCTACTTCCGGTGGAACTACAGGGATTTCTTTCACGTTTCTCTCTACTCTCTTACCCGCAACCTCTCGCGCAGGGATTTCTCCAACATTTCTTTCGACTCTCCTACCCGAAACCCCTCGTTCCTGCAAACCAACAGATGACGAGACCCGCTTCGGAACAGGCCGTCTAGATCTAGTCGATTTGCTTGCTTCAATCTCGGCCACTTCCTCTGGCGACAAAGGCCGAACAGCCATGGGATTGGCAAAGATCTTTGGGAAGTCTTTGGGAAGTTTTGGCCTGGAAAACTCTTTCAACAGCAAGTACTGCGGTGCATTGGCATCATCAATGGTTTCCAATAACGACGGTAGCTTTGCAAAGTCCTCAAGAGAAATCATTCGTGTTTGCCGAGCTGCAGCAACTCTCTGTTGCTCTATTTTGGCAGCTTCAGCTCTAGCTGCTTCGGCAACGGCCGCTTCGGCAACTGCCTCCTGGCGCTCCTGTTCAAGGTCTCTAGCAACGCGCTTTTCCTTTTCCTGACGCTCTCGTTCCGCTTCTCGAACAACCTCCTCTCGTTCTATTTGCTCCCTCCAAAGTGCAGCTTCCTGTTGACGCTGTTCTTCTGCCAGTTGTTCCTGCTCTTCCTGAGCTTCCTTAGCTGCATCTGCCTCTGCCCTCGCCTTAGCGGCATGTTTCTCAGCAATTGCTGCCAATCGTGCTTTCTCTTCGGTCAATTTTTGTTCCTCTAGATGAGCAGCCTCTTCAGCCTCAAGTCGAGCTCTCCTCTCTTCCTGTAATTGCGCCTGTTCCTCTTGCTGTGCTTTGGCGGTAACTTCTTGATGCTGAATTGCTTTTGCTTTGGCGTCATTTTGAATCCGTGCGCCAAGCAAAGACCTGGAAGTTGCTTCAACTCGCTTCTTTCTTTCGATACTTTCGGCAGCTTGAAGCTTTTCCTGCTCATCCAGGCGAGATCTCACGTCAACCTGAAATAAATCCTCTTGCACTCGGGCTGCCGCCTCTCTTTGTTTGAGCTGACTCGCCTTGGCGTCATTCTGGATCCGTGCGGTTAAAAGAGCCCTGGCTGCAGATTCGCTTTTACTATTGCGCTCTTGTTGCTCTCTGAGTACCTTTAATTTGTCTTCCTCAAGACGAGCCATTCTCTCAGTCTCGGCGACGACGGCAGCCTGCTTCGCCGGCGATTCATCAGCGCCAGCTCTGCGTCCTTGTTCTCGTTTGATTGCTGCGTCTCTACTCAAACGCTCCGCCTTTTGCTTCTCGCGTCGTAGTTCCTCGTTTCTAATCGACTCCTCGGCCTTTCGCCTCAATGCCTCCCTTTCAACAGCTTCAAGTTTGAGCCGCTTCTCTTCTGACTTCGCATACTGGAATCGTGCAAGTTGCTCTGCAGGAGAAATTTTCTCTTTTACCTCTCCGGGGCTACCTCTATCCTTTGCAAACTTGATTTCTTTGACACTTGAGGCGGCTTTGACTTTGTAAAATGGATCTTTAGCCAAACGTTCAGCCTCCTCTTTTTTCTTTTCCTGCCGCGCAAGAATTTCCTGCTCAACCCGTTTGGCTTCTTCATATTGACGCTCTCGTTCGGCCACAGCTGCTTTGCGTTCTTTTTCTGTGCGATCCATCTCCTCCTTCATTCTGTCTTGTTGAGCTCTTACAGCAGCTTGGGCGATGCGCGCATCCTCCACTTTTTTGGCTTCGACGGCTTGCCGTTCCCTTTGGACTCTCGCTGCCTCCTTTTCCATCATCTCCTGTTTGGATTTCTTTTCAATGTCCTTCAATCGAGCTTCCTCCTCAGCCAGAGCTTGTTTCTCTTGTTCTGCCTGTTTCATTTCACGTGCCAGCCTTTCCTGTTGCTCCTTGAGCGCCTGCTTAGAAATACGATCATCTTCGGCCTTTTTTGCCTCTTGCATCTGGCGTTCTTGCTCAAGTCTTGCAGCTTCTTTTTTCCTCATTTCTTCTTTGGCGACCTCCGTCTCCCGGGCAATTCGATCTCGTTCTGCAGCTTCGGCAGCGCGCTGGTTTTCAGCATTTTTTATTTCCTTCGCGAGTCGCTTTTGCTTTTCCACCTCGAGATCGGCCTGCGTTTCCTCCGCGACAGCCGATTTCATATCACTTACCATATTGATTACATCGCCTAGTGTCGAGTCGGTGGGTTCTTCCATTGCTTCAAGTTCGGTGATGGACGAGTTGTCGACCATTGTCTTTTGTTTGAGTTCGCTGACAATGTTCATAACATCATCAAAGGCAGAAGTGTCCGTTATAAAGTCTTCCATTGTCGTCTTTTCAACGGAGGGACGTTCCTTGTCCGAAGAAAGAGCGGATACTTGGTTATATGACACCTTCGACACTGTCTTCTTGGCAGCAAAGAATGGAACTCCACTGGATGCGGGAGTCGGTTTCTGTTCAGGAACGGATTTGGTTTGACGAGGCGTTGGGAGCACCTCTGGCTTTGTTTCGTCGGAAAGTTGCGTTTGCATGTCGGCGTTTGCCGTGACAGATTCGGCAGGAATGCCGGGTACAAGCGGAACCGCCGTAACCTTGGCAGATGCTTTCTTCTTCCGTGTATTCCTTTGTGCCAACTGCTTGGTGAGAGTATTAGCCAAACTAAACGCTCCTTTGACGGTCGCATCAAATGCTTTCAATGCAACATCCGGAACGACGTCGTTTAGTTCTCTTTTCTTGGGCTTTGCTTTCCGTTTTTCCACAAATTCCATCGCGGATGCAGCTTCTGCCAAAGCGTCTTCTACGAGTTTATCGATATCGTCGGAAGGTAACGACTCATCGGCTACGACATTGGGTCCAGTAGTAGTAGTAGTAGCAGTTGTTGTAGCTTTTACGGCAGCAGGCTTTTCTGGCTCCTGGAACAATGTACTTTTCTTCGCGACAGTACCATCCGGCTTGAGCTGAGACAGGACAGCATCCAGACGTCCCTGGAATGTACCTATAACTTGAGCTGCCGAGACACGAATTCCCGTGACGAGATTTTTATTTTGACGTTCCATTGCTGCCTTGTATTCGGCAGAAATTTCCTGGAGAAGATCTGCAGAAAATTCATCGTCCGTCTTTAAATGCATTTGAAGTGCTTCATCCATATCCTTGGCAATCGTCGCGATGCTGCGATTTTCTTCGGATGGAGCTGGTCCTGGTGGTGGTGGTGGTGCTGGTGGTCCATCATTGCTTGGACTGTCACTCTGACTGGCGTGAACGAGAATAAATTTGATTTCCTTCATCAGAGCATCTAGTTCCAATTTTTGATCGGCACTCAGATTGGTACCACCTGCAGCAAGCGTATCAATTTGCTTCAAAAATCCAGTCAATACTTTCGTATCTGGTCGTTCGTTGTTTTCAAAAATAGGAATCGGATATGGAAAGGAATCGTTGGACTCATCCCGATTGGTACCGTCATCGGCTGGAATAACAACATCATCATCAGCATTAACGGCATCAACGGCAGCATCAGCATTAACGGCAGCATCAGCAGCAGCGGTGCCATCGTCTGGCGATGGTGTTTGTTGTTGTAGTTGTTGACTTTGACTTTGAAGAATGGTTTCTAATCGCTGACGAAAGGATGACAATGACATATCCGCGTCTTTGCTACGGGGTGTTGATGTTGCTACGTTGGCATCCATGAGCAACGAATTCAACGTCCCTCCAGCATTCAATGCTTCTTCGTACAATGCAAAATCTCGTTCGACCATTTTAGCAATTTGAAATTTGGATCGAAATACAGCAGTAGCTGTATCGTTCGGTGGCTCGTCGGAGTCGGAAGAGGAGGAGATGGAAGGATCCAAAATATCGGCACAACTGTTCGGTCTCAACGAATGGAGTGCAAACGTCAAATCTTGAATGAGTTGTTTCAATTCTTGTTGTTGTTTCGGTTGTTGTTGTTGTTTCGGTTGTTGTTGTTGTTGTTGTTGTTGTTGTTGTTGTTGCTGTTGCTGAGATCGCATACATTCGGTATAGGCTGCCACAGCATCGTCGAGTGCATCTTCTAAAGATTTAATGTACCCGACATCATCTTGAAAGGTCAAACACAGGTCCATTAGTTCATCCATATCAGGATTGTCACTGTCACTGTTGTACAGTACTGGTACTACCGTTGCACGTCCCTTGCGATACTTTTGGAAACACGGATGATGCAGGAACAGTTGTTGTTGTTGTTGTTGTTGTTGTTGCTGCTGCTGAGGAAAGATATTCTTTGTTACAACCACTGGTCGATGGTTTTCCATAAATGATGCACCGGCAGAACCCTGCAGCACCAACACGGTGGCAATCAGCAACAAGGATAGGACTGCTCGTGGTTGCGTCATAATAATAATAATATTGCTGTTCAGTCAACTTAATAATAATATTGATTCTCCCCCGAGACCTGCACCGCCGTAATGTTCTCAAGATAATGATGATGGTGGTAAATAATGTACAGAGTAATTTCTTTTTTCTGTTGGAAGGAAATGTTTGTCGTTTTTGCGTGCGTGTAGTGTTCGTGTGTCAAATGATAATAATAATGTGCGTGTGGTGCCCTCGTCCTCTTTTGCTACTACGTACTACTATCTACTATTGTGTTTGGATTGGAAAATAATAATACTAACAATAATAATAATACAACAGTGTGTACTTCAATTTTGGTTGGTGATACGTACGAGTTACAGTAGTAATTAGTAAAATTCTATTTACGTATTTTTTGGGAGGGGGGGGGGGAGCAGAAGCCGAATGTTGATTGATGATGCTTTTTTGTACTGTAGGTTGTTGCCGACAATAATAATATCCAGAAGATACGGAGCCAACGTTTTCGCTGGCTGCTGTTTCGATTGATGATGATGTGAAGATAAAAAATAATTAATTATTAATAATTGAGACGAAGTCCCGTTTGCCTCCTGATGCAGTGACGTCACGGTATCTACCACCACCATCAACCCTAAAATACGATTCTTTGGAAATTCGCTGATACGTACTACAGTAATATTGACCGTATCTATTTTTGGTGTTCTTATTATTATTATTTCAGGTTGTTGTATGCCATACCGCTACGATGGAATGTCCGTCTTGTAATGAACGCTCAACGAACAAAAATAAATACACGTCATAGAAGATTTTTGTGTTGTCGTTTGACCGAGTATTCATGCCTGCCTAAATAATCTACCACAACATCAGTAGCCACGGTACAACCAAACCCTCCTGGTGGTGTGTGGTCTGTCACAATCATGTCACAATCAAACCTCCACTCTTATTATTAGTATTGTTATCATTCTTGTTGGCAACAAGAAGTGAAACATTGGGGCAAGAAAATCACTGGTCCCGTCGTGGAAACCTTTGTTGCCCTACCACCAATAGCCCAGAGATACAGAGTAAATTGTTCCAATGGGAAAGCATCATGATGAAACGTTTCCTTCGTAGCAACAACAAACACCAACTATCGTTTCGAGCGCACACTACCCCCCCCCCCTCCTATCATTAGGCGACAACAATGAAATATATTGCAGACTTACGGTACTATTTTTCACTTTCCTCGAATAATCTCGACAACAGTCCAATGAAAACAGGAATCATATAACAATGCCTCGCAACAGTAGTGCCAGACAAAAGCAAACATGGTTTTAACTTTTAACGCCAACAGCTGATTATTATTATTTGCAGTTTTCCGGTTGCAAAAAGTTCCGAAAATAAATTTTAGACCGTAGGGTTGACGTTACAAATAAGCTCATAACCCGTTCTCAAGAGCTTCCTCTTCAAAGCCAACAGTAAAAAATGAGTATCAAAAATCAATAGTGTATCATGGTGAGATGTGAGATGTGGAACTCCTCCTCCTCCTTTCACAGTCGGTCTAGTACGCACCAGTAACACACAATACCTTTTTGCTACTCTAGTATTACGAATAATAGAACATGCAATACTGCAATACCAGGCAGATGCAAATGCTCAGACGATAACATCTACTGAGTATCTATCAATGTCAGAAAGAGATTGCAGAGACTAGTAGGATGGTAATGATTCTTGCCGGCAAATCCTTGCATTTGAGGATGGTGTGCATGTTGATGACGATGGGAGTATCCTTATCCAAATCGAGTGTGACAGGATTTCAAGTAAAGCCTCATTCCTGTTTTTCAAAATTGGGCATACTACAGTCCCGTCGATCATTCCTGTTGTTATCATCAACCCGTCTTGCATCCACCTTGTCTTCACCTCACGAGACGAAGAGGATTGCAATTGTGGGAGGTGGCTTGGCAGGTCTGTCCACAGTCTTTCACTTGCTCGAACAAGCAATTAATAACAGCAACAGTCAAGAATATACTGTACAGCCGCCTTTGAATATAACAGTGTTCGATAAATCTACGGCTGGAAGCGGTGGTGCATCATCTGTGGCTGGAGGGTACGTGTGTCCACGAAAGGAATGTCAAGATGTTACTAGTAGATTGATAACAGAGACCCATTCACTACTTGTTGCTACTATTTTTCAAAACTGGTCGAGGAAGATTAATCATATTTGCTACTCTTGATCAAGTCTAACTTATGACGACAGACAATATCACCAAGATCGCTGAGACCAGTTTTGTAGTTGCTATTTGTGATGGGAATAGGACATTACCTTTACCTTTTACACGATCGCTATTTATCCCCCTCTACACACATTTGTTCTCACCCTATTCAAACATCATTATTTTGTCTGTTTTGTTTTTCCTTGTTGCCATCAGGCTGGTACATCCATTGTCGCCTCGCGGCAAATTGGTACACTGGGGTCGGGAGGGAATCAAGGAAACCAATTATTTGGTCAAACAGGCCTGCGCTGCTGTTCCAGACGACAAGGACAAGATTGTACTACGAGATGAAATCTTTCGATTAGCAACGTCCCCCAATCAGGCAAAGCAATTGCAAGAGACTGCCAAGAACAAAAATTGTGAGGAATTTTGCGAGTGGATGGATCGGTCACAGCTTTTAAAACGAGCATTCATCGATTGTGACGCAGCTGAGAATGTTCATGGTGGACTGCGCTTGTACAACGGCTGCAAGGTGTTACATCTACCCTCTTACTTAAAGGGCCTTTGGGCTGCTTGTGAAGTGCTATCATCTCGTAGCACTGATTTGTGTCTTCAATGGGAGTACCTGGATCTTTTTGAGCAAGACGACACACTGAAAGCCTGTAAGGACCTTGATCATCATTATGACACCATTATCTGGGCCGCGGGATCGGGGCTCTTTGAATCGGAAATTGTATCCGATTGGTTACTTCAGCCGACGCTACCAGACTCTTCCAGATTACCGTTTCAACTGGTGAGAGGCCAATCGGTTGAAATACGGTTTCCAGAAAGTTCTCAAATGGAGCAACAGCAGGCTTTGCTGAGTGGCAAATACATTTCGCCATTGCCAGACCCGGGCGTGGTCTTGGTGGGCGCCACTCACGAATTCGCACCAGAGCCGTTGTCTCACAGTGAAGTGAAAAAAGAAATGCGAGAAAAGACGCAATCTTTCTGCCCACACGTCTGGGGAAAAGGATCTATCGTGGAGCGATATACAGAAGGGATTCGCGTGCAAAGCCAACGAGGTAGTAAGGGTCGACTGCCTATCGTTGGAAAGTTGACCAGAGAAGACGAAGACACCAACTTGGTTAGGGAGCATTGGATTTTTACGGGTCTCAGCAGTCGGGGGCTTTTGTACCACGGAGTGTATGGGAAGCTGCTAGCCCAGGCCATTTCAGAGGGGTCAGAGAAATGTATTGAAACACAGTGTCACGATTTTGACTGGTGGAAGCGAAGCAAGCCTGAAGTGAATGATCATGTCGTGCCAGGCAGCTAGACTACTACGTACTAGTAGTACCTGGTAGGCTGTCCATGAAAGAGTTCTCATTAAATTTAGTGTAGTATTACCAGGGTAGGGATTAAGAATTTTTGATTTAATACTAGGTAGGCTTAATATTATGAGTTGGCGCATGCCTGAAAAACGGGAATATTAAGCAGTGGTCATAAAAGACATAGCTTTTCAATGCTCCTGAGGCCTAAAGGACATTTTCGATCAAATTACCATTCGTAGGAACTACTACTACTGTACCTACTAGCTAGCTGGTGGTAGTACTCTAGTAACTAGGCCAGTACTAGTCTGAGTATTATTGTACTGTTATTAGTGACTAGTACTCTAGTAGTAGCTACGGTAGAGACTAGTCTACCAGTGCCGTAGCTAGTGGTCTACTACCAGGTAGCTAGTAGAGTAGCAGACTAGTAGTACTACCATAGTATTGAAACCACACAAACTCCCACGCCGAGGCGAAATGCCCAGAGAGAAAAGGCGCGCGTAAACGATATGCTCTGTCGCCCGAAAAAAAATCATTGTTGTTGACACGATAGTTTAGATCCCTGCTTAAGAGAGCGCCCAGGGTTTCTTGCGAAATGGGCATCTTGAGCCCACCTAGTCGTCATCACGCTGAGCACCGTTGCGGGCTGGGTGTCATTCCCGCAGTTATAATTTCAAAACGGTTTTGTTTTGTTGCCCAAGGAAGCCATTCATGTCGCCGCACAAAATATCTCTATTACTAGTACCACGTATCAGAAACGGGTACAGTGCTCAGGCCTCAATCAGCTCTCACACCAGGTCAGTGACGCAACATCGTTCAGCTTCTCAGCTGGTGCACTTGGTAACGATGAAAGAAAGCATCTACCTGGTGGTAACCAGCTTCTCGACATAAAGAATGCATAAGTAAAACTTGAAATTGATTCATGCCTGCGTAGCATGTTCTACGTAGTAAAGGTACTACGGTACCAGTACAAGGTACAGTACGTACGTAAGTGGTAAGGGAGTTTTTTACTCAGTATCTATTACCATAGCACCAGACATTTACCGACTGGTTACTCGTAACACTATTATTTAGGATCATGTACCCGTATCTAGTTCGTAGGTATTTCCAAAATTATGACTACTTCCAGCAGTACTACCCCTACCAGGTAGCACTACTAGATAGTACGGTAGTACTGTTCTTTCAAAGAAAGGGATCCTGTTTGGTTTCCGCAGAGAGATTTTTTAGTCATCTTCAGGTAGTGAATATCAAAAAAATCTTAGTCGAAAGGCTGGGCCCAAGGTTTCCAGGCTTACTAAACCTACTATCGATTTCCAATAATTGATTTGTGCCACTTTTCAGTCTCTGGTGAGTGCGGTATCAGATACTCATAGTGAATCATAACTGGCATTAACACCCTTTCCATCGATTACGATTACTCCCTCTTCAAATAATGATATGAATTTGGTTGCCAACTTGCGAAGTAAATGCAACAACAAACATTTCAAATCCAAACAAAACATATTGCACATATCCAATCATGAGAGCAACAACGATACTCGCATGCCTCGCAACTTTATGTCACGGTAAGTTACGCAGTCTACTGATTTACTGATACCAAGGTGGCAGGCTCTTTGAACTTGTCGGCATGCCAGGTTGACGTGCTATTATTTATTTTACCTCATTCGTTTTCTATCACTCTCCACAGGCACCTTTGCTGCTTTCTCCGCTCCATCTATTGATAATTTGATAATATCAGAGGAACCTTCTACTTTATTAGAAGCAGTGCAAGTACTGATATCAGAGGTTTCGGATCTCAAGAACGAGAATAGTAGATTGAGACATGATATGGACCAAGCGGAAAGCCAAATATCAACCCTACGGCATAGCCTGCAACAACAGTCACAAAGATTAAACTCCGTATCTCCAACTTCCAACAATAACAGATCGCAGAGGAGTTTACGAGGAATGGTCGACGAAAAGCTGATAGAACAAAATTCCGAATTAGCCAGTCGCCTACAAGTCCTGGAAGGAAAGCTGTCATGTGTATCCAGTGATTCCGACTCCACTGATATCTTCTTTGTCGGGTGCAATGTTCATGTAAGGGACGGATCAGGCGCGACACAAGGTGTGCACCAAGCAACGATCCAATCTGGACGAGGAAACCTCATCGTTGGATACAACGAAGCTCCATCAAATGGCGAGGCTCCCGAACTCTGCAGTAATTCTTCTGCTGCTGATATAGTGAGCTGCCGGCGAGATGGTGGTGTCTGGGGAAAAGGATTGCAAACGGGTATTCATAATCTTGTCATAGGATCTGGCCACAGCTTTACGCAACACTCTGGAATCGTTGCAGGGCGAAACAACGCTATTACTGGAGCTGGAGCCAACGCGATCGGAGGACGGTCCAACCATGCATCGGGTGAAATGTCCACCATTACTGGAGGAACTGAGAACACGGCAAGTGGCAAATCTTCCGTCGTCGTGGGAGGATTCGACAACAGCGCTGCCGGACCAGACTCTGTCGTCTCGGGGGGAAGCTACAATGTTGCCACGGGAGAAGTATCCGCCGTGATTGGAGGAGAGAACAACCAGGCCCACGGAGAATCTTCTTTTATCTCGGGGGGTTCCATGAACGAAGTCAAGGGTGACTACTCTTGTTCTACGAATAGTTTTGCTTCAATTTCCACCGGCAAGGAGTCCTCTATCATGGGAGGACGAGATGTACTCTCAACTCTAGATGAAACCATCATCTCGGGAAAGTACTTTGGCCTGACAGCAGCGAGCATTGAGCTCCCTTCTCTTCCGTGAACAACAGTGGCACAATCCATGACTGCTCAAGTGCAGCATCGTATAGGACTATCTCTTGTTTGACAGTTATATGCGCTGAAACAGCTGGTCCCCTGCATTAGAAGCTCGAGATCCCGCACATACTTCAGATAGCTGGTTGTAGTCTGCACGAACCAGTAAATAGTTCGCATGCAGCTACAACATTTGTCGCATGAAGGCCTATTTAACGAGTGGCCTAGAACACTACTAGGCCGTAATCCCGTACTTCTATAACCTACTGTATTATTACTTGCAACCGTGAATATTTATTAGTGACCTAAGCAGTTGATAAGGTTAGCGAATATTTTCAGCAATCCATGTAGGAGTTGGGAATAGTTTAAGTGAGCATTGTTGATCAAAGCACGCAATTCGCAGGGACAGGAATGTGTTCATGAGCTAGCGGACGGAAAATACTAGGAGAACGCCATGGTCATCCTTAATGAATAGTGCCAGGGTGGACAGGCATACAGACAGACAGATTTTTAATTTAATTACAGTAATTTCGCATTCATTATTTTATTTTTGTTGTCAAGCCCATGCTTGACGCTAATTCTGAGAGCTCGTAGCTCGCCGATTTACGACTCCGTAGTTCGAAGTTCGAAACGAATCACAGGTAGCTGCTACAAGCAGCCAGCCAGATCTTGATCTTAGTGGCAGCTATTGCATGTAGATAGATTAAACGAGAAGTGGCTACAGTGCAAAGTGTACTTGAACATAAATGCCTCTATCTTTTTATTTTTATCTATCATATGTAGTTGTATGTGCCTTTGCCGCCTCTACTTGTCACATAGCTGCTGCTGCGATTTGGTTCGTCTTAAAATGCACGCATGCGTCCTTATTTCCGCGTTTGGATGTTCCTGAATATAAATGAGTGAATGCATATTTTGTTCATTGTTCAGGCGACGTCGATTGATATAAACTGCAGCTCTATATGCCGTCGCTGCTTGCGTTCTTTATAGCGGGGATTTCGAAGGCAGGATAATACATGAGCATCCTTGTTTCCTGAGGAAGATCGAGAAAAGAACACTGAAAAAAAAGCATAGATTTCGGGATAATCCATGCTGAGGCAGTGCCGACGGGTGCAGAATCACTGTCGTTTCTTCCTTGTAAGAAAAACAGCAGCTTTGCCTTCTCTTACGTCGCCAGGATCTTGCTTGGTAGGGCAGCTTGCTGCTGCAACGCAACACCACGAGAAGTGTATTCGTTGAACAGCTCTGCCTTGTCGCAAAGCACGGTTTTGACATCTCGAGGGGAGGATGCATCACGAGGAGATTCTCCGGTTGCTTGTTGATCCACAACAGTTGTTACAGATGCATCCACGGCCAACGACGCATTATACGAACCGTCACTAGCAGCGGCGGCCAGTTCCAAGGTCACGTCACGTTGCAAGGACCGACCTTCTTCGACAAGATCTCGCATCAATTCAGGGTCTTGCCAGCACGTACCCTTGAGGAATCGATAGGCTTGCATGCGACTCTTGAGATTATCGCTCACGGGCAATCGTTGCACCGGAACCACGAATCCATAATTACAGTCCTTCAAGTGCCACCACGCCGCGACAGGACCTACGACCATGTTGGTATAAAGTGGCTGGTAAGGGGCGACACGAATCGCACACTTGGTAGGATTGTGTTCTTCCAATTCTACCTGGAGTCGACGGGCAAGTTCGTCTCCCTTGGCATTAAAGTAGTGCAGTTCTTGGAGGGAGTGAAAAACAGGAATGGACGCCGCTGGGTCATTCTCGTGGAAGTCGAGGAATGACAGGATCGAATCCTCGGCGGGATCATCGGGAAGACGTCCAAAGCGATTCCATTCAAGATATTCGTCCATCCATTCTCGAGAGGGTGTTAAAACGGTCTCGTCAAAGGCACACTCGTTGTCGCTGTCTCCGAAGTCATCTTCAATGACGAAGGATGGATAGAATTGATGTGTATCTTGGTCGTATTTCAGTATCGATACTGTTTTCATGATATTATGATTGAAGTCTTTTTCTTACTGTACTTATCTGAGTTGATATTTGTGATCACCAACTGAGATTGAAAATAAACTTGCTTAAACTCTCTTGTCTCTTATCGTAGTGAAGATGAGTTTGAGATTTTGATATTGACAAATGACAGTGATGTTCGATAGCGAGTTTGAATGGCAAAGCAATGTCTCGAGATTGATTCTTAGAAGTTTCACTTGACAGCTGATTTAGATCGAAAACGAGATCAAACATGCAATGAAACATGGACTCTGGTCACTGATACCTTTCTTTCAAACAGCTGTGTCTTATTAACTATGGACGACTAATCTTGGTAAAGCTTCATCTGGGTATTTTGACGGAAGGTTCGCTTTTCGAAGGCAGCGCTCTCATTTTTGTGTACCAGAGTGTAGAAATCCTCCAATCACACAAGTGGTACAAGAAACGAGAATAAACGCACGAACCAATAAGTCTCAGATGTCCTTGACTAAACGACTCACGTAAGTGACGTATTTGATGCACAGCACAACTACCCAAACACTATGCAGGTACACGAGAAAGATAGACAGGGATAATCATGGCTACTAGTAAGTCAATAATCAGCAGTGTCAATAGTGCCTGTCAAATGTTCAGTACTAGAGAATTGTACTCGATAGGTGTCAGTCGAAGTATGCTGTAACGGCCAAAGTTTCTTTTTATCGGGTCCTTTGCTCATTGGCAAAGGATTCGTACAGATCCATGGATTGCTCTTGTAGCTCTACTGCGATGCTTGGAGGGATTTCTGACATGCAAATAACACCTGTTGGTGTTTGCGATATTCGTGTAAAGGGTGGCACCACCGTGTCATTGCCCAATGTTACACCCGGTTCTACAATGCAACAATCTTTTAGGATACAACGTTCGCCAATGACAACACCAGGTCCAATAGAAACCATACTCCCAATGGCTGCAGCGTGGATGGTACATCCCGAAGCAATGTTTGTATGGTTTCCAATCATCATGGGGATAGCTTTGGTAGGTCGATTGTCTGCTGCTGCTGCTGCTGCTGCTGCTGTCACAGTTTCAGTTGTTGGCAACAAAAAACTGGACGGTTCCAATGTGGTAGTTTCATCAATGTACACGTACCGTCCTATCCGAATAATCCCTTTGTTGCCACAGAGTTTGACATTGGATCGAAGAATGGATCGACCTTTCACTTCAACCTGTTTGGCACCTTCAATAACAGCCTGACGCGAAATGAAGTTGTGCGTGGTAGTCTTGATATAATCACTCTCGGTGGTAACAACGGCGGGTTCCATCGACACGATATTATTATTATTTCTGAATTTGTGTAATTTGCATTTTAAAAACCAACGAAAACGATGTAAGATGCATGTAAAAGATGAATTGAGAGGTCAAGCAGGCGACCCGATCCTCCACCAACAAAACACAGCACACAGCACTGCATTTTTTTTTAATATTTTACACGACAACACCGACACAGGATGCCTGTTCGCCCAATGCCCAATCTGTTTGCCAATAGGTCTTATCCATCCTTCAATTTGTACACATACCTGTAGCCACTTGTCTAGTAGTTACGTGCTCCTCTTTCCTTGATGGCACAGTCCTTCTTCGCAATGTTTTTAAGAATAGAGATCGATATCAAGCACGACAGTACTCGGAGGCTCTAGTACCAACGTAGGTCGTTGGTCTAGTACTTTTGTTTTTTGTTGATTTCGGGTCGATGCAGGGGGTTTAATTCCCTGATGCTGTATCAAAAATAGTCCTGGACTAAGCAATCATGGATATGACGTAATAAAGAGATCTTTCCCTTTCACCACTTTTCATCGGCTTTCGTCGAACGAAGTTGCACCGAGCGAACGCTACCGCGTTCTCTCGACTATGCCAGCTCTCTAGGGCTACGTTCGGCTAGGTAGGGTGGTTTGGAGAAACTCGGCAATTTACTAGGGCCAACCTTTTCTCCGTTCCGAGGCG
>Ga0100402_1002585_pt1 | contig 20240 bp, 12 predicted proteins | sample CryGeyme20150102_FD_80419 | JGI IMG/M metagenome (GOLD analysis project Ga0100402, IMG submission 80419) | Groundwater microbial communities from Crystal Geyser aquifers in Utah, USA - Crystal Geyser metaG 2015-0102 | ecosystem: Environmental > Aquatic > Deep subsurface > Groundwater | place...
AACTAGCACAGACCACCGTTAATATTTAACGGCTGAAATACTTAGAGAAATGTAATGAAAATATTCTCGAGTTTCCATTATCCAAAACTCGAGACAGAAAAATCTCGGAAATGGTGGTAATAGCTCGTTGATACTACGTACTCGGAGTAGATTCTACTTGAGTAGACTACTCTAGACCCTATCTTGAATATGCTTTGTTGTGGTTTATAAACTACTCCGTAGCTAATACAGGTACTGCGTAATCCTCGCGTAATTTGAATTTATTCACAATGAGAAGGAGTTTGGTATCACTGACTACTCGCATCGCGGTGTTGTCGCAAGTGGCAAGATCGTCAAGTTCTTTCTTGATCCAACGAAGCCAATTACCACGCATGTCGACCATGCCATGCGACCGACTCTTTTTCAGTACAAGCTCAGGTGCCAGTGGTGGGGGAAAGATGCCACAAATCCGACAAATTGGAAAGGCTGATATGACAGAGATAATTGAGGATTACGAAGAAGGAGGAAGGGCAGAAAGTGGATACGTGGTAATGGACGTTCGAGGAGGCGATGAAATCATGTACACCGGAAAGGTCTCCCCCAACACTATCACTTTGCCACTCCCAATCATCATGACACATAATGTATTTGCTCTAGAAAACGAAGACTTTGAAGAAGTTTGTGGGTTTGAAAAGCCAGCTCTCGATGAAACTCTGGTCTTTACATGTGCAGCCGGTATTCGTAGTCAACAGGCCGCGTATTCGGCTGCCAAGGCGGGATATAGTAACCTTGTCAACTACGTTGGTGGAGCTCATGAGTGGTTCCGTTAAATAGATAAAAGCTTTGTCTCAGACGTAGCTGCTGCCGAGGCAATCCAGAGCGACAGCCTCACTCTGGGATAAATGTTGCAAGCCCAAGAAGGAAAACACACTCACAATAACACTAAAAAATGCAACAGTGAATAATTGCCATTTAAACTACTTGATATTTTAAATCAAAGTCAGTGCTCTTTCGTTCGGTGGCTGTATCTAAGAACTTGCAGCTTTGCAGGAGGATGAACCCCAATGAAACTTAGCTGCCGAATGCATATCTGGAGCTTCCGGCGCTGCCTCGAATTTTTTGTTTCGGTCTTTTTCAAAGCTGCTGCTCAATGCTTCCTCACCGACACAGACCGATGGTGGTGGTTTCGACAATAGATCCATGTGATGTACCATTTTCGTCTCAATTGCAACTTCATTTGGCTTTTCTGGGAGAAATGCTTCTTCGCCTCTCTTATCTCGCTCTCCAATTTTTGATACATTTGCCTCGATTCCGTTCTCTGCGTATTTAAACGCCACGTTCTTTTCCTTCTCCCTTTCTTGCTTCGCTTCTTGCGTGATACTTGCCGATTCTTCTGGACAAGCAGCCGCCCCCAAATGAAAGTTTGCAGTGGAATGCATAGCGACGGTAGGATGACAATTTCTAGTATCCATCGAATCCGTGACGCTATTATCTGATGCATTCTCCTCTTGCGACGAATCATCATCCGTTTCCACCACCGTGGATTCATCCACTTGAGCAGGAAGCACACACTTTGTGGTCGTTCTTGTATCCCACTCATAATCTGCAATAGAATGTATGGAAGAGCCACGGATTTTTTTTTGAGGAGAGTTCTTCCGAGAGTTGCGGTTGTGTTCGGCAGGAGGAATCGTTGGATCTTTCATGTTGTTACTGTTTTTTTCCTGTTGAACCGTCTCATCTTGCAAATCGGCATAACCTTCTGGAGAGACGAGCAGCGATTGGCTTTTCTCCGCTTGATCGATTTGCTTTTTCTTGGCTGTAAATTCTTCGACGGCATCATGCGCATTTCCGTCGCTAAAATTAACATAGAATTCGTTTGGATCACCACAGAAGCTGCCCTGACTATGGGAGCCCTCCAAAGTTGTTGTCGCCAACACTAATGAAGCTTGTACATTCGTTGGTAATTTTTTAACCAAGGACGACTCTTGCAGGTGATGCCCAAACTCAAAACAATTTCTTTGGATCAGGTGCTGCGCAACTCTTAAATTGTGCTGCGGTTTGCCAAAGACAAACGTTTCTGGAGGTTGCTCCCTCCTTTCCTCTTGGTACAGACAATGCTGAGATTGCTGTTCATTCAAAGAATCAGAATAATCCGAAGTAGGCTCTTCTGAAGCTATATCCTGAGGATGACTACCTGCATAATGTCCATTCCATACCTCATTTACGTGCCCTCGCACATTTTTTACGACTTTCTGAACTAGCTGTGGCGTTTGCTCACGAACACTTTTGACAAATCTCCGAGGCGTCTGATGTTGCAATTGGGATTGACAGGTTACCCGTACTGTCTGAAAGACTTCCTGTATCTGCTCTCTAGGTAACTTCTTGGCCGGCTGATTGTGTTGCATAGCCACGGCAGCAGCAGCGGCCGCAGCGGCCATAGCCATGTCTTCGTCTCCCAAATCGTATTGCGTACCGGAAAAGTTCGCCTTCCTGTGAGCTGTGGCTGCATCGTAGCAATCATATCTGGCAGCAGAAGTTAAGGTAGAGGTGGTTGTTTGCGCCTTTATGTCATTATCAGGATCTTCAAAGGAGCCCTGCATCGGTCCAACTTTCCATGGCAGATTCTGTTGGATTACATCTACGACTTGTTCCATAGTATTCAGGCCTTCCTTTGTTTCTGGCGTCGGGATAATAAGACGAGAAGTATGCACACTTCGCTGGTAATATGCTTGAATGGGGCTCAGTAGACGAACAGATGGAAGGGAGCTAATTGTTCGAAGTTGTGGCCAAAGCGTTGGACACAATCCAATTGGTTCGTGTAGAGTACGAAGCGTGTGGGTTTTTGTGCTGAAGGCTGAAGGTAGTACTGGTAGTCTAGCTAGTAGCTAGTACGCTACGTTGTACTACTAGTAGGCTACAACGTAGTACTGATAGAGAACGTTGAGTACTTACTACTGATGAGCATCGTATTGCAAAGCCAATCAAAAGCCGAAGGATCATTTTTTCCGTTCGGAATCGGCGCAGTTATTTTTATTTAATGAGATCATTCCTAAAACTTTTAGCGAGGCGCGCTCTCATAATTAGCGTCAGAGTAGTGTTCAGAATACGACAAGCAAGAGTAGACTACAAGGTACTGTAGTAGACTAGTAGTGTGTTCTTCTGCCTGGTCAAACAAACTTCGTCCAAGAGAGTCCGCCAAATAAGAATACACTGCTACTACTACTAGCATAGTAGCATAGTAGAGTAGCTAGCTAGGGAATAAAAAATTGAGTTGAGCCATGTTGAAATAAAAAATGTCTTGAATTGAACTTATTGAATTTATTTACAAGGGTTTCAACACAGGAATCGAAGTTGTGTGCAGGCTTCTTCGCGACACCTGCCTTCGAGGAGTCCGCCGAGACTTACTGCAAGGATCATTTTCATTGCTGTGGTGCCGAGATTGGCGGCGGTTTCGATTGCGACGAGAAAAAGAACAGGTGTCTGACATGAGACTGGTTTGATGCAGTTCTTGTTGATCCACGGAGGTCATTTGGTGCTGATGACTATGACTTCGCCTTCGGTTGTTGCACGTACTAGTAGACGCGGGTGATCCTGGTTTGTTAGCATAGTATTCCGGAAACGATACTGCGAGTTTCTGTCGCACAGCCGCTTGGTATTCTAGGAGCATGACATCCAGAGCTACATCACTTCCTTGCTGCTGTCGCTGCTGAGTTGAGTGACGCTTAGTAGCTATATTGTCATGCGATTTGTAGAACTTGCAGCCGGCCGAGTTTTTGCATGTGAAGGGAGAAACCCGAACAGAGGATCGTCTTTGCTGAGATAGAAATTGTTTAGAATCGTTCGAGACATACCGCTCCATTTTGCTGTTTCCGCCCAGGCTCCCACCAAGGCTCTTACGCCTTCGAGGCTCGTTTCGTTTCTCTCCTTTTCCTCTCATGGAGGTAGAATTCGTGCAATGAGGCGACGAGCTATCTGCCAGAGGTATGCGTGTATCCCTCAGCTCATTCATGGAGGAGTTGACACATCCACTTGCCAAACTTCGCGATCTTCGTACGCGGGGCGACGATGGAGTTTTCCGGGACGAATGGCTACTACAAGACGTTTGGCGAAATTTGGTTTGGTGAGCGGAGGAACAACGATGACGTCGAGATCGGCGATGGGATGAATTGGTAGCTATTTTTATGACCAAATTGGGTTGTTCGTCTTGAGCACAACGCTCGTGCATCCATGGTTTGTCGCCTCGTTCCCTATGAGGAGATAACGAAGACTCAGCTTGCAAGTCGCAAATTGGATACCCAAAGCAATCGTACTTGACCATACTATCTGCTACTTCAGAGGCATTGGAGCTTGCACTGATAAAAGTCTGTGGCACGCGAGTCTTGACCTCTGGAAATAGATCTCTGCAGTTGATAATGTTGGAAATATTCGTCAGGCTACGAGTCCGCGACATTCGCGTTTTCGTTCGTTTCGGAGTATCGTGAACGGCAGGTTCAATGATTATCATCATATCAAGTGCAAAGGGTATCGTCTTGAATCCTGCTTTTGCACACTTCGATGTTACGGTAGCGACTGGGGTTTTCTGCGGAAATCCGAAAGCAGCTGAATTTTTTTAATTTTTAGCGCATCAAGTTTTTTACCAGTACCAAATCGGTTTCACAGCTCATTATTATTATTCAAGTTGAAGTACCTGATAGATACGACCAGATCTATGGAAAGTGAGTAGTCTACGGTACTCAGAGTAGTTTGGAGTACCGTAGCTACGTGGTACTCTACCAGGTACTGTGTGTAGGCCAGTAGTACTACCAGGTAGCTAGTACCAGTAGTAGTGGTAACTAATACTACTACCGATAGTCTAGTACAGTTGCTAGCTAGTACGGTACCAGGTACTACAGTACGGTATCTACTCGGCGGGTAAGAACATGTACTCCAGGTATCACGTTTTCGGTCGAATGGTGGGGCTGTTATGGTACAATCAGACATCGGATTCGTCGGTTCTCTGACAACAACCTACCAGTACCTGGTCAGGTGTACCATACCGTACTTATGGTACCAGTACCAGGTAACAGCATGGTTTACTACAAGTAGTGTAGTAATACTATGATTTTACCTCGTAGTCTACTACCCTGGTACTGGTACTAGAAGTCCAAGATAGTCACTACTACCGGGTATCGCCAAGTGTACCAGGTAGCTACTAGTAATAGTGGTTACTAGGTACCGTACTACTACTGTAGTACTACCGGTACCAGGTAAACTAAAGTATTGTTTTACCTGGTACACGAGTACCAGGTACTAGTACCAGGTACCTGCTACTACTAGTACAGTAGAGTAGTACTACTACTAGTAGTACTAGTGCTACTTGAGTACCAGGTACTAGGTACCTGGTAGTGGTAACTGGTACCAGGTACTGTACCAGGTACCATATTCGACATGTTGGCAACCGAAAAGTCAATATTGGAACATCAAAGATCAAAGAATGGGTTCACGTCTATTCAGACTTTCTATGTATCATTAATTATCATCAGGTTCGACAACTCAAGCGTGATTTTCTCAAGGTCACCTAATATCGAAATACTGTACTTCTAGCAGTGCGGCTGGTGGTATCAGGGTACTACCTACGTACCTGTTAGTAGGTACCAGTCCTAGTAGTAGTGTGGCACCTGGTTGCCCGGAGCGGGAGCTCTCTTTTTCAGACCTCAGACCACGTGGACCGATTCATGTTGCTCTGAGTACCAGGTACGTGTGAAACGGCATATGTTCGCGAGATACCCACCAGTAGAATACCCTTGAGAAGACCATCCACGGACCTGATATGTTTGGTAGATGAGCACCGTCTTCTCTCGCACAGCCCCGTCAATTCTTCTATGTTTACTAAGAAGGCACCAGCAAAGAGGACATCCCTTAGGAAACCTTCCGTGAATCTCAAGTAGCATGTCGGCAATCTGCAGCATGTCGATAATCACCCAAGTGAAGATGAAGACATTTTGTGGCTTGCTATCCACTCGAGCGACAGAAGCAGCAGCAGCAGCAGCGTTTTTCTCGCCGATGTCAAAATTAGAGCTCTACCGATTTCGTTTTCTTTAGTTGCACATGACTTGGTACAGTCGCACGGACCGTCCAAGCAGGCTCTACCACAGCAGCTCTCGTTTACTGTACTAACGTCTACTCTGACGCCGGAGCTAACCGACCAAATCAAAGCTTCCACGCCTCGGAGTTAAAACGAGACACCGACGACACAGCTCGCGCCAACCAAACAAAAGTCCAGGACTAGCAAAGATGCATCTTCCAGACGACCAAGGCGAAGTGGTGTAGATGGCAAACGCTCGAGCCCGAGTCGCCGAAACTCCAAGTTGAGTTCAGAATCTTCTGCTTCTCGATATCCGCTGCAATCTTCTTCTTATTCGGTAACGCCTTCTATTAGGGTCAAAGAAAATTCGAGTTACCGCTCTACACGATCTAGTTGTCTTAGCCATTCAGGGAGAAGACAACCCTCTATGCGTCGCAATTTATCTCGAAAGAACGACAACTCCAGTCGACGGACGAATATTAGCAGGCGACGATCTGATTGTACAGAAGAAAATCAGGATGAGAGGCTATCTGCCAGTAAGCACCGACCTAAATCCAGTCGAAATGGTCGTCATCGCGCCGGTTTAAAAGAAGCAATCGAGGATGCACGCGTCCGTTATAAAGGACCTTGCTCCTCAACCAGGATCCGAAGGTAGACTCGATCATTAAGTTCGAGCAAAATCTCGTCGAAGCAAAGGGCCCGCAGATTCACCAACAGTCCAAAGGTGTCCAAGATTGAGTTGGATTCGATTGCACGAAGTGTTCGGACATCCGATCAAATAGTTTTGTGGTCTCATTCCTGCTTCTGTCGATCCTTACGCTCGAATTCTTCGCGTACGTTAGCCTCCAGTCTCGTGACTTTGCGGAGCTCCTCCAAATTTCAAAAATTCGGTACTCCTACGTATTGTACCAACTGTACCGTATATTCATCAGCCGTGCATGGCAATTACCATAAAACGCTGACTTCTGCAGAGAAAGTAAAATATTACATCATAGTTCGACTTCGTTTCAGCCTGTCATTCACCAGCTCCAACAAACTTTCAAAAATAAACAATAACTCTTCTTATTAGAAAAGCGGTTCTGACCAGCGCGACAGAATCCAGCCGCCCAAAATCCTTTTTTCATTGAGTCGACTGTGAAAAATGTAAAGACTGCCAAGCATGATAAAGGAGATCGTCCAAGAGGAAGACGTGCTGAATGGACAGAAAAACGCAAATGCTGCCATTCAAGTAGTGACCGAACAATTGATCACTTTCAGTGGTTTTGTGCAAGACCCGCAAAACCGAGAGTCAATTATTGACACTACGGTAGTGTCAATTGCATCATAATCTCTGCAGAATTCTACCATGAAGATTACAGTATTGCTTTTTCTCAAACGATCCTTCCACGGTGTGCATGGTCACCCTAGCATCACAGGGAGAAGAGAAATCGGTCAAGCCAGGACTCATTTTCCGGATGGAGCACGATGGCGAAATCGATTATATGCCTGCGATCAAACTGAGAAAGTAGCATTAGATATCTATTTGCGCAGAACTACTTGATATTATTGAAGATGAACACTATGTTTTCCGCTCTACAACCTGCCAATTAATACTTAAATGATATGTATACGTTGGGCTTTAAACATTAGTAAATACGACTTCTAAAGGTTCACAGTGACTTGAATCGCACATCTTTGCCTCTTTTCTTAATTTCTGAGCGCCTAATCTCTTTCCAACAACGAAATCCACTCCAGGAACAGATTTCTATCCAAGGTTGTTCAAGATGTCGACGACAAAATTCAACACATTTTCAAGAAGGCTTGTGGACTGGCGCAGAACGCTTCGAATTGGATTTGTTGGAATAATGATCTCCAATTCTTCTCTAACCGCTGGTTCTAAGTGCTGAACAATCTGCTGGCGGAAGGCTGCTTCTAGCTGTGACTTAGTTGTGCTAAACCATGGTTCCAGGGTGGGAGGAAAAAGACCAATTGTTGCTTCAATACTATCAGTCTCCAATTCGAGAAGCCCGAGAACATCTACCGTATTGATTTGGTCAGTAATGGGACCAAACCTACCGTCGACATTGGCTCTGCCTTTGAAGCCAACGCCTGTAGCTTCAACCTTGGTTGTCAGGGGCTGGTCATAGATGACTCCATTGCAGCGACCAGTCAAGCTTGATCGAACTTGCCCAGATACTAACGCATTTTCAAAATCTACGACAATATCTGCAGCTGTTTTCCAAGTTTGCACAACTAGTAAGTCCCAGTCTTCATTTGAACTATCGGTTCCTTGAGTGACAGTAAGCTCGGTAACGTTAACAGTAGAAAGGCCGGTCAGTCTTTCAAACTCCATGTTCAGCAATAAAGTACCGCAACCCAAAGGAACTGAAGCGGTCAAATTAAGTTCAACGGGATCTTCAAATGCAGCGCGCATATCGAAGTTGATTTCGGGTAGTGCATCCGTAAACTCATTTTGAATCTTCTCGGCAATATCAACAGGTTGAGCTGTTGGTGCGGTGGTTGGCACTGTAGTAGAGGGAGAACCCGTGGGCGCCGATGTTGTTTGGAGTGCACGGGAAGACCGAAGAGATGAAGCTTGCTCATTCGCGCTTGCCATTTGCAGTATCAGCAGGATCAGAAGACGGCTGCACATGATGATTGTTTCTATTCGATTATAAATTGGGATTGTGCAAGATTTGGATTTGTGTAAATCTGGATAATCAAGCATCCTTAAGTACCATAAATTCAACGGTCTCAACCGCAAGAAAGCCGAACGAGTGTTCAACACTCACACGATGCAAGTTCAGTTGGTCCAAGCAGGTTCAGCCTTAAGCCACACACTCCCCTGTAATGTAGCAGAAGTAGCTCGCTAGTTGATTGCACAGATGTGCAACAATATCTAGGCACTAGGCGGACGGTAAATTGCGGTCAGGCCTCAATTGACGATGTTGGTTTCGAATTGTAGGAAAAACAAATTGAAATGAGAATTTTTACTTTCAAAACAAAAACTAGCTTAGACATCAGAATACCTATTTAAAAACGATATTGTCCTTATCACACAAGTAATGATACTACCGTAGGAGAAATAATCGGGCACTCCCTTGACCTTGATGGTATTATCTATTGGTGCTTTCGGGACTGCTGGCGCCTTGTCAGGTGAATCTCGAGGAGCGCACCAATTGTCGGATGCCGCGCTTACTTTGGGAGTGTTGCTATTTTCCACGCTATCGTGAACTGTTCTGATGACGAAAAGCCAGTGGATTACCAACCGTCATCGAGATCGATTGATGTGCTGAAAGATCCATTACACTCTTCATACATGTACACGCGAAGACGCCGTATTGGTTTAAAATTATGTTACTTAATTCATGTATGTACTGGTTTAGGATAAATCAACATGAACGAAGGCAGCCCATAAGAGAAAACTAAAACCGGCCAACATTTTTCTTGCTCCACTTGTTGCAGTGCCGGACTCATTCGAGGTAGCCTCGACACCACTCTCCGTAACTCCTTCTTCATGACTTTCTTCGATATTATGGACGACGGTGATGTTGTGAGGAACAAATTGCAGGCGTACAAAGTCGTTGGCTTCTGTTCCAAATGAAATTTCCCGTATACCGCTACGGCTGCAGCTGACGCCTATATTTGAGTGAACTGGGCTGGACAGCGACACTGCCCATACTTCCTCAACACCACCTACGGTACGTTGCAAGCCCATGAGTGCATCCTTTGCTTGATTTTGTACCGCTAATTCCGGAATGCCGTCACCATTGAAGTCCGCAACAACTGCACGATCAAAATTTCTTGTTCGAATATCATGAGAAGTATATGCAGAAGTTGAAGCCACCATCTTAAGTTCGCCAATATTATCCTCGTTAATGTAGCGATAATATTGGACAACACCACCGACATGTGGCAACCTGATTTCGACTATTTCTGTTTCTCCGTTCGGGCCCAATTGTCCGACAGCCAGCTGATGTAACCACCGCCCCCCGGTTCCAATAGGCGGTGCCTGAGCCAAAATTTCTAGGCCGTCCGTCTGGTAGATGCGTAGTCTGGCTCCAACGTTGCTGTTTGATACAGTCGTGACCAAGTCATCGTGGCCATCGTCATTGATATCAGCCCACATAGGCCCCAACCCCTCGAATACAGTATCAGCTCCACCATTGTCGGCGTTTTCTTGGTCCAAGGTGGTCTGACTCTGAAATTCTACTTGATTAGTTTCGGAATTCCAGCTCAGGACGGACAAGGCGTTACCTTCCAGGGCGTCTCCAATCACTCCATGGTTGTAACGGGTGGTTGCTTGAGAGTACAGAGCCCATTTGTTTTTTGTTTGGCGGAGAATGCCCACTGAGTATCTGGCAAGGGATTGAGTACCTGCGATCTCAGACTGTCGTGCGTAACGTCCGTTTTATTACTTGTATACTGAGTCAGCTGGTACGTTCCATTCATTGATTCCTCCACAAAGAGGTATCCGCCGTCGGGAACGGGAACATTGGCGCTGATTGGAGATACAGGAAGAAATTGTGGAACTGGCTGAAAGAACATTAGGCTGGTGTTAGCTACTGACACACTTTGCTTGTTTTCGGTCACTGCCGCGTCAACTATAGATTCACGCATTGCAACTAAAGGACGATCTGCGCTGTCCGTTCCGGGCCACTGTTGGATTTTGTTTAGCTCGGCAGGAGTGTCGTCAGTGCGATCGCCACCGACGTCGGTGTATCGAACAGACAATCGATCGCCATTTCCCAGTTGAACCATGAATTGACGTTCATCTTCCTCAGTTCCTTTCCCATCTGCCAAAGGAGGAGCCCCAACGATCCAACTAAGACTGTCTCCATTCGAGGACAGCTCCAATGCCTCGGATATGGGTTGGACAACTGCAACTGGCTTGAGCATGGGGAAACCAGTCAATTGCGGACAAAAGGAATTCGTCACCAACCGGTTCCCAGAGGGCATCAGAGAAGTAGTATAGTAGGAGCTTGTCATCTTCTTTTATTTGCTCATCGTTATAGTGGTTACTTTTTATCTGCAAGTTTTTTTTAACAATACTGCTGGATCTTGCCTGAGCTATTTTATGAGCCGAATCCGGATCCTAAAAAATACTCCATTATGTAACTTATCGCCTGAGCAAGATCCAAGTTCCTACCTAAATTAACTGATGCAGTGAGTTAATTATAAGGACAAACCCTCTAATAATAATAGTGACTAGCTACCAGGTAGTAGTATGGGGGCTCCCGTAATAAGCAAGGACTAGCGTCTACTAATAGTGGCTAGTACTGTAGCTAGTATGTCACGATTTAAAACCTCTCTACCTGTTTAGATAACCAATGCCCGTGTTTAGGTAATTGGGTGAAATCACGATGCTATTGTGATCCACCTTTTTTGGGTTGGAAACTGTAGCCCCTTCCCCCAATTGAACATCAAGAAGTGTAGTTCAAAGATTTGCTTGGGCTTACTGAAACCAATTTGATGGAAACGTTTCTTTCCATAATTTTCACTTTGATCTTACAATGTGTTGGACACCTTCCTTGCTTCGTTGTTGGACATATTGTAGCTATATAATTTCCAAATGGCCTAATAGCAGCTCCTACCTCGCGAGAATGCCGCGCGCTGTCGAATTAGCAGCCTACCTGTGGAGAGAATTGCGCCTTTGATCGGGACCATGCATTCTGGAAAAGAATTGCGCAGGTATACATCCTTTAATCGACAAAATCCCTGAAGAATCTGTAGTAATTCCTTTTTCAATTGTGCAGTTGTCCTCATACCATCGTTTGGTATTCCCATCAAAGTAGTATCAATTACTATTGTTTTTCTGCACATGACACACTCTTTTGATTGCCACCCTGTGCGTACTTCACCATCGATCTGCACTTTCATTATTTCTAACCTTACTGCATATCACTTAACACATCATTGTCATTATCATCATAATAATATGCACAATACGTACTCATACTAGAGACCTACTGTTAATTTTAGAATATTATTACTATTATTCGAATAAATACATCATGAAAAAATAAATACAGTAAATGATAACGCGAGGAATCAATTATAACAATGGACTATGAGACCACCATCGCCTTTTCTCGTCATCTTTGCTCTTTTGTTATATCTGAAGGAATGTTTGGGGCTGCTGCTGTTGCCACCACCACTATTAAGCACACATCTCAATGAGATTTCCTTAGGATCACAACCGTTCTCCATTGCACCTCACAACAATGCCTGGGCCTTTTTTTCGAATCCCACAAGTCAGTCATCACAATTCTTATTGGCTTCTAGCGAGATGATATCGGATCAAGACAAGAGACACAACCTGCCACCGTCTGGTACTGAACAGCTCCAAGTATCCCTGGAAAAGGAACTGGTAAACAGCAAGAACAGGAAAAAAGGTGCATTCCACTCTGACACGGTGGTCCGTGTCGTAGACGCCAACACCATTAAACTGAAGCTAGGAGGTCTGGCCAGTTTGGCTGGAGTACAAACACCACTAACGGGTGGATTTCCTGAATGCACGTCCACCTATCCTTCTCGGCAACTGCAGAAGTTGCTGCCGAAGGGAAGTCTCATTCAAGTTCGATACCTTTCTTCGGACGAATCGAATCTCAAAGTACCGCGGGTGCTGATAGCATTCACCAGCTCCAATTCAAATGCTCGATTGATCAATGCCGAACTGATTCGATCGGGATATGCCAAGCCTGTAGCTCGGGGACGAGAAGCCGCTGAAGCTGTCCTTCCGGGATTTACTCAAGGCTTGAGCGAATTGAACCAACGCGCTAAAGACAAGCAAGCGGGTCTCTATCAAATTTGTGAATCCGATGGTACACCAATCTCTCCCAAGAAAAAGATCGTTGCAGCCGATAATGACCAAGCGACCGCTAACAAGACGGCAAAAATAGATCTGCAAGAACAATTTGAGCCCCTTGACTACACAACACAGACCCAATGGGGCATTGACGGTGGAAAAACGATTCGAGTTGCGAAAGAAACTACGAAGACCGTTCCGACTAATCCAGGCGACAAGGTTGGGTGTTCTGATTTTGACGTTTATGAGGATGCTCTCAAGTATTACGAAACCTACCATCCATATTATGGCGACGTGGCTCGATTGGATCGAGATGAAGATGGTGTTCCGTGCCCTAAATTACCTCACACAAAGAATATGAATCAGTTTCGCAGAAAGGTGCCTATGGCGAGCAGAGGTTATGGACAGTGAGTCAAAATAAACAACCAATAGACGACTTTAATGTATGAAATCTGCGCCATGTGCTATATAAGTAATTTTAGAGACTAATTTGAATGAGTCCAACGTTAGTTGCGATGCCTGGTTATTCGGCTCTTTTTGCTTTATCCGACGGAGGGGGCCACATCAGCCCCCCGATTTTTTTCATTCATAGGAGTTTGGCTTTGGCCATCTAAAGACAGGGAAAATCCAATGAAGGAACGAACTTTGTTGTCCTTGCCCAAACGCGGAAGTGAAATTAGTGTGTTGCACTCACTACCGTAGTACTCCGTACCTAGCCAGTCGTTATGGCGACTTGCATGTACCTGGTACCTGGTACCTGTTACCAGTAGCACAGATCGCAGATACTACTGGTATTGCTTAGACTACTACCTACTCGGAAGTACCAGTACTAGTACTACTAGAGTAGTAGTACCAGGTAACTACTTCTCGTCACCCCTTTAAAGTGTAGTACTGCTATCTGGTAGTAGGTAGCTACGTGCGTACTGCTCCGAGTACCTGGTACTAACTATTATTACCAGGTACCAGGCAGACTACACGAAGTTATTAGTACTAACAGGTAGCGTGCTAGTAGCACTTTAGCAGATTCTTCATCAAAGAAGCTCCTTGATTCGTTGGGTAATAAGGTACGCACGGCTACGTACTTGAATGTTGAGTCACTGTTAATTGATCTTTTTTTCCCCTGTTTGTGCTTCGTTCAACATTCTGATAATTGAAACAGTTTTCGGTTCCAAGCAGATCGCGCTGCAACAATCTCTGCCAAGTCCTAGAGGGGCCTGTATAGCGGTACCCTTACTAGCTACTAGTACCACGAGTGGTACAGGTATCGAAGTACTCCTTACCTGGCACTGGCACCAGTACCAGGTACTACGTTTGATATGATTACCTGGTACGGTACCTACGACTACAATGTACTCTACCAAGGTACTACCAGGTACCAGTGTACCTGGTACCGTACCTAGTACTGGTACCTGGTTTCATAGGACGAAAACCAGAAGAGCACAAAAGACGCGCATAATTCAGTGCTGAGTGGTGGGCATGTTGTAAAACAATAATTACGGTAAAGTACAGTGCTTTCTTTTCAATGCGTAAAACAAAGAACCCCTTAATTATTGTGCAACGCCGGCAAAAAAAAAGAAGCTGTTGCGACAGTACAGATTTTTGATTGCGCTGCTGCTGTCAACGGCTAATACAAGTTACCTAGTACTACCTGGTAGTAGTTACCTGGTACTACTTTCTACTACGAGTAGTACTAGATTTGTAGTGGTAGCGTACCTGGTAGCTACTAGTAGAATGAGCTGCTATCTTGATCACCTCGAGCTGAAAGTGACAGTTACCAGTACAGTAGTAGTAATACTTGTAAGAAGCAATAGTACCGTACTACTAGTACCACCGCTAGGTAACAATCTCGCAATACGGTAGAGTAGAGTATTCACTACAAGCTGAACAATTTCTATTTCTTCGCAACAGTTGTATGGTACCAGGTTTTAGTGTACCTGGTACTTCGCACAAATTCTCGATTTTAGCTCTTCTTGTTATCTACGCTCAAGCAGTCCCAGAAACTTCTTCTTTCAATGGCACAATCTCTCGGCAAATTTGAAATGAGGAGCAGCAGTAGCGGCATCCACTGGAATTCTGCGAGGGCGGGCGGTGTCCCCATTGCCCCTGCTCCCCCATCCGGCGCCGCGGCCAGCGTGCCGCAGCTCAACAACCCCTTTAACATCAATCACACCAGTGAACCCGATCAAGTCGCTACTGAATCGAATTTGGGCTTTCCTGTTCGTCTCCATTACATGCTTACTGATATACACAAGGAAGGATCGCAAACAAATATAGTCTCGTGGCAGCCTCACGGAAGGTGTGTATGTTGTGTGTGCTTGTCTTGGTGCTTGTGTCGCTGTCAAATATGTCATCATGAATCCTTAACACCGTCCCTTCAAATCTACCTTCGTTGTTAGATGCTTTGTTGTTCATGACAAGAAACAATTTGTAGAAAAGGTCCTCTCGATGTGGTTTAGACAATCGAAGTGGGCCAGTTTTCAGAGACAACTGAACATGTACGGCTTCAAGAGGATTTCCAGCGGCCCAGACAAGGGCGGATATTATCACCCTATGTTCCTGCAGAATTCTCCTCAAATGGCGCAGAATATTACGAGGCACAAACTCAAAGGAACAGGCCCTCGGCGTCCTGCTCAACCGGATCAAGAGCCAAACTTTTATGCCATGCCGTTGCTGGTACCAGAACAAAGTTCAACGGTTCAGGATGATCCATCTACTCTACAGCATACCGATCAATCATCTCTTTACTGTGGACCTGGGATGGGGGCCGGTAATTTTGGGGCTGCCGCGTCAAATATTTCCATTCCACCTTCCTCAATCACACTCCGGAACTCGTTGGGAGCTTTGGAAAGTCTCTTCATGTCCGCTCCTTCCACCGGTGACGACGAGGAGACTACGTCAGCTTTGGATGATCCAAACTTGTGGCGCTACATCGGCAATATGTAAGGAGGTATACTACGCAAGCAAGACTTCATGCAATGATTCCGCGTATGTCTGCATGCGCGCACGGGTCGCCTACCTCTTGTTCGAGCGATGCATACCCAAAACGAAACCAGCAACCTAATTATTGCTTGAAACGCAACGACAAGCGCTGAAGTATTTTTCTTCTTCTTCGCTTTCTTTTATTTTGAATTTTATTTCGCACCTGAATTCGGTACGAAAGCTCTCGCGATCCAAATCACAACATCCACCTTGAGGCTCTCTGCTGTACTGTATTTTATTTTAGTATATTCATCCATTTCCTACAATTACATTGTATCAATTCATTTCCATCGCGCATAGTTGAAGGAGTCTTGATATGATTGGCTGCATACAAAGCATCCTGTGTTCTAGTTTGTTTTGTGTTGAAAATTGAGCTTTCGAAGGCAACGCACACAGTTTTTTTTTCTCCTGATGCTTGCGATGAATTCGAGCAATACTGTACCATGAAAGAGTTGGTTCGCTGAGAGTAAAGCCCGCCCTACGTCGCAGGGCTGTGGGGAAACTTGATTTATTATATTTAGTTTTAAAACCATTGTTTTTCTCATCTACGTTTTACATTAGACGAACAGTTCACTTCAATTCACGCATCCCTAATCCCAGTTCATTCCCATGTGTCACTCGTCGAAGGCTTTCTCAAAGGGGCTCTCGTAAAGGTACTCTTGGACGTCAAAGTCTCGATTCTTTCCTGTCTTGTTGGAGAGAGGTAACATCCACTGCGCTGCTTGGTCCTCGGTATAATGCTGCGAGAGAATCTTTTGCTTTTGAAACTCACCATTGCAAAACACAATCTTATCTCGGGTCTTTTTTCCCAGGAAAGGCTGGACGGCCTTATAAAGCCAAGTAAAACTCATTGGAGCATCCAGAATGAATATCCTGTGCAAGGATCCCGCATAATGTTTTCTCATGGTCAGGACGAACTCCTTGCCAAGCTTGAATGGTGGGGTATGTTTTCGGGTTGAAAAGCCTCTAAAGTCTAGGACTGCATTGAAACTGCCATCGTCAGCTTTGGAGGTTGCCAGAGCCCGTTCCATAGTGTAGAGACTTTCCTTGATGGTCCATTCCTTGTCATGATGCTGTGTGTTGCGAGGCACAAAGATGTGTGTTGATCGACCTTTCTTGTCGTGGCACATGACGTAATTCTTTCCACTCGATAAGCATTTTTCGAGCATTTCGTAATCCTTCGCGGACAAGGTGGACGATGGTGACATTGAAGATGCGGAAGATGACGAACGACGATTCGTTTGAGGATGAAATGCCAGTCGCAGTCCGTCTAAGTCCATGTATTGTCGAAATCGCAAGGTCGCCTTTAACTTTGAAAGAGCTAAATCACGATTGCCTTTTTTCGAGAAAAGATAGCGAGCTGCCAATGCGGTAGCACACTCTTCCTGTTGTTCCAAGGTTTGCTTAGAATCTTGGGTCTCTTTCAGATACAGGTACGATGCCCGGGCAGCAGTTTCCAATTCCAAGGCCGAAAGCTGAGATAGCATCCACTGAATATCCGATTCATGCTGATGTTTGCTGCTCTCCGTCAAACAGCCGGGACTGCCCAGGCGACGACGTTTTTTGCTACTACCATTATGCGATATCCTTTCAAGATTATGTACATGCACTCTCGTGTTGGAGAGCGAAGCGTTCGATGGTCCAACGCAAGATCCTGCGAAGAGGGGCGTGACATTCACGGCGACAGTTGAAGAGGTCATGGATGTTGCTAACGTTGCGGACACGTTTCAATAGATTTTGTGATGTATTTGGTGTGCCTGTGTAGAAGGATTCGCCTGATGACTGAATATGCATGGGCACGATTTTCGAATGATTTGGAGTGATTGAAAGTGTAACGCCGAGCCTGATTGAGTCAGTTTGTGAGCTTCGTAAAATACGAATGTAGTACCTGGTAGCTTTCTTTCCCAAATTAAATAGGAAAATTACGGATCGTCACAGGATGGCTTGCTTGCTGTACAATACCTTCTAGTAGAGTACTCTAGTAGTAGACCAACCAGGTAGTAGTGTACTAGTAGACGAGGAGGAGTCTAGTTGTACCACTACTCGACTGAGAACATAACTACGGTCCAATATTTTACTGGTACTACCAGGTAGTACTACCAGGTGGAGTAGGTAGTATGGTACTACCAGGTACCTGGTACTGTAGTAGCCAACATGACAACGTCTAAGCTTTCATTGTTTGCTGACTTGGTTCGATGAAAATGCCCCGGATAGCCCGCCAACCGCCAGTCCTTCCTTTTTTCACTCATCAAGTTCCATATTATGCAATACCGCGTGGCCTTCAGTTTTTTTGGTTTCGGATGTACCCAGAACCCTTATTGTTTATCAAATCAAAGAAATATTCAAAGAAATTCAGAATTTGCAAATTTCTGGAACCTGAAGGCGATTACAATGGAAGAACTGGGCAGAAACTGAAGTTCGACCTGTTGCCTACACAAAAAGATCCACAAGGAAAAGAAGTTTCGAAGAACTGACACAAACTAACACCGCGCTGTCTGACAATTCCAGAATTCACCATTCCAAGCGACTCAGAAGCCATAACGTTGCACCCAAAATCGTAGTCACGTGACGTGCTTTGGTTTCACAGTTTCATATGACAGCTTTTTTTCTTCAAATCTTCACGTAGCTGCAATACAACAACAATGCCGTAGTATGGAAAGATGTGTGTGCAATTCGAGTATGCAATTCAGGCTTAATTTTCTATACAACGCATTCAATTGTTCTCGTCCGCCCCGGCTGCGTCTCCCCTTGTTTCTTCCGGTTCTGGTCCTGATTCTTGCTCATCTGCTGTCAGCTGAAGCGATGCTGTCGTAGCAGTATTCAGCATTTTTCCTGTCAGCTCAAAGACATCTTCATTGTGATGGCGTTCGTTGAGAAACTTCTCGATCCTGTATAGTAGCTGTTCTTGGGCAATGATCTGCGTCGGCATCTTGAAGAGCGTATCGATGCGCCCCTCATACCCATCAAGTTTGCATCCCATCCTCCAAGTTGCCAGAAATTCACGCGTTACCAATGGCTTTAGCAGACCATAGGCTAGATTGGCCACACTGGGGGTATTTAACCACAGACATTCCTTGTAATGAAAGGGAAAATAAGAAAACAATTTGTGCATAATTTCTTCCTCCAAAGCCATGTCGAAGTTAATTTCCGTTGTTCCCTCGCATTCGGCTATGACGACGAGACCCGATCGGACAGCCTTCAAATTAGTACTGAGACATTTGAAAATATAGTAGAGTGCTCCCATGAAAATCCGCATGTTCTCGATGCTCTGTAGACGTTGCGGAAAGAAGGCCGCAAAGTCGAAAACTACGATGTAACTTCCGTAGCGAGGGGCAAAGTCAACACTCAAGATATATCCGGGCATGATCATCATGAGCTTGTAGATCAGTGTCATGCCTTCTTCTGCGGTATCATAAATTTTGTATTCTTGGCGAAAGGCTTGAAGCTTGTAGAGACGGTCGAGAATAACCTCCATATCTTGATCTCCAATGGCAATGGCGGCTTGGGCATAGTCATATTCTGTCAGCCTGCCAATGGTAGCAGGATTGGGCGGGCCCGTGATAAAGGGCAATAATGGGTGGGCCTTAACAGGGACCTTGATGTTGGTGTCAATCAGATCCGATTTTCCGGCCGCGTCACGAATCTCTTTGGCTCTGGTCAGTTCCAAAGCAGTGACCTTCAGACTAGGATCTACCTTTTCAGATTGTCGCTGATCGCTACCACCACTGTGAGCAAAAGCATGTGCTACACAACTAAAATCGTGGGTGGGCCACGTCCTGTCTTGCTGGGGACCGGAACGGCCGTGATGGGAGGACATTGGGACTGGTACCTTGTTTGGTATGCTGGGAACTGGCTGCACTTCAGATCTGTAGACCTTCCACCTCTTCTACTCTGTGACAATGAGAAAAGCTATGCTAGCAACGAGATGCTTGTTTAGCTCGGAAACTAACAGAGCCGTGATATGTAGTCAGTAATCATTTCATGTTGCGCCGCCACCCAAACTGCAAATTTCAATTGCCTTACCGTATTACTCTTATTATTTTTAGATTTAGACAGCGAAATGAAGGAGGGTTGGGGTTACCTACTAAGCTATGACTTTTAGTATAAGTAAATTGGTCATCGTTGTTCCTCTGCATGTCACAGCGGCGCACAGCTGAAAGCAATACAGTACCAGTTACCAATGCTGGTGTTCTTTACTAAATAATACTCCTAGCTACTACTAGCTACTGGTGTAGTAGTAGTAGTAGTGGTAGGGTCTAGTGTGCTACTCTTCCTACTACTACTAGTAGCTACTGTAGCTAGTAGTAGCTAGTGCAATACACCACTTTTACTACGGGTTAAAAGCCGTACAGCGAACAACTGTGCGTCCCTAAGCGGTCGGCATACAGCCGTCCACGTCAGCTAGCGTCAAGGGTTTTCCCCTACTAGGGT
>Ga0100402_1002587_pt1 | contig 20225 bp, 10 predicted proteins | sample CryGeyme20150102_FD_80419 | JGI IMG/M metagenome (GOLD analysis project Ga0100402, IMG submission 80419) | Groundwater microbial communities from Crystal Geyser aquifers in Utah, USA - Crystal Geyser metaG 2015-0102 | ecosystem: Environmental > Aquatic > Deep subsurface > Groundwater | place...
TGACAGAAAGAAAATGAGAGAGATAATGACAGAAAGAAAATGAGAGAGATAATGAGAGGGAAGAAATGAGCGCATCGTATCTTTGCGCCCGATCGTACGAGAGTGTGGGAGGACATTGTCGTGAAAAGCGATCGGCGAATCCATCGAACGCCAAGCGAAATGAGGGAGCGTAGACGACGTAGTAAAGGTTGATAGAATAAAGTCGTGGATGAGTGGACGGAGATGTCGCGTTGTTAGAGAAAGCCGCCTTCATGGTTGATTGAGTCGTTGAAATTGTTTTTGCGTTGGACGATGAAAACTCCTTAACCGTGAAAGAATAGAGGCAAATAATGAGAGCCATAGCTGCCGCGGCTACACTGAAAGCACTTACTTCGAAATCGCCCCTCGAACAACGAAACTGTTAATGAATGTAATTGTCTTTGGTTGATTACGGTTGATAATTGCTTGCAAATGTTTGGAAAACCAAATAATGAAGAGTCGAAGATACGAAAAAGTGAATTTTTCTCTTGCGAAGTTCTCGTTTGAGTCAAAAACGAGCTTCAACAAACGGTTTGAAATTGAAAAACTGGTTTCGGCAAAGCAAGGAATATGCGGTGGCGGTTCTTCAAACTATTTCACACTCCTTGATGCCCCGCGCAGTCTCTCGATATTGATTCTAAATTGAAAAAGAAACAAACAGAGCATGACGTACCGATTGATGGAATGGCGCTTTCAATTTTCAAAATCTGCGAACAAGTGGTGACGTGCCAACATTGATTCGAGTTTCTTGAAAGAGTTACACAGCGTCTTGAGTCATTCTTTGTGCTGTGTCCGCAACAAAATAAAGAGAGAGAGAGACCAGGGAGGCGTTTGATCGCTTTACTACTAGTGTGCACAGAAAAAAATGTAGAAGGAGTGTTCCGTGTCATAGACGAGTAGCGATTAGAGTCAAGGGATTGTTGCAGAAAAAGCATACTACGGGATTCCATTGTCGTGTACCAGTAAACCGACAGAAGCATGCTGTCGACAACGCAACTTGACAAGCCTTCGGGAAGACAGACGACGAGTTGCAATCAAGTAGAAAAAGGCAAACCATGTCATGGAAAGTAGTGCTACGATTTAATACGAATACATTAAGTCTTCTAAAAGGGTAGCCCATGCCTCCTCCTGGGAAGCGGCGTGGTAGTATTCGTTGCGATATTTGTCCTGCCATAAATTCCATCCTTCCAAAGTCGTCTCGGCCAAATTCCTCACGGGTCCTGGAGGTAAAATCGATGCCACAGAATGAAGCAGAGCGTCACGAAGCTTGCAGGAGGTTGATGCGCCTCCTCCTCCTTCTTGGAAATGATTATGATTAGTGGCGGGATACTGCGGATCCCACGCCTTAGATAGTTGTTCGTAAGAGGCGCCGTCAGAAGCGGAAGTGGCGGTGATACTGCCAAACTTTAAAACGGGCAAACTAGCTTGACCAGACGATTGAACAAGTTCGTTTAGGAAATCAAAATCCATGTCTTCCCAATCGCTTTCTTCGTCTTCGGTGAGTTGATCACTATCGGCGATCAACATCGTAGTACCAACTTCTTCATCAACACCATCCTGTTCTTCTTCTTGTTCTAACTGTATAATTGTGGACAAAGCTCTGTCCACGTCTTCCGAAATACTCAAAGCAATGTTTGCATGCCACAGGGATTCTCTGGCAAAAGATAAGACGAGTTCTGGATTGCCCCACTTGGTAAGAGTAAAGGCTGGTAACTGGTGTAATCCGACGACTGCATTATTAGTAGATGATGTCGTCTGTCGCCCCTCCTGTTTTGGTGGCAGGATAGAAAACTTTCTTGGCTTCTTCGCAGTTTCGGTTTTAGTAGCATCAACAAAACAAATAATATTATGATCTTCTTGATGCGCCGTCAGACGAACAGATCGATTCTCTTTGCAATAACTTTTTGCGCCAGTAGTAGCACGTGTACCTGCCATGGGAGGTGCATACTTGGGCCTGGCCCTTAACCAAAGAAACTTAGAGGGTGTCAATCCATCAATACTGCAAAGTAGAATAGCCAACAACAACCCGAGCAACTTTAAACCAACATTGGTAGCTGTTGTACCGACACCAGTCTTGACGCTCATCATAGCACTGCTATAAAAAGACCTCCACTGCTGCGATCTTGTTATAGAAAGAACCTGAACGAAGCAAGACGAGTTGCTTGAACCTTGTACCAGTGCGGAGCAGTCGTAGATGATAGAAGTCCAAGCAACATTCTCCAACAAAGAATAATTATTTACTCCAGTATCAATTATTGTAACGTGTAAGTTTCAGATTTTCAGATTGCGTCAGCAGAAAACCAAATCTACAATACAGTAGAGTGAAGATTAATTTTATTTTGAAAAGTGCAGTCATTTTTGTGGCCAAACAAGGGTCATTTACATGTCGCCTGCCTCTAAAGTTACCCCGCTTCCTTAGGATCTAAGTACCATATGGAATGTTGAAATATATTTAGAAGAATATTATTTTGTTCGCACGCCTGTCTGTCTAATTCAAGAATGAACCAGTCGGTCATAAATGTTCGATCAAGGTCATTCAAGCAAGATCTGCAAAAACTTGCAATCATCTTTCAGCAAGACTTTGAAAGTATCTTATGCAAGATTTTTGCTTTCATACCGGTATCGCTCTGCTATTTATTAGTTTGGTAGACTAGTTTATGTTCGCGTGAAGGTTGCTACAATAATAAATTGAAAATAAATCTTTTCCATTTATTTTCTTACTATTACAATACAAGTAACTTCTCTCTTTAATCTTTCTCTCCGACGCCAGGATATTCCACTATAGTAATAATAATAATATTTCCATCATGTCGAAAAAGGAGGCCATGCCGTACGTGTACATCCAATCGGCCGAACATGCCTGGGTTCCAGGCCGTGTTATCAAGTCCGATTCCAAATCTGCGACTGTGGTAGTCCAGAATTATACCAGCGAAGAAGAAATGCTCGTTAATGCTGCCACTACAACGGGTACCAAAGTTCACGAAGTAACGGTGAATTTGAAGGATTACAAGGACGGTGTCCTTCCTATGCAAAATGTCGACGATCGTGGAAAACTTGGAAACCACGAAGACATGGTGAACTTGTAAGTGTCTCTGTCTTTCTCTGGTTGTATGAGATAAGAACCTTTGTGACCTTTCCTAACAATGCTGAGTTCTCCTTAATTTTTTTCTGTTTTCGATACAAAAAAGGCCATATTTGCACGAGGTAAGGTACAAGAAAATCTACTTGTTCTAGTTGTGAAATTTCTATACCGTATAGATGGGACCCATTATGATGAGGACCCAAATTCCAATTTGGATTGTCATCTTCTAACATGCTGTATTTTATCCAATGCTTCATCTCCTTTCTTTCTTTCTTCTTGTTCTTCAGGCTGCTATTTTGTACAATATCAAGTACCGCCATGGAAAGGCACTCCCATACACCCGTACAGGAGACATGATTGTTGCCGTCAATCCTTATCAGTGGATCACTTCGCTCTATACCGAGAGTCAGCGAAAGCATTATGCTCAAAAACTTGTATGGGAGACTTCCGAATCAGACCCCAGGGAACGTCTGGCCCCTCACGTGTACGAAACGTCGGCCTTGTCCTACAAGGGAATGTCCTTTGACGGGCTCAACCAGTCCATCTTGGTGTCGGGAGAATCTGGAGCAGGAAAAACCGAGACTGTCAAGATTTGCATGAATCACATTGCCAGTGTCCAGGAAGGGCCTCGTCAAGTTAGTGACACATCTCCTGTTGTGCAAAGAATTGTGGAATCCAATCCCGTCCTGGAAGCTTTTGGAAACGCCCAAACTCGTCGCAATGATAACTCCAGTCGCTTTGGAAAGTACCTTCAACTCCAGTTCAATCCCACCGGAGGAGTCCGTACAAATGCCAAATTGGTAGGAAGTAAAGCGGAAGTGTTCCTCCTTGAAAAGAATCGAGTTGTGGAACACGACTCTGCTGAACGGACGTACCACATCTTTTACCAGCTTGTTGCCGCACCTGAAGATGCCAAAAAGAAAATCTGGGAAGGTCTTTGTGGAACCACAAACACTTCCTTCAAGTATGTTGGTGCCACAGCCACAAACAAGATCGAGGGTATGACTGATGCCGAGCATTTCAAGAGCGTAACTGATACTCTTAAATTGGTGGGAATTGGAGAAGAAGAGCTAACCAAGTTCTACAGGGCCATTTGCGTTGTGCTTCAGTTGGGAAACATTGCATTTGGTCCTGACAAAGGGGATAACGACAAGTCCACAGTTACGTCCGCTGCTGAACTTTCTGCCCTTGCTAAATTGATGGGTATCCCTGAAGCGGATCTGACTTTATGCCTTACCGAAAGAACAATGGCAACCAAAGGAGAAGTGTACAAGGTGCCCTTAAGCACTGATGATGCAAAGGGAAGTGCTGATGCTCTTGCAAAAGAGATTTATGGCAAAGTCTTTTTATGGGTCGTCAAAGCCATCAATACAAGGACTTGTGCTGAAATGAAAGCAGAGAAAGCTGGTACTCAAGCTGGCAAATTGGGCACAATTGGACTTCTTGATATCTTTGGTTTTGAGTTCTTTGAGGTGAATCGCTTTGAACAGTTGTGCATCAACTATGCTAATGAGAAGTTGCAAGCAAAATTCACAAAAGATATTTTTAAGTCTGTCATGGAAGAGTACAAATTTGAAGGTATCCCTTTAGCAGACATCAAGTATGATGACAACACCCATGTGCTTGATCTCATTGAAGGTCGAACTGGGCTTTGTGCTCTTTTGAACGAAGAATGTGTCCGACCCAAAGGAAGTGGTTCTGGTTTTGTCAACAAAGCTTTGTCTGCAAACAAGAACTCCCCAGCCTTGATTGCCAACAAGACAGATCGTGGGAGCTTTGGTGTTATCCACTATGCTGGCACAGTATTCTATGATGCTGAATTTTTTGTTGAATCCAATAAAGACACTCTTCCCACTGATCTTGAAGATTGTGCTTGCAAGTGCAGCAATTCCATTATTGCAGATGCTTTCAATTTTGACAAGTACCATGCTGCTGCTGTCTCCAAGAAGGGAGGTCCCAAGCGCCAAAAGTCCAATATCATGGCTCCAACTCTTTGGACAAAGTACAAGGCACAGCTCTCATCTTTGATGACCAGCTTGTATGCTACGCACTCACGATACATTCGCTGCATCAAACCTAACACGGTTAAGAAGCCTCTCATCATGGAGCACACGGCAACAGTGGAGCAACTTCGTTGCGCTGGTATTGTCGCCGGTGTGACAATTTCAAGATCTGCATTCCCCAATCGTTTGCCCAACTCTACCGTATATGCTCGTTACAACAACATGTGGGACAGGAACGCCTACCCATCGGCCAAAAGCATCAACATGACACTTCCAGAAAAGATGCGTGCTGACTGCGAAGCTGTGATGACCTGTGCTCTCAAGGAGAAAGAGACCGCCGACGGAAAAGTATTTGTAGTTGGAAAAACCCGTACATACTTTCGTGCAGGGGCATTGGAATTCCTGGAGTCCCATAGAGTCGTTGGATTGGACGCCCAAGCTATTGCAATTCAAAAGTCTATTCGTGGTTGGCTCGTTCGCAAGGATTGTAATTTCAGCCCCAAGGGCAGACGAGAGGAGGAGGAACGATTGAGACGTGAGGAGGAAGAACGACAGGAAAGATTGAAACGCGAAAAGGAAGAACAAGAGGCCAAGCTGAAGAAGGAAATGCAATCTTATGATAAGGAAATGGCCGATCTCAAACGCAAACTTGAAATGGCAGAAGAGTCGGGACAACGGGCAGAAGCGGACGCCAAGGAAGCAGAAGCAAGAGCACAGTCAGATTTGGATGCATTGATCGCATCATGTAAGGAACAGCAATCTGGAATTGACACATCAAAGAAGGAGTTGGACCGACTTAATGCTAGTCTTGAGGCCAACATGAAACTCATCGAAGTTCTCCGTAAGGAGAACAAGAAGCTCAAGAAAGCCTTTGAGAAGCAGTCGACACTTCACATTGATTTAACCGCAAACAATAAGAAGCTCAGCAAAAGTTGCGATGCCAATGCTTTGGCCTTTGAAGCATCGGAAGGTGACTTGCAATATGCCGCGGAAGTGAATGAACGTCTGATGACTACGTTGGACGCCGCCAAAGACGAAAATGCCCATATGAAGGAAGGGGTTAATAAGGGACAGAGTCAGTACATGGCATTTGCAGAATCCAGATTGGAACTTCAAAAGACGTTGGCGTACATCTTGAACACAACCCAGGATGGATGCACCGACAGCAAGTTGGTCGAGGATTGCTTCGCGACTGCACACGCATGTGAAGCGGAAGCCAAGGCCATCATGGATGTTCTCGAAGCCAGGACTGACATCTAAACAACAACAACAAAACAATCTTCCAAAAATATAAAATAGGGCGAGCGAAAGGAGAAAGTTGATGTTTTGCATATTTGTGGCGTATCGTGGAAATAACTACTTGGAGTACTCAGTAAATAATAATTACTATAAAGGACTTTGAACGTCCATTTAGGATACTATTTGTATCTCCGGCGCACCAAAAGACACAACAGTTCTGCGCGTCTAGCATGACGGTAGACCAATAAGTTAACGTACAAGTATCTGTCTGAACAATTTTGTTCTCTCCAGGCCTGTCGAAGCGCCAGCGCATGCCTGCAAATCGGCGGTCTCGCTACTACTAAAAAAAATATCATTATTTCAGCATGAATTTCATCGTATGGGTTTGTGCATCATGGTTCCAGGATAGAAGGGAGTTTTGCTAGATGACAACGAGTTATTTTTGTCGCCAAAGCGAGTTACCTAGGCCTCTCGCCTATGAGATCAAAATCCAAAGTCCAACACTTCATACACTACAATAAGTAAACGGCGCAAAATGCAATGCTTTTTTCGGCAGCAATTGTGTGCAAGGAAATGATCCTGAAACAACACGTTAATTTAATAATGCTACGGAACACATGTTTTGACCTGATCGCAGTTCCGCCGCCTTCGAAAGGCGTCATACCATGTCTGGACAGCATCAACTTTGATTTCTCCCTCGGCTGCCGATGTTTTTATTCCACACTTTACCTGACGTCTGGAATCGGCATTCAGACAATTTCTTTACAATTGGCTAGCTGCAGCTATATTTTGCAGGCGGGTGCTGCTGCCAATAGAAAATGCTCATGAAAAGTCTGTTAAATACGCATATCCTGTAGAATGGTAACAGCTGTAAATTCCTAATCCAGAGAAGGAGAACAATACATGGGATGCATTCTGTTGAGTACTGTATTCGTTTTATTCCAAGGACTCTTTTCCTTTACTTGACTAGCTTGGGGCTGCTGAGTCAATTAATCGCTCTTTTGGTCACTTTCCTATGCGAGGACAAAACAGCTTCTATTCCTCACTGATATGATTGTCTCTTGATACGCTAGTCATGCTGCAAGGTATTACGAGGATGCTTCATGCGTTTAGCCACTGCGCTTCTTACCTTATCGACAGTGATCACCTTTGATAAGTGATACTATATTTTTGCTCCAACGAAGCACCATTGAGACACAAAATTTGTGCCTAACTGTTGTCCGTATCGTGGCGCTTTCTCTTTTCCGGGTTCTTAGCAGCAACTGCTGCTGCCATTTTGGTAGTTTGTTCCAGCATTAAAAAGCGCCAAGAAACAAAGCCTTTCCCTTGCGCTTCGTCGTAAGAGGCCAGACCTTGCTCAAGAATATCCTTGTGGTTGCAATAGTATTCAAGAGTATTTTGAGCAACCTCGCTTTTAGAGAGGCACTCCAAAATGATGGAGTTTTCCACAAAGTACGGTCCGTAGGCATCCACACTCTTCTTATGTGTCCTGTCGTACAAAATGAACCCGGCCTCGTCGGCAATGTACTGAATTCGATCTTCGAGTGGATTGGTGGGTAAATCGTGGCGGTTGAACTGATCCTTCATTCCGATAATGTAAACGCCCTCCTTAATCCCGGCAAGTGTGTACTCAGGGCTTTGGCGAACCTTGTTCTCGATGACTTGAATGCCGAAATGGTGATGAATAGGATCGTCACTAGTTTTACCATAGGCACCGCCATCGCCATTGTCATCTTCCATAGGCTGAGGCACCGATGCATCAATCACTCTCCAGAACCCCCTCAAGGCTTTGGACGCATGCTCACAATCATGGATCTGAAAGAATTCCTGCACGTCATTGGTAATATAGGTACCATTGATGTGGTGCGAGTAGAGAAATTGAAGCGTGGGAAACACGTTAATAGTGCGTTGGGTTCCCCCCAGCCGATAACGGATCGTCACAATAGGTATGGGGGATGGCAAATTGAACCAAAGCTTGGTAAGGTCCTTCTCCAACCTGAGCGTTTGCTTAAAGTAGTTATCGCATTCCATGAAAAGGCTCAGCTGATTCTTTTTGTGAAAAAAGCCCATCGCATCGCTGTCCTGGTTCTTATTCTGTTGCTTTTGTTTCTGCTTCTGCTGTTGCTTGGTGTAAGAAATTTCCATGGAACCCTGTTGCTCGCCGGAAAGGAAGCCAATAAAGTCGTCGTTCCTGCTGCCCGAAAAAATACGCTGTTCGAATTTGTGCTCTACAATCTCCTTGAGAAGTGTTGCCATTTGAGATTCGTCTAACTCGTGAGACGCCACAACCCTGTTGGGACTTCGGCGGAACTTGTCGTGGAGGATATGCAAGAGTATACGTGCTAGAACCGTGTCGCCCATGATCTTGTTGCCTAAAAGAACAGCCAATCGTTCAACCTTGGCAGTAATGGTCTTGTTCATCTTTTCCAAAAACGCATTCACGATTGTATCGCGGTAGTAGAAAGACTCCTCAGAGAGATTGAATAATGCCACCAAAGTTAAGAAAATGGACGAGATGTTGCCAGCCATCTTGCTGTCGCAATTGCGAATGTATAGTTCACGGGTAAGTGCTTGGCCCTTGATATCGTGCGCTGGACTGTCTTCGTCCGTCATGGCATTGCGAATGTTGCTCTTGTAAATGCAAAAGACCGTATCATTCATGGTCCGACTGCGTCCCATGGCCTGCCAAATTTTAGAAAAGTCATCCACGTCGTGGGCCAGGACTACCGCTTTTGTTAAAAGTGGTTGATGATAATGCCGTTGATAAACTAACTGAAATGGAATATCTTTGCCAATGACGTTGCGATTGTCCACGAAGAAGAACACGCGCTCACGCAAGTTTGCTCCATATTCACTGCAGAGCCATCGATAGAACTCCTCGTCGTACAGTACATCGTTCTCCGAGCGCATGCAAAGAACACGGTCGCTATTATCAGCCTGGTCAATGTGATACACGTAGTGGAATCGATCAGGTCCAAACTTTCTGCGGATAAGATCACGCACGTCATGAATGGTAGACCGCTTAAAAACACCGCAGAGGTCAACAATGGCGTTGAAATTTTGACTTTTGTCTTCGACTTGCTCCTCTCTTGCAAAAAGTGTTCCTAGTACTTCTATCTCATTGTCTGCATCAGAAATAAAGTCAGAGAGAACGTATTTGACAGCTACATCATTGTTATTGCCTTGGAAGCGGGTAAAGCGATCTTCAAAAGCCTCCTGTGATAGCTCATCGCTGGTGAAAGCATAAAAGTTTCGATCAATCATGTCGGGGATCTTATCCTCCTGTCTGTGACGAATGTAGCCAAACGTTGGATAATTGTCAAGGAATGGTGTCCTGATAAAGAAAAAAGAAGATTTTTTCAGCGAGCTGAAATCTACATTCAAGGAGAAAATGGCCAGCAATAATTTAAAAGCATTCGCAAAATTCACGGCTGTACTTACCCTGTGAACCCGATACAATCAAAATTGAAAATAATATCGACCGAGTTGACGGAACGAGACTCGTCGCGAATTTCCATTCGTCTCAGTATAATTTCGTACAGGAATTTTATCAAACCATCACGTGTTCCTGGATGCTTCTCGGCAATCTCTGAGAGCTTCTCGTGTCCGTAGACTAGATCATCGTACTCGAGATGATGCAAGAAGTGATCATTCCAGTACTCAAATGTAATGAACTTGCGCTCATTCTGGAAGAGCTCATTGTACTTTGTGATATCCTCTCGCAAAATCACGTAGGTCAAATAAATTGTTCTCTCAACATCGCTGTAGTATGAACCCGCCATCGCTCGGTTGACCGATTCGTAAGGCCGAGCTATCAGTGACTTGTAGCCTTCAATATCCTGTGTGATATTTGTGGAGCAGTGACGTAGGGTGTATTCGTTAAAGATACCAAAGCTCTTGTTTATCGAACGACTTGCATCTTGAATTTCGGTGTGGATAGCACCAAACTTTGAATACAGCTGATACCAATAGTCTGGATTGTTCGCCGACTCCAAAAGAGCACTTGGGCACGACTGACCAGCATACGCTGCTCGGCTGACTTCATGGAAGAGGTCAAGCGTCGTTCGGTCAAATGAGCTGCTCTTGTTAGAGCAAATATTGAAGACAAGCTTGTCTCGGTCAAGAAAATCGTCCACTTCATCAGCAACTACAAGCATGTGTTCACGGTGCGGCCGAACCTTTGCACAAATGGAGTCATATGTGAGAGCCTTTTTGAACTGATTGAATGACGTGACAAAAATCTGCTTCATGCCAGATGGCTGAAGTTTGACGCTCTGGTGAAGCAATACAAAGATATCTTCGTAGACCCTATAATCTTCCCTAAAATTGAGATTCAAACAATACCGGTACACTTGGGTTTTTGCGTCCGAAACTAAATGCTCAGGGACCAAAATAACCAGCGTATCCTTTTGTTTTCCTTCTCGAGCCAGGGCTTCGTGGGCTGCTTTGTTGTTGGACAAAAAGATTTGGCATAGAAGCGGCAAAATGACCTTTGTTTTTCCTGACCCGACTTCAGAGAAATGGAAGCATTCTTCTGAGGTAATGATGCGATGGAGAAATGCTCGCTGTTTGGGTGTTGGTATGATTTGGTACTCGCCGTCAATGAATCGTTGGTATTTGGTGAAGCTTTCGCACAAAATGTCAATGAAAGGTACCAGCTCCAAATCGGCATGTTGATTCAAGTCGAAAAACTGGCGCTTAAATATCCTTTCGTAGTGAGAATTATTTGTGGAATGGTTCAAGACGTAAAGAATAGCCTCCTTCCATGGACCGGTAATGGTAGCTCTCTTTTCTTCCCGAGAAATATAGTAAAGCTTCACAGACGTTCTTTGGAAGTAAAACAAGACCAACACAAACATAGAAATGTTGCGAAGATGGACCGCCAGGTCCAATAGATTGATTAAGTGCTGCCGGTCGGGTACTTGAAGTAGATAGTCAGGAAAGAACAGAACTGTCTTGGATTCTGTCAACAGTTCCTTTAGCTTGAATTTTTTGAAGACGTGGTCGTCGTTGATATCAACAAAGACTTCTTCTGAGTGAATAAATTCAATCAGCTCGTGTTTCATACCGTAGTAATCCGCACAAAATTGTCCTCCATTGTCGATTTTGTAGGAAATATCTCGAGAGGTAAAAAGGACGACGTCTTCACTTTCGGCATACTTGAAGCAAGGAATGAACGAAATAGCTTCGTTAAAAAACATGGTGGCAATTTGCACGCCGACCTTGTTGATGCGAATTGTCACATTGGATAAGTCCGAGGCGTCGATGAGAAGCACATTATCGGCAATAAAGACTAGATACTGCTCGCGAGCACCAAGCACCTTAAAGGCGTTAGAGATCTCGATGTACTTGACCATTGACTGTACTTCAAAGGCAGAATCTAAGCGCACTGAGTAAAGATGGACATCCGGCTGTTGTGGAGTTAAGTCAAAAATTGGATGGTCGTCATATATAATAGCATTGTTGCTCTCGGAGAAGGTGTACTGCTTCGTGACCTTAATCAAATAGTCGCTCGTTTTTTTGCTGAAGCTCCGCGGAATAATTATCCGGAATTCGCCGTCACAGTTGAACTTGTAGTAGTCGACCTCGACACTTTTATTGATTTGACACAGCGACATGTAGATCTTCACGAGCAAGACATACCGTTGATAATTCGGATCCGAGTTCAGAATGCGAATGAGTTGGAACTGCCGCGATTGCACCGGAAAGTCCTTATTTATTAAAAATTTGTAGGAAGTCTCAAACAAGAGCTCTTGCACGGCTACCCTAGTCACATGGTCAGATGTATTCTTCCGATCAAACTCGTAAATAAAATTGGCACATTCCACCTGCAGCTCTTGAGTGTTGCCCATGTGTTGGAGGCTCTTGAGAAATGGCAACCGGAGAAGCGCGGAGTATTGTTTGTACAGGCCAAAATCCAGCATTAACGATAACAGACAGAGATTCAAAATTTCGCTGTCGGTCTTGAGCTGCACTCCATTGACCCGACGAAACAAACCTTCGAGCAGCGATTTGACGTGGTGGTATTCGAACACACGGTCGGCAATGATAACCTCGGAGCGCTTGTTTTTTTGCCGAGAGCTGACCGACGGTACGACATGTCCAATCTCTTGTGCGACTGCAAGATCCATATCGGATCGAGAACGGTACGCCGACTCGCTACTCAGTATGGGTCCGTAGTGGTAGTATCCCGGATGGGACTGTTCAAAAAATAGCTTTTGGCTGTTAATAACCAACAAAACACGAATGTCCTTCCCAAAGAGTTGAATGTTGCTCAGATCGGGATTGCGCCAATAACATTCGACGACATTCAGAAAGTGCATCATGGTGTTGTACTTGGAATACGTATAGCCCTGCCCTATCCGGACACTGATACTGTATTTCTGTGACTTGTCTTGCGGTACGAAGATTCGGTTGTACTTTCGGAGGTTGCTACGCGCCATTTGATTGATGCATTCCTTTTCGAACTCGTGCGACCTTTTATTGGATATCCGTGCGGCCAAATCGGCAAGGTAAAAGACAGTCCGTGTGAGGCTGTTCACCTCCTTTTGACGCAAATCAATATCCGCAAAGCCCAAACCTATCCAATTTTCCAAATATTCCATACTGAGAAAGTAATTAATAAAAGGTTTGACTAACTTTCTGTTGCGCCTCACGTCTTCTTGGTCGAGGATTTTTTCGTAGTCGTATTCCTTTTGAGTTGAAAAGAGGCATTCATCGAGCAGTAAGTGGTTCGCTTCCTGGTACCGTGATATCAAGGCAGCATCCTGTGTCTGGTCTCTCGCACAGCAGTCAATCAGGTACGTATAGTGGTGGAGATCAATAAGTTGCTGCTGTCCGACCTCAAATTGCGGCATAAAGTCTGTTTTACAGAAAGAAGCTGGATGAGTGTCATAATAATTTCAAAGTGACAAAAAAAAAAGCACACAAAAGAAATCCAATCCAAACAACATTTGCACGTTTCTGTATAAACTTACAATAATCTCTAAATTTGCTGGTCCCCTTGGCTTGAGACAAAGCGGGAACAATTCCGGTCAAACATTTATGAATGGACGGCCATGGTTTTTCTGGTTCTTGATCTTGTTTATTGGATTTCTTTTCATCGTTGTTTTCGTTATTACAATCATTGTCGTCGTTGTTATCATTGTGATTATTATTATCATCGTGACGACCACTATCGTACACTTCGGGATGCGTACCACAATACCGGAGCAATTGATTTTTACGCCAAGCATTAAATTCATAAAACGATTGAAAATGATTGATAATGCCTGCATTGAAACCAAACATAAGGGTTGCGGCTCGATATTTGTAATAATCACTGGAACTCAACTTGGTACTCGAATCGGCATCACAACTCGTTACCAGTTGTAATGATTTGGTATTCAGTGTCGATGCCACGTGTCCACCAGCAACAAATCTCGAATACGTGTGCAAAAGTTTGGTACTGCGGTAATAATGCAATATTTGGTGGTATTGTGATTCGTACGATGGGATTTCTGTGATGGATTTTGGTATTTGTTGCTGCTGATTGCTTCGTCGGGCATAATAGTCTTGTAAGAATTTGGTAATAGTAGCGTAGTACGGTGCGTGTTTGTAGCGATAAAAATCAACAATAAAATTGCTATTGGACAGTGGTCGTAGTAGCAATCTCCTTTTCTGTTGTTCTTGTTGTTGTTGTTGTTGTTGTTGTTGTTGCAAACTCGAATCATGATGATGATTGTTGCTGTTGCCGTTATTATCGTCATGAATGGAAGATGTATCGTCATCGTCCAACTCTTCTAAATCTTCCAGGAGACTTTCAACACTTGTATTGTCAGAATTTTGGTGAGCTGGCGGTTGTTGTTGCTGTTGTTGTTGGTGGTGACCAATAAAGGTCAAATCTTGTACAAAAAATTCCAACAAGAAACGACACATTTTTACAGCAGCGTCTTCCAGGGCAGCAATATTTTGGACATGAACTGCGTACCGTGACGAGGTCGACGACGACGTCGTAACGACATGTAATTCCCCACACAGCGTCAAAACACAAAACAAATAACATTGAAAGTAACACGTATTACCTGTCAATTGTGTTGACATGTGTGTATAGTCATTCGGTGCATTGAACAACACGTAACGATCCAAATTTTCTATTGATACAGTCGTAAACTGAACACCTCGAATCCGATGAACACTGTCGGTCTGATGAATTTGTTTCCATAAATTATAAATCGTCCGTCGGAGTTGCTGTTGTTGTTTGGGTTTCATAGCCGCACTACCGGCTGACAGCAAATAACTTGTAGCAGTACTGGTATCACTGGTATAATGACCCTTATTTTCTTGAATGTGCTGTGAATCACCATAATTGCATTTGAGTAAAAAGTACAGTGCCACTTTCTGATACCCGTCCTTTTCTGTGACCAATTGAAGATGAGGACTTGCCGGATCGTATTACAACAAACAGGGACGTCCACTACTACTACTGCCACTGCCACCACTGCCGGGTTGTTGTTGTTGTTGTTGTAAAATTTGAAAAGCGGTAAAGTGATCATCGATACAACACGTTACGACCATTTCGTGTTGGGTAATGTACTCCAACAAATCTTCGTACAGCATATTTTTACGATCGTACAAAACATTGGTCGACATGCGTTGATGGACCTGTCGTGGCAATACGCTGGAAAAGAATTGATGCACGGCATTGTAATTACTGTGACCTTTATCAAAATACGAAGCTTCGGCAAACAACAATAACGGAGAAAACGTGTACGGATAACAATCCAATGTCGTTTGTTGTTGTTCTCGATGGTCTTGTTGGTGGCGTTCGTTGTTGTTGTTGTTGTTGTTGTTGTTGTTGTTGTTGTTGTTGTTGTTGTTGTTGTTGTTGTTGTTGTTTTGGTTTCTGCTGCTCTTGTTGTTGTCATCATCAATCTCCATAGCGCCCAATGACTCATCCATTGTTGTCAATCCTGTATTTTTGATTCTATCCTTATTCATTTGAATTTCAAACGGTGCTTCTTCTCTCTTTTCTTTTATAAGAGTACTATAGTCTACTAGAGTCTAGAGTCTACTAGTAACAACCCTGGGTCGATCGTTGTCTGGTTGCGTTGATTGATGGGAGGGGGGGAAACGAAAGAGTGGTTACTTTGTGTTTGTTATGATAGTAGTAAAAAAATCTTATTGAAATAAATAATTGTTCAAAATTACCATTACTATTGCGGCGGGGCTCTGATCGTACACCACTCGGTGGTAATGACGATGATACGTAATTCATTTGGTATGATAAAAAAATCCTCCATTCCAATTGGCCGTTGATCATCGGAGATTGGAGGCAATGTTTGTATAAATAGCCCGGGTGTCCACTATATACTCGAAGGACGGACGATTTATTTAATTACTGTATTTTTTATGTTTCAATGTTCGTGAATCGTGATTCCCTCCCTGTCTTGAAACAAATCTATTTTAGCTACTGATGTATGGTACGGTATTTTAGATTAAAAAAACCTCGACTCTAAAAACAAATGACTATCAATGATTGCACATTGCGCAATATCGAAGAAAGAACAGATCCGACAGCGCCTCACGCTCAATGAAAACAAACGAACAGAAGAAAACAAACATAAAAGAGAGCAGCCAACTGAGGCGAGCAGAGTGCTTGCTATTATCAATTTATCATCGTCATGATGAGCAGCACTTGTTTCACAATTCGAAGTTTCTTCTTCTTTTTGTTCATGTTGTTGTTTGTTACAGTAGTATTGGATCAATTGGATCTTGTACACTCCTTAAACCCATCAAATGAGTTCAACCGAAGATCCTCGTCCGTTTCTTCCACTGTGACAGCTTTAAAAAATGTTCCAACATCATCGACGTCATTGGATCTGCTACTACCAACCTACAAGGATGTAGTAGAAGCCTCTAATATTCTGCTTGGTGTAGCCCACAACACTCCAGTTATGACGAGTCAAACCTTGGATCATCAACTCGGACAGGACGTGTCCGTCTTTTTCAAGTGTGAGAACTACCAACGTATGGGAGCCTTCAAATTTCGTGGCGCCTATAATGCACTTTCACACTTAACACCCGAACAGCTCAATTCTACAGCAGGAGTTGTAACATTTTCTTCTGGAAATCATGCCCAAGCAATTGCTTTATCGGCCAAGCTATTGGGATGTCATGCTACTATTATTATGCCACACGATGCACCCAAATTAAAAGTCGCAGCGACACAAGGATACGGTGGCAATATTATATTTTACGACCGCTACAAACAAGATAGAAATCAAATTGCTAGTGATTTCATGAAAAAAGACGGTGCTGTATTTGTCCCTCCCTACGACCACAGATATGTGATTGCTGGGCAGGGCACATCGGCCAAGGAACTGTTCGAAACGCTCGCCAGCGACGACTACGGTATTTCTGAGCTAGACTATTTGTTTGTTTGTGTTGGAGGTGGAGGCCTTATCAGTGGCTGTGCCCTGTCAGCAAGTGCATTGTCTCCGAACTGCAAGGTCATTGGAGTCGAACCAGAAGCTGGTAACGACGCCCAACAATCCGTTGCACGGGGTGAAATTGTTAACATTGATACACCAGCAACGATCGCCGATGGTGCTCAGACTCAGTACATTGGCCAGCTAACATTCGAAATTATAAAAGACAAGGTCGATCAAATCATTACTGTCTCAGATCAACAGCTCATTGAGGAAATGGCATTTTTTGCCGAACGTATGAAAATGATTGTCGAACCGACCGGTTGCTTGGGCCTGGCTGGTCTACGCAAAATGGTCAATGCAGGACATATTCCTAAAGGATCAAAGTGTGGTGTTATTATTTCTGGAGGCAACGTCGACTTGAGTCGCTACTGTGAGCTTGTCTCGCAACGAACCTAGCATAAGTTGGCTTGTGCAATCAATGTTTTTGCGAACTATTTTGGGGGATTCGATAATCGAGCGGTTCTTGTAGTGTGGGCATCGGGCGTATCACTATGCATGCACGCCTATTAAGTTTAGATGAATAATTTGTTATTCAATCAGTTCGCTACCCTATTCCGTATCCACCGTGACGCCGACTCTTCCCGGGCTTGACTCCAACAGGTTTTTTCGATGTCTTTTCTCTCGTTTTGTCGCCCGTCTCACAAAGAGTTGCCAGTGTTTTGGCTAGTTGTTTGGCTTCCGGTCGCTGCAACGATTCCCATGCGATACAATATGGCGGCAATTGATATATGGGTCTAGTTTCCCATGCATTCGAGTCGAACAACAAAGCTTGGTCTGTCGATTCTTCCGATTCATCTTTTGAAACTCCTGAATCCTCATCATTCTCCTCGCTTCTTTCTAGAACTTCACTCCCTTGGTTGCGGACAATACCTTCTGGTCGAGTCTGTAAACACGCATCAACAGTAGCTTGAAAGTCTGCAGCTGTTGCGAATCGTAACGTAGAAATATCCATGACGACCGCATCATCGACACCCGTCGAACTCTTGTGAACAACAATACAGGTGTGGGCACAAGCATCACACCAGGATCGGTAGGTATTCACGAGAGGAGCATCACGTCGTTGAGACCTCCATGCCGAACCAATAACTTCCAAAAATCCCTTACTGCGGGCCTGATCGAACAGCTGTCGCTCTTCCTGGTTCAACCGATGCGGAACGCCTCGCGATCCGGTGCCCTTTTTCTTGGCCGGTTTTCCCCAACTGATGCGTTCGACATCTTGTTTGTCGGGTCGCCACATTCCCCTTTCAATCCGTCCTTTGAATAACTTGTCCGTGTCTATATTATTGTTCGCGACTGAAGATTGTAAAGCTGTAGCAGAGGATGCCACAACCGAGAACCGTGCAGATGCTGATGAGAGGGAATTCAAACCAGAGACAGAACTGCGAAATCCGTGGTTGAGACCTGGCTGCTGCAGAGCGAAAAGTAGCAATTGTGGTATCCGCAATCTCATTTTCTCGTTGTGTTGATTAATCTTTCGTTATATTCTACAAACTTTTGCAGCTGTATTATATATAATAATGTATAACATACCGAAATAATATTCAAGTACTCGAGTATGATGTTGTTATGACGAAGTACTCTACTAGCTAGCTACTAGACTCTAGATACATCTTTCACTTTGAAGTCTGTGTTGTTGTGTCGAAGTTATAATGAGTCATCAGACGGGACTGAAAGGAACAAACACAAGTGTGCGCACTAATGCTGGTCCTTGTCTTCAACTACTACTAGCTACTCGTAGTACGGTAGTCCAGTACACTACCAAATAGGGTACTAGAAAGTAGCTGTTGGCACGGTATTCGAGACTTTACCAATCAAATGTTTGACATGGCATGTGATACATATGCATGGCTAGATAGATTGATAAAAACAGCCGATCGCCCTTGTTTCCCTCTCCAAATCGAATCGACCGCCCCTTTGATTATCCGCATTTGCTGGCTTTCTTCTCACCATAGGTAATAATTTCTGTCAAGATCAAACCGAGAAAGCTAGTATACATGACCCCCGCACTGCCATCTAAAAAGTGTTCGAAAAACTGTGCTCCACAACCACGAACGCGTTCTTTTTGCTTAGGGTCCAAACCAAGAAACGAAGTTGATGTGCCATCCATTGGTTGTGGCGTTATTGTGCAAGGCTTGTTGCTGTCAACATTGTTATTGCTCGGTTGTTGTTGTTGCTGCTGCTGCGCCTCCCAGGCTGCCAGTTCTTCCCAATCAATATGCCGCGTCTGTCGCAACAGGTGCATTGATGTATGTGTTACGGATTGCACCTGCTGCGTTAATGATTCTTCTCGTCGCATGTGCTTATTACGTGAGCCAATCAAGTGAAACGAACACAACATGGCTATCAAAGTAGTCTCCAATAACTCGTAGAGAGTTTCCTTGGTAAAATGAAAGGCCAAGAAACACACCAGTGCGACCAATTCTCCTGTAACACTGAGCCACAAACAATTGGTAAAGAAATGAATCAAGATCATATCCAAAAAGATCACAATGCTATGAATCAAGTACGCCAATGGTTCGCTGTCCAACAAGAGTCTGACTATCAGAATTGTCACCGAACTCAAACATCCGACCGCGGTCGAACGTGACCTATACAGGGTCCAGGATTCCCAAGGTCTCCACCGTGCAATCCATCGACGACCATCGTCACGCGAGCTGTGTTCGCCTAGAATCTCATCCATTCGATCCATCAATTCTTTGATTGACACAACCAATTCCGAAGATGCTTGTCGATGGTATCGAAATGAACTCCGGTGGGTACTGGAAGTAGTCACTACAGGATGAGGACGGCAATGCTGTTGGTGCAGAATTGAAACTTTTGACGTTCCTGTCGTTGTGCACTGCTGGTCGCCATCATTTTGACCTGTACTGATCCCAGAAGTGTCCTTAGAAGAATAAGCTTTGCCATCGTGCGCCCTCAGATTGGCCTTTTCTTCATCGCAGCTGTTCTCATTGGTGTCTTGTTTCTCTTCCAATGTTGTTTTATGCTTCGCGTGGCTAACTTCTTTGGGTGGATTGTCGTTTTGCACCGATGCAGGCACAGTCTTGCTGCTTCTTCTCTCATTGGTCGCATTCTGTTTGTCCATTTTCGATTTCACGTTTTTCTTCACAGTCTGTATTTATTATTTAGCCTCGTACTCTGGGTCTATCTGTTGGTTTGTAATCGAGTACCAGTACTGGACTTCAAGCATTCATTTTTTGTTGCCTCGTCAATTTGTGATTTTTGCAGATTCGGGAATCTTCTTTCAAAACCTTTCAAAGCCAGCCGAAGGGGACGTGAGACAAGGAAACCCGAATCCGACGTCACCGGAATGACCCGAAATGCCCCATCCCGTCTCCCACTCAGAAACAGGAACACATCGGGAGAAATCGGATACGACATTCCCACTTCGGGAAGAAGATCCACCCGCCA
>Ga0100402_1002599_pt1 | contig 20167 bp, 22 predicted proteins | sample CryGeyme20150102_FD_80419 | JGI IMG/M metagenome (GOLD analysis project Ga0100402, IMG submission 80419) | Groundwater microbial communities from Crystal Geyser aquifers in Utah, USA - Crystal Geyser metaG 2015-0102 | ecosystem: Environmental > Aquatic > Deep subsurface > Groundwater | place...
AAACTTTACAGAGATGAATATATCATTATCCGCCTAATTGATTCCTAACGGTTTTTGGGACAATCTCGAAAAAGGAAAAGATCTATGATTGCAAATCATTCTCATGCGAATCATGGATGACATAAAACTGCCTTTTACTCCTATCAGCTTTACTATAAAGCGAAATAAATTTTTACGAATTTCATCTCCAAATCGCTTGTGAAGGAATGGCTGGACAAGATGTTCTCTGGCAAGCCAATCTGGATTATTGCGACTCACTCTCACTAGGAAATCGCAAATGGCGTGTTCCAAACATAAATGAACTGAATAGCATTGTACTTCCAGAATCAACAATCGGATTCTCGACATCCACTTTTCCTAATCCAATAACCGAAGCCACTGCAACGTCTACGACTTTGCCTTCTAATACAGCTTCGTATGCATCTATCACTTTTGACGATGTCTCCTTGGTTAATTTTGACAAAGCTTCCGGACTCGCTTTCGTTCGATGCGTTTCCGATTTCTAAAATAGTTCTAAATTTACCTTTTTTTTCTGAGTTTTGATTGAAACTCACTTAATAATTTGTTTTTCAGATCTGGAAAAAATAAAAATTAGGAAATATGAATTTTTCCGGAATTAAATTATTTTTTGTTTGACTATCGTACATCCTGTTCGGATTAATATCTAAAAATATTCAAGCAAAAAGGCTTATGAAAAAAATTAAATTCTATTTTTTATATTCATTATTTTTATTAATCACTATTTTTCTTCTTTTAGAAATTGGAATTGCCGCTCTAAATCTAGCACCAAAACTCATGCCTTTGCATCTTAGCAGTTTCCGATTCTCCGAAAATCCAAAAATTGGATATGAGCTCATTCCGCATTACACTAATGAGGAAAATACTGCAATTACGGAACTTTCTGGATACGCGATCGATATTAGCAATAGTAATGGATTTCGAGATATAGAGAGAAATGTAGCACGAACCCCTGGTAAATCAAGGGTAGTTGCGCTTGGAGATAGCATAACCCATGGCTACTTTGTAAAAGATTATAGAGACCGATATACAGATCGCTTGCAAGAAATTTATCCCAATTCCGAATTTATAAACTTAGGAGTATCGGGATACAATACTATGCAAGAAGTAGCCTTATTTCGCGAAAGAGGAATTCAAACAATTAAGATCTACCTCAGTCTTTCTACCAGGAATTTTTTTGGCTGTAGCAGCATTCTTACTTCATATAATTATCAATCGATTGATATCTAAAGAAAGAGAACAGATTGCAACACTTAGAGCTCTAGGATATAATAAAACGTTTGTATTATTACATTATTCCAAACTAATTTCAGTTATTACTCTGATTAGTTCTATTCTTGGTATTCTATTTGGATTATACCTAGGTGGAAAGTTAATCGGAATCTATGGAAGTTATTATAAGTTTCCAAATCTTATTTTTCAATTTCATGGGTCTTTGGTTCTTCTTGCTTTAATTGTAGGAGTAGGATCAGGTATTATTGGTTCTTGGTTTAGCCTAAAGACAATAACAAATTTGGAGCCAGCTATTGCAATGCGTCCTCCTTCACCTGAGATATTCAAAATATTTTGGTTAGAGAAAATAATTCCTAAAGCCTCGGCTGAGATCAGAATGGTATTTAGAAACCTAATGCAGAGACCTTTTCGATCCATTCTTACAATTCTAGGTTTATCAATGTCAGTAATGATTATGATACTCGGTCTTTTCATTAAAGATAGTATGAAATTAATTATTGATCTTCAATTCAATGTTATCCAAAGAGAGAAGGTATCACTTAGTTTGTTAAATTCAATTTCCGATTCGGCCTTGAACGATCTCTTGAGTATGGAAGGTGTTATTCGAGTAGAATCAGCGAGGATAGTGCCAATTAGAATCTGGAATAAACAAGGCTCTAAGGAAACAGCTCTTTTTGGATACAGCCAAGATTCAGAATTACGTAGATGTTTAGATTCAAATCGTAATGTAGTACCATTACCGCAAGATGGCATACTTATGAATTACGATATCGCAAATAAGCTTGGTATAAAATTAGGAGATCGGATATTACTTGAGGTCTTGGAAGGAAATAAAGAAGAAAAGTTTGTTACAGTGAATGGATTAATATCAGAAATATTAGGGCAAGGCTTGTATATGAGAAGAGATTTGCTAAATGATATGCTAGGTGAAGGAAATGTAATCAATCAAGTTTATCTAAACATAGATCCTAATTTAGAAGATTCATTGATTCAAAAATGGAAAACTATGCCAAAGATAGCCAGCATTTCGAGTAAAAAGACATTATTGAATTCTTTTCAAGATATTTTAGAAAGGACTATGCAATCCTCATCTCTTTTTATTGTAATCTTTACTATTATCATATCTGTTGGAGTTGTATATAATACAGCCATGATCACCTTATCTGAAAGAATATATGCATTAGGTAGCCTTCGTATTTTAGGTTTTACAATTAATGAAGTATTTCGAATTCTAATTACGGAGTTGTCCATTTTAGTATTGCTTGCTGCACCCATTGGTTGTGTATTTGGGAATTACCTTGCTAATGCTATTATGAATATGAATGATACGGAAGGATTTAAATTTCCAATGAGTATTTTACCATTAACTTACTTCATTGCGATTAGTTTAACAATATGTACGGCAGTTGTTAGTTATATTATACTTTATATTAAATTAAAAAAAATGGATCTAATGAGCAACCTTAAAGTGAGAGAGTGAATGAACTTGTTTGATAAAGTTAAAATATTTTTATTTTCGCGGAAAGCTAAGATTGCAATAGCTCTTATCGCGGTTGCTATTGTAGTTTATTTTATTTCTAGGACTCCAGCTAGGGAAATAGAAACCGCTAAAGTTGTTCAGGGAACATACAAGGAAGTGTTGCTAGCTGATGGTGTGACTCGTGTGAATGAAAAATTTTCCATTTTTTCTCCTGTGAGTGGAGTATTACGACGGATTCAAAAAAATGTGGGCGATGCTGTTTTTAAAGGTGAGGTTATCGCAATTATTGATTGGGATATAGGTAGAAAAATTCGATCACCTATCAACGGAAAGATTTTGAAAATATATCGTGAAAGTGAAGGTCCAGTAAGTATGGAAGAGAAACTTCTTGATATTGGTGATACGAAACAGATGTCCTTGGTCGTTAAAATTTTATCTGAAGACATGAGCAATCTAGATGTGGGCGATAGAGTTGAGATATCTGGTTTTTCGGAAGAGATTATTCAGGGAAAAGTTTCTAAAATAGAACCCTCAGCGATTACAGAAATATCTTCCTTAGGTGTGGAAGAACAAAAAGTTCCTGTTTGGATTGAGTTTCCAATTCCTAACTCGATGGGGGAAGGTTATAAATTGGAAGCGAAGATTTTACTTTTTGAAGAAGAAGATTCTCTTTTAATCCCATCATCTTCTCTAATAAGAAAAGGAGATGAATGGAACGTATTTGTTGTTAGTAAAAATAGAGCCAGAAAGAGATCCATTACAGTTGTAAATCAATCAGAAGGACTAGCAAAAGTTCAAAGCGGACTAAAAATCAATGAAGAAGTTATACTTTATCCAAGTGAGGAAATTAAGGATGGAACCAAAATTAAGATTGAATAAAATTTTCTCTCTTAGTTATTTATTTTAAATGAATAAAATACTTGCATCTAATGTTTTAAGCGAATAGAATTATAGTCGGGTAGCATTATGAAATTATATTTTTCTCCAGGGACAAGTTCTTTAGCTTGTCACATCATTTTAAAAGAGCTCGATATCGACTGCGATTTAGTTTCTGTAAATTTAAGAACTAAAGAAACATCATCCCAGGAAGACTATTCGAAAATCAATCCTAAGCTAGCAAGAATTTCATTTGATTCATTTTCGAATATCAATGAATATTTTCTTAGGCTTAAGTTTCGGGACTCTCTTAAGAAAGCCATAGAGAGCGAAAAAGCAATAATACGGATGGGCTAGTAAAATTTAAATGAGAAAATATTTCCCTTTAATTTTTGCAATTGCTATAGCGATAGCAATGATTTTTCTTCAACTTATTATTGATTCTTATTTTAATAATAAGCATCCTTTTTTGAAAATTATTTATAATCACTCTAACATTTTAATAACATTAAGTATAGCATGGTTGTTCATTCAAATTCTACATTCTCTAAAACAATTCTTAATTAACAAATATGATATATCAAAAGAAGATAATCTTAAATCTAGAAAAGTTATAACTCAAATAAATCTTTTGGAAAAAGTTATAATTTTATTGATTATAATTTTTACAGTTGGAGTAATCCTACTTTCCTTTGAAAATATTCGAAAAATCGGAATTGGCTTATTTGCTTCAGCAGGACTGGCTGGAATTATCATTGGATTTTCAGCTCAGAAAGTTATTGGTGCATTGATAGCTGGTCTTCAGATTGCCATTGCACAACCATTTAGAATTGATGATGCAGTTGTTGTTGAAAATGAGTGGGGCTGGATTGAAGAGATTAACTTAACTTATGTGGTTGTTCGTATTTGGGACAAACGTAGATTAGTTCTTCCATCAACATATTTCTTAGAAAAGCCTTTTCAGAATTGGACTCGAACAACTGCCGAAATTGTAGGAACAGTTTTTTTGTATACAGACTACTCCATCTCCTTCCAAGCACTAAGAGAAGAATTAACTCGCATACTAAATGGGACAGATCTTTGGGACAAAAAGGTCAATGTTCTCCAAGTTACAGAATCTAAAGAATTTAGTGTAGAGACTAGAATACTTGTTAGTGCTAAGAATTCTCCAACCGCTTGGGATCTTAGAGTTCATGTTAGAGAGAAAATGATCGAATTCATTCAGAATAATTATCCAGATGCATTGCCTAAGGCAAGAATCTCAATGATTGATAAATCGAATCAAATTTCATAAATTGTAATAGAAAAATAAATACTTGTTCATTTTGTTCACTTTTCATTGATAAAGATATTTTAGTTTAATAATATTCTTGTTTAATTCTCACTTTTACAAAATAAGTTACTTGAAATAGTTTTGAATTTATGAAATATCTTTTCTTAATATTTTTATTCCTATTTCTAACTTGCAGTTCTTCTGAAGAACCTGATATAATTTTTTATAATGGTACAATTCTTACGATTAATGAACAAAATGATACATTTGAGGCAGTTGCTATTAAGGATGGTTCTATAGTTGCTGTAGGTAAATATACTGATGTATTTAAATTACAAGGAACACTAACTAAAATATATGATTTAAAAGGTAATACATTATTGCCAGGTTTTATCGCTGCTCATGAGCATCCAACACTAACGGCTGTTTTTGGCGGATTAGTTGATGTAAGTGGTTTGTCTGGGAATTCAAATTCTATGGTTTGGGATAATTTAAAGAAGGCTGCAGAAACTACACCTAAAGGGGAATGGATCTATGCTATGGGATTAGATCCTATCCTAACTTCGGATTTAATTGTTCCTGATAAAAACTTTTTAGATTCTATCTCTACCGAACACCCAATCCTGATTATAGCTCAATCTCTTCATTCTTTTTGGGCAAATTCTAAAGCTTTTGAAGAAGTCGGGATGAGGATACAAAAGATCCAGGACATTGTTCCTATTATCAAAAAAATGTAAATGGTGAATTAACGGGTTATATTGTCGAAGTCAATGCTGCCTCTCCTTTTTTAGATAAACTTAAATCTCCTTTAAGAATGATCGGACGATATGAGACGGTATTAAATGAGTATAATAAATCTGGTTTCACTTCTGTAGCATCACTAGGATACAACATCCCACCTTTTTTATCTAAGTATATTTCTTCTAAAAACTTTCATCCTAGAATCCGACAATTTTTTTACTTGGTTCCCGATGAATTGAAATACCTCCCAGAAAGTCCTGATACATCGAATAATTTTTTTCAAATTTTAGGTATAAAACTTTGGCATGACGGATCGCCTTATATGGGTGGAATGCTTATCGATGAACCTTATCTTGATAATGACTTAACACAAAAATTAGGGATACAATCTGGTTCAAAGGGTCAAGCATCTATTGAAACTAAGGAGCTAAGCTCATTGATCGACAATGCATTAGCAAAAAATTGGCAGGTTTCTATTCATTCCCAAGGTGATTTATCGAACAAGCAAGTTTTGCAATCTATTCAATCCATTTCACCCAGGGTAAGTATGAATTCTAAACCTATCCGAATTGAACATAGTTTATTAGTTTCTAAAGAAAGTTTAGCTAGCTATTCAAAATTAGGCGTCACACCAAGCTTCCATATCAATCATATTTATTATTACGGTGATGCGCTTAATAATTCAATCATTGGTAAAGATAGAGCGGAACGTATTTTACCAATCAAATTAGCTTTCGAGTTAAATATGCACCCATCGCTTCATGCGGATAGTCCTATGTTTCCTGCAAATGCTTTTAGTCTTATGAAGACTGCAACAACTAGAAAAACTAAATCAGGAGTTATTCTAGGTCAAGATCAAGCCATTAGTATAAAAGAGGCTCTTCGTGCAATGACTATCAATCCAGCTTACCAATTGGGGATGAGCGATAAAATAGGAAGTATTGAAGTTGGAAAATTCGCAGATCTACAAATTATAAACAAAAATCCATATACAGTAGAAGCTTCCGACTTAGATACTATAGAAACTATTCAAGTTTTCGTAAATGGTAGAGAACAAATTGAGAATGAATAGTTAAATTAAACTTTCTTTAATCTTTCATATATAAATTTTCTTTACTATAAATAACTTATTGAAATAAAATTCAATAAGTTATAATCCTAATATACGATTTACTTAATCTTCTAAACCGATTTCATATAGGCAACAAGTTGCTCTAAAGCTTTACCCCATCCTTCAGTGAAACCCATATCTTCATGTGATTTTCGATTCTTGGGAGATTTATGCATAGCATGAGCTTTGTATTTGGTGCCATTTTCAACAGATTCCAACGTAAGAATTGCTGTAAAAAAACCATTCTCCGAAGGACGGAATCCTGGTAGTAGATTGTCTGTCCATACTAAACGTTTTTCAGGAATTATATCCAAGTAACATCCGCTAGTATCCATTTTCTCACCTTCGGGTGATTGCATTACAGTGCGAAATTTACCTCCAGGAACCAAATCTATTTCACATTCAATTGTCTTCCAGGGAGCAGGAGTAAACCAGTGTACAATGTGTTCGGGCTTTGTCCATGCATCCCACACTAAATTTGGTGGAATATCGACAATTCTTTCCAGTATAAGATCGAGTTCAGGATTGAATTCTATATCGTTTTTCATATGTTATTCCTTTGTTTCTATCTGAAAAATTTACTTATAATTATTTAGCTTTGAGTAAAGTTCTATAATTATCTCTGTATACATAAACCATTATTAGGTTACTAATAAAAACAAAAGCTGCTACTGGTAATCCTTCTGGAAGATGGAATAAATGAATACATAGTATATTCACTGAAATTGGAAAGATAACAATATTTGATAATGTTATATATCTTCCTGAGAGGAAACTAATTCCACATATCAATTCAATTACCTTAACTATAGGCATGATGTAAAAGGATGCATTGAAACCATCTATCATAGTTTTAACATTTCCAGTATGTTCAGGTTCTGGAAATAGTTTAAAGAAATATGCAATTGAACCAAACGCAAATAAGAATCCCAGTAAGGATCTTAAAACGATTACACTAATTTTCCAAGTCTTGTTTAATTTTTCCATTTTTGTTAGTTTTCCTTTTTATTTAGAATATTTTCTTTTTTAATCTTTACTTATCGATGGAAGTTTAAATTCTTTAGATTTGATTTGTCTTCCATTTCCCTTTTGTGAATAACCAGAAAGTATAAATTCCAACTGATGTCTCGGATATCATTATAGCCCAGAAGACTCCTGTATAACCAAAGTCCAAACCTTTCGAAAGATAAAAGGCCAATGGAATTTGTATCATCCAGAAGAAAACGAAATTTATTTTCGTTGGTGTAATGGTATCCCCTGAACCATTGAAGGCTTGGGTTGCAACCATCCACCAAGCATATACAAAATAAGAATAGGAGATGATACGAAGCCAGCTCGAACCAATTCGTATTACTTCTAAGTCCACTGAGAATATATTTATAAGATTCTCACTAAAGAACATATAGCCAATAGAAACGCTTATTAAAAATATCATATTCCAAAAGCCTGCTATCCAAACCGAACGCTCTGCACGGTCAGGATGACCTGCACCCAAGTTTTGTCCAACTAAGGTAGCAACTGCATTGGACATACCCCAAGCTGGCATCATAGTAAACATCATAATTCTAAGAGCAATTGTTGCACCAGCTACTGCTTGGCTTCCGAATTCTGCAATGATTCTCATGAGAAAGATCCAAGTAGTCATAGCAACAATCATTTGACCAATTCCACCAATCGAAGTTTTTAAAATTAAAGAAATTACTGCCCAATCAAATTTGATATGTGATCTAAGGATTCGAATGTGTTTGCCACCCTTCCATAGAGCAAAAATTTGAATGAGTACACCTATGCCTCTTCCTATGTTAGTTGCAATAGCAGCACCTTCTATTCCCATAGCAGGTATTGGTCCCCAACCATAAATAAAAAGAGGATCTAATATTATATTCAAACCATTCGATATCCAAAGGACACGCATGGCAATCGCCGCATCACCTGCACCTCTAAAGATTGCATTTATAACGAAAATTAATATAATAACAATATTACCACCTAGCATCCATCTCGTGTAGGATAGTCCATGTGTTAAAGTCCATTCATCTGCTCCCATAATTGTCATAAGTTCTTCAGCATAGAATATTCCTATGATAGCAAAGGGTAAAGATGCTAAAATTCCAACTAGTATTGCTTGGAAGGCAGATTTTCCTGCTTCCAATTTTTCTCCTTCACCAATTCTCCTTGCAATAATAGCTGTTACTGCCATGGAAAGACCCATTGCTATAGAATAGAGTAAAAATAAATAAGTTTCAGTTAGTCCTACTGTAGCAATGGCAGAAGAGCCAAGACCACCTACGAAATAAATGTCAACTACAGCGAAAACAGATTCAAGAACCAATTCAAGAATCATAGGAACAGAGAGTAAGAATATAGCTTTGTTTATACTGATTTTTGTATAATCTGCCTCCGATCCTTTGAGAGCTTCTTTTAAGGCACTCCAAATAGATTGCGGAGGGGGTGGAAGTTCCAAGTTTGATTGAGTTTGGGATTCAATATTTTCATCTTTCATTTTTATAATATCCATAAAATCTAAGTTAGAATTTTAATTAATTTATCAACTGGAAATCTTCGTAACATTTTGTCCTTCAAAAAATTATTTACTTATTTTCCTTTTGATTTTGTTTTTTTAAACTGTTCAAATAGGAATCCAATTGATTGAATCTTGTTTCCCATAGCTTTTTATATTGGTCCAACCAATCATTGATTTCCTTTAGAGGTTCTAATTTGATTTTACATGGTCTCCACTGTGCTCGCTTACTGCGTTCAATTAGTCCTGCTTTTTCTAGAACTTTTAGGTGTTTCGAAATTCCTGGCAAACTCATTTGAAAGGGTTCGGCTAGTTGAATGACACTGGCTTCTCCATTCATTAGAAACATAAGAATCTCTCTTCGAGCTGGATGTGCCAAAGCTGAAAATGCTAAATCCAAAGTTTCAGAATTTGATTTATATTTTACCATTTAGTTAATTAACTTATTGGTTAATTAAAAGGGCAACCGATTTTTGTAAAGGATAATTATTTATTTTTCCTAAGAAGAGTTTTCGGATTTTTGTTAGGAATTTTTATTTCCACTAATTTTGTTTTCCATTGATTCAAAGTTTCTTTGTTGATTGCAGAAAAGAAGAGGATCATATTGCTTACTCTTACCTTGATTTAGTTTTGTTGCTTGGAAATTTGAAGGATCACATTTCCCTTCTTGTGCCCAGTATCTACATATTGATGTGCTTCAGAAATATCTTGAAATGCAAAGATTTTATCTATTACAGGTTTCCAAATTCCTGAGGCTATTTGATTCGTTATAAATAGAAAATCTTTTAGTCTCTCGTTGATAGGCTTCAAACCTGTAGCGGAAATCTTAACCTTTTTCTTTGAGAATAACTTAGTCCACAATACAACTGGAAGTATTTCTAAATCAATTCCTGACTCTAGAAATATTCCCTTTTCCTTTAGTAAATGTTTTATTTGCTGGAATTTAACTTTGCTAACCGTATCGAAAACTATATCATATTGACCTTCCATTCTATCATAGGTAGTTGTTGTATAGTCAATACAATTGTGCCCACCCAAAGATTGAATGAGATTATGATTTTCTGTGCGAGATACGCCTGTTACCTTTAGTCCCATAGAATGGGCAATTTGTACGGCTGCTACACCAATAGAGCCAGATGCACCGATGATGAGAATGGACTGCCCACTTTGTATTTTTGCTGTATCAACTAAGAAAGAGTATGCTGTTAAGAAACCATCACAACTTCCTGCTGCTTGTACATAATCCATGTTTTCTGGTATGACTGTAATCACGCTATCTTCTGGCATACAAAGAAATTCTGCATATGCTCCGAAGCTTATTCCTGTTGTTCCGAAAACCTTTTGTCCAACTCGAAATTTATTGACTTGTCTTCCCACTTTTACGACATCTCCCGAAAATTCTTCACCGAGTATGGGTATGCTTGGTTTCCATAAACCAGTAAATAATCTCGAAAAATAGGGTTTCCCTTTTCTAAATGTTGCTTCTGTTGCAGTAACTGTAGAGCAAACTATCTTGATGAGAACTTCATCATCCTTAGGCTCAGGAATGTTTCGATCTGTAATTTGCAATACTTCGGGATTTCCATATTTTCTGTATTCTGCAACTTTCATGGTATGCCTTCTTATTTCTATTTGTTATAATTCTAAATTTTCTAGATTCATCTATCTTGAAAATTTATAAAATTAGCTTACTCTGTAAGCCATAATAAGATTACACAGTAAGCCTGTCAATTCAGAATTAGAAAATATTCTTTTCTTTTAATCGAAGATTCTTAAAATAACATATGTTGAGAAATTGGAATTAAATTGAAAAAGGCAAAAGTTAAAAAGCAAATCACCAAACCCAAAAGGCAGGCTTTGAGCAAAGATAAGATTTTGCGTAAGGCCTTAGAGATAGCTGATGTGGGAGGGCTAGCTTCTTTATCTATGAGGAGTTTGGCTAAGCAACTTAATGTAGAGGCAATGTCACTTTATAAGCATATTAAGAATAAGGAAGATGTATTGGATGGGCTAGCGGATCTTGTAATTTTAGAAATGAAACTAGCACCCTTGGATGCGAATTGGAAGGATGCGATTCACATAAGATCCCATTCAGCCCGAGAAGTTTTTCGTAAGCATGCTTGGGCTCCGGCTATTTTTGAATCAAGAATAGTACCATCGGTAGCACGTTTAGAATACATAGAAAATATATTCTCGATTCTTACTGCCAATGGATTTAGTATAACAAAGGCTTACCGAATCAATTTGATTGTTGATAGCTATGTTTATGGATTCAATGTACAAGAAGCCAATTGGAGATTTGATTCCATTCCTGATGAGGAAATTATTGAAAGTGAAGACAATCCATTTAAACTAGTTGAAAACTATCCAAAGACCTTTGAATTTATGAAAATATTCTTAGACAATAAGCATAAGAACCAATTGAAAAAAATGTGCGATGAGGATTTTCATTTTGGTATCGAACAAATTATCCAAGGGATTGATGATGAACTTTGATATTTTCTTTTTAAAAATTAGAATTCATTCAACCTTATCAATAAATCCCGCGCCAATATGTGAGCCATCACAGATAGGTTTATTTTTAGAATTTCCACATCGACAAAGTTTTACTTCATCAGTTCTGAGTACAATTCGTCCTGTTCCTGCACAAATTTCTACGTTCCCTTGCACATGCAGTGGTCCATCATTGAGACGATTGATTTTTAATTTTCCATCACGATTGTCTAAGGAATCAGCTTTTATAGTTAAGGGTTCCCCTGAAGCGGCAAACTTAGCATCAACATGGGCACCATCACAGAATGGCTTGTTCTTAGATTGACCACAACGACAGAGCGTTGCCCTGTACCCTTGGTTTTTATTATCAATGTTTAATTCTGCCAAAAATGCATAAGGACCATTTTCTCGAATTCTCATTATATTTACATCTGGTTTGGGTTCTTGAGTTCCACCATCTTTACGGTTAAAGCGTATTGCACCCGAAGGACATTCTCTTGCTACCATGGACAGAATGTTCGGATCTGTGTTCTCTGCAAAAATCCATTTCCCAGGAGTATTCGCTTTAAATACATTAGGTAACTCTGTAACGCAGTGTCTTGAGTGAATGCATTTCTTCGCTTCAAATTCTAAACGGATTGCATCTGTTTCAGATATTTCAATGTTTATATCTTCCGTATTTGTCGGTTTAGCTTTTGTAGATTCAACTTTTTCTGAATTATCTTCAATTACAACAATACTTGCTTTGGTTGTAATTTGTAGATCTGGCATCTTAGTAATTTCTGTATGCATTTTTTGTAAATCATTACGTGTTTTAATTAATGAATCCAAAGTAAAATCAGCAGCAGATGCTTGGAATTTACTTTCTGTAAGTCCTATTTCTAGCTCTTGCATATTTTCTAATATTTCATTAATCCTTTCCATAAGAATTTTCTTTTCAGAGTTTCTTTCTAAGGGGGCTAGGGAACGAACCATAGCGAAACTCATTCCCGATAAAATTTCTGGATGTTCTTCGCTTGATTTTAAAAATGTTAAAGCCTCAGCAATACTTGCCATGCCATGCATTAAGGTATAAGAAGAATCTATAAGAATTTTTTTGGAAATAGGACTTCTTTCATCTATGGAATAAATTTGAACTAGAACTCTAAGCATTAACACATAAAGAGTGTTAGCCAAATCCATGTATCTCGCTGCAAGAGGCTCTCTAATCCAAACTCGATTTTCTGGATTCAGAGGCTTTCGCATAACGGGATTTCTAGCTGATGGTCTGGATGGTTCAAAATTTGGATTAGCTTCGAGTAGTTCTAGGTATTCTTTCTTTATGCCTAAGAATCTTTGGAAATGGGAGTCCTTTAGATTAGTTGCTCCTTCGCCCTGTGTAATTATTGTATCAATAGCTTTTAGAGCATCTTCTTTGGACTTAACCAATGTAAGTCCTGGCAAAGTAGAATCTAAGGGGCCAATCTGTAAATCATAGGAACCACAAAATAATGTATCTTCACCTAATTTATCACTTAGTTCTAAGAATGCTTCTCGGATACTTTCGTAAAGTGCACCTACAGTATCATAGTCTCCTGAGGTAGGCATAAGCTTTCCTTTTTCAGAGAGTCTAGTATAATTATGCTTTTGAAGAAACTCTACACCATCATGTATATCTTGATCCTTAGGTCTTTCTAGGAATATAAAGTGTTCAATTGTACTCATATTAAATGGAGCCAGTTCAATGACTAAGCCAGCAGGATAGGGACCAGGCGAAGTTGGAAAATTCGGTCTCATGAAATTAGGAGATCCACCAATGGAAGATAATAAATTCGAGACTAGAGTTAGGTGGTTCATTTCTTCTAAAGCTACACCTAGAATAATCTTTTTCCATCTATTTACAGCTTCTAATTCTTTATCGGATAGACCTTCTTCTTTAGATTTTTTTAGACTAAACATGGTATAAAGGTAAAGACACATAAGATTGTGTTCAATTTCTGATGCTTCAGCTAGGGCTGAATAAAGTTGAATTCTCGATTCAATAGCGAAAGTGTTATTTTCCATACTTGATATTTCCTTTAGTTTCCTATCTGACAAATTGATTTGATATATATAATTTTCATATAATTTATTTTAGTATTTTATGCAAATTTGAAATATTATCTTTTCAATTTATTATTGCTATTTCAATTAGTTGTTATGGTCGATCGCTTAATAACAATATTTAAAAATTTAGATTTTGAACTAGATGAATCTGATGTTGGTATTCTTATGCAAAATATTGAATATAAAGAAATTTCCAAGAAACATGAAATACTTTTGAATGCAAATGATCTTGAAACCAAAGCTTACTTTTTATTGGAAGGAATTCTACGAATTTATAATTTTGAGAATGGAAGAGAATACACAAGAAATATATTTACCGAAGGTGATTTCTTTACAGAGAGTTCCAGTTTTTTTGGCAGAAAAGCCTTTGGCTTCCAGATTGATTCCTTAGAACCAGCTAAGATCTTTTTTATTCGTAAAGAAAGATTCCAATACCTTCAAGAAAAATCACCAACATTAAATCGATTTTTCAATAGGCAATTGGAACGAGCTCTTGTCTTTATGATACTTAGGAATAGTGATTTACAAAAGCCTGCAATTGAAAGATACAAAACATTCCGAAATCAAAAACCACAATTGTTTGGCAAAATTCCAGATTATATTCTTTCTTCCTATTTGAACATCACACCTGAAGCATTCAGTAGAATCCAAAAATCTTTGAATACTCAATAATTTTGATTCTTAGATAAAGATCTTGATCCAGATCAAGAAAAAAGCCGTAATTCTTATCCAAGATCATTTTTGATGATACTAATTTATGCTACCTTAGTCTTCAGAGGATAAGATGATTAAGAAACATATAACATATTTTAGTATATTGCTAGCCTTCATTTCAACTACCAATATGATTTCAGCAAAGGAAGTAAAGTGGACAATTGAAACCGAACTAGTTCAACCTTTTTTGCCAACAATAGGAATTGGAAGAATCCAATTGAACCGCACTCTCTGGGGGAATTGGAAGGATGAGCATGGTGAATTGGTTTTAGGAACTTTTATGCGTCCTGGAATCAAGCACGACGTGGTAGAACAGATCACAGAGTATGCTGGTTCAATAGGATACCGTCATTACTTCAACTCCAATTGGAATATTGAAGCAAAATATTACTTAGGTTATGTGTGGGCTAGAAATAATTTGCAAAATCGAAGAGACTATGAGCTTGTATTTTATTTTGCAGATAATTTGCCACTACAACTTGCCGCCCTCCAAGAAATCAGAAAGGATTATAAAGGTACAGTTCAATTTGCAGAAGCCTTGATCGGATATAGGTTTCTCCTTTCAGAATCCGAAGATAGATCTATTTTTATGCTTCCGCAATTTGGAGTTCTGCATGGATTGCACAACTCGGATATCATTGGCCCAAGAAATGGAAAAGAAGAAACATTCATTGTTGGAAATCTAATTGTAGGAATGAGTTTCTGAATATAAGTTCAACGATAAAGGTATTTAGAGATTTTGAAATTTTATAGAATTAATTTACTTTGATGGATGTCGAATTTTATATCTCATATAGAATCATGACTAAACTAGAGTCATGATTCTTAATCATGAAACAAATAGATTTATACAATTCGTTTAAAAAGTCTTATCAAGAATCTTCAATTATATAGGAAAATTTCCAATAGCTAGAAGCACACCAATCCCAGACTCAAAGAGAACTGCTAATATATTTTTTCCAGTAAAGCATCTGTCTGCAATAATAGAAACAGCTCTTCCTATACCAGTTGCTATCCAAGCTATACCAACAAGAAGATACACTTGAGGATTACCCTCCCACAGTGGGAAAAGACCCAAGGCAATAAATAATCCACCAAAGGTTGCACGAAACTCTGAGTAGCCTTCCTTGGTCGATGAATTCAAACCAGTAAATTTCATAGCAAGTTTGGGACTAAGAAATCCCATAATTCCCAAAAGTGTTGTTATGCTTGCACCGATTTGATTGAAAACTTCCATATTCATATTGATTCTCCACTGAAATAGTATACATTGAATGTTCGCACAGAATAATAAATTGTCAAGATGGGCTCTTCATTTTATGTTATTAAAAATTAATCTAGATTAAGAAATACAGTTATAAAATGTCCTCTATAGAAACGAAACATTCCATCCTTATTCAAACTATAAAAAACTTAGAACAATTTGAATCTAATGAACTTCAATTCATACAAGATTTTTTTGAATTCGTTTCTGTAGGCAGAAGTCATCATTTAGTTGCCTACAAAAGTAGAACGAAGTATATCTACTTTATCAATAAAGGATTTGTTCGACTGTATCTTCCCATCAAGGACAAAGAACACACTCGATTTATTGCAAGATCAGGAAGCTTTATTGCTGCCTTTCCCTATTTTATCAACCAAAAAGAATCTTTAGAAGTAGTAGAAACCATTACTGATTGTGAACTTCTAAGAATTTCGCGTAATGATTTTGAAAAGTAACAAAAGTTAGGATTAAAATCATCTAATTTAATCATCCAAATCTACCAACAAACTATCATTGCAATGGAGGCAAGGTCATTAGAGCTTATGCTTCTTAGCGCAGAACAAAGATTTAATGCTATACTCAAACAGCATCCATAATATTTCCAGTCCATTCCCTCTAAAATTTTGGCATCTTTCCTAGGAATGCAACCGGAAACATTCAGCAAGCTCAAGAACAGGTTCAAATTCAAATAGTTAAAATTGAACCACAAAATCCGATTTCTTTACAATTTTTTATAATATCCTACCGAGACATTTGCAAACAAGCCAACATCGTGAGCCTTATGAACGCCTAAGACACCAAACTTATTTTCGAAAGCTACTTTTTCAGGAGCATCATCCCAAACATTGGGCCAATAGCGTATAGAAGGCTCAAGCATCAATCCTTCGTCTCCACCTAATGGAAAATAACGATAGTAAAGTCCTAGGCCTACAGATCTCGTGCGATATCGTAAAGTAGAATTGGGAGCAACATATTTAGCTCCACTTAGTTCTGCGAATACTGCTTTTTGAAGAGTTAACTCTATAGGATCTGTACTTCGAGTTGGAGGCAGCCAATTTTCCAAACCATTTCCAGTTAGGGGAAGATCCGATCTTATTCCAGAAAATTGATAGGCAGCTAATTCATCTAGGCTATCATTGGATTTAACACGGTATAGGTTCTCTTTGATTTCAAGTCTTATGTCTAAGTTTTTGGTTATCAAATATCCAAGTCCTATCCCGGTTGAATACGGAGCAAATACGGAGAGATCTTGTTCTTTCTCATCTTTAGATAATCCAAGTCCACCATTTGCTCCAAAATTCAAATTGCTTCCATGTGAATACTCAAATACAAATTTCTCTCCATAATAGGTCGCTGCTATATTGCTTCCTTGCAAAAGCAAAGGTTGGTTTAAACCGCCTTGGATAGATACTGCTTGGGAATACACAGGAGCTACCGAGATGACTACTAAACTGTAGATGATTGACTTTTTGAAAAAATTTATTTTCATTAACTTTACCTCATTAATAGTTAAAATTATACTATCAATCAAGGTGGCTGTCGTCCCAACCGATCGGATGGGACAACAATTTTAAGAAAAAATATGATAGGAAATATTATTATTAGTGGAGCTCTCTTGCAATGTTTTGTAGTGAGTTACTTCTTTCTTCAATCGGATAAAATAGGAAGAAATGGAAAATATCTATCTTTATTCTTCTTACTGAATTCTATCTTGATGTTTATCAATTTTCTTGTATACAATCAAGCCTTAGATAGATACCCTCATTTTATAAAGCTTGGATTTTTATTAGCATTTTTAGTAGCTCCACTTTTTATGATAGCTATAGAAAAATATTTCGGATTACCCTTTGAAAATAAAATTTTCATTGCCTTGAGTTTTATACCCTTTCTTTTTCTATTGATTTACCAGTTGCCATTTTATCTCTCATCCTCTGAAGAAAAGTTGGTCTATTTAAGCCAAATAAATAATCCCCAGCATGAGTTGGAAAGAAGGATACTTTTTACTTTAACTTTCGTATTTAACGCTCTTGTTTTTATTCGAATTTATATTCGATTTCGCCATTTATCTGAGGAATTTTCCAAGAATAATTTTATTGAACAACAAAAGTTTCAAAAAAATTTAATTGTACTAATTCTTTGGCTACTTGCTTCCATTTCTTTTGCCTTAATTTTTGATATCGAGATTGCGGAGAATTTAAGTTCTTTGGGATTTGCCCTTTGGATGATTGCATTTGCTTGGCAGAGAGTTTACTTGGACCAATCTGAATTGAACCAAGAAACGAAACAATCTTTAACAGATCCTGAAAAATACAAAAAGTCTTTTCTTAACGAAGATAAGGTGAATGAGCTTGGACTTAAAATCAATTTACTTCTAGCTAAGGATGAGATCTTACTTGATTCAGAGCTTACTCTGCCAAAATTAGCAATCCAAATGAATATCTCAAATCATATTTGTTCCCAAGTCATCAATAGGTATTTTGATAAAAGCTTTCTTGAGCTTTTGAGGGAAAAGAGAATCTACAAAGCACTTGAGCTATTGAAAAATACAGAATTGCCTATACTTCGAATATGCTATGATTCTGGATTCAATTCCAAAAATAGTTTCATACGTGCCTTTCGAGAAGTGACCGGAAAGACACCTTCCGAATTTCGCAGTCAATTGAGAAATTAAATCACAGCGTTTTCTATAACTTCCTCAATTTGAGTCAAAATTTTATCAGCAGAAGTTGATCCGCTTTTAGCAAATAATTTGCAAGCATCTCTAATTGCTTTGATATCACTGAAGTTCATCTCTGTAATCGAAAAGGTTTTTGCTTCTGTTTGGATTTCTATTTTCATAAAATAATTATAATATAGGATACCAAATATGCAAGGAAAGAATTTGATATTTATCAATTTAATGAATGAAACATTCATTAAACACGGCCATATTGTAATTTAAATCCCTATTAACAGTATTAATAATAAAGATTGAGATTTAAAGTCTTGTATTCCACTACGCATACGACCTTCAAGGAGAACTCTCGGGAGGAAACACTGTGGGTTAGCTTAATTGCATTGGTTGCAAATGTAGCTATTGTTGCCTATTGCTTAGTAGTTCTTTACACGAACAGGTGCTATGGATAGCAGAGCTTGCTGGTCGAACAACGGAAGACACACATTCCAGAGAGAGAAATGCAAAAAGGTTAATGGAAGTTCGTAAATCTCTTAAAGTTAAAACAAAAATTAGAAAGGAAAAATAAAAGTAAGCACAGAGATACTATCAGATAATGCCACATCTACATAGAGAGCCCTTAATAATGGAATGTAAAAATATAAAAATACAAAATGCTTGATAAAGTAGAAGCAGGCAATCAAGTATTTATCCATTTTGCAGCAAATGGTAAAGTTTTTCGAATAACAGATTAACTTATTGTTAATTTAAAAAATCTAACTTTGATACTAAATAATTTTCTTCCGTATCGATTGTATGCAAATGATTTAGTTCGAATTCTGTAAATCTATAAGCCTTAGCAATTTGTTTGGAAAGAATATCTAGTGTAGCATCAGAGACATCGTTATTCTGTAATTTACGTTCTTCAATTCTTTTTCTCAAGGTTTCTTCCTTAGCAATACAATGAATGATATGATAATCACAATTGAGTTCATGTGCAAGTAATTGGAAGGGTTCGCGTCGTTTTGTCTCTAGGAAGGTAGCATCCACTATGACAGTAAATCCTTCTTTAACAAGAATTTCAGTCAATGCTAGTAGTCTTGCATACGTTTTGTCACTTGCACTTTCTGTGTAGATGTTTGGCTCAATCTCATGTTGATCTGCAAAAAGTCTTTTTCTTTCTACATCAGAGCGAATATGAATAATAGAATTTCTATATAATTTTCTGGCAAGACTTGTCTTACCCGATCCTGAGTATCCACAGGTTAAGATGATTCGCCCATTTTCTCTTACGGTAAATGATTGGGCTAGATTCAAATAATCTTGAAATAGATCCTGCTCATTCTTTTGTTCATATTCAGAGAGATGATTTTGATTACTTCGTATACAGGCAACTTTTGCTCGCACCATGGCTCTGTAAGTCAGATAATAAGGAAGACAACCTAATCCTTCATAGTCGCCCGTTTCTTCTAAGTAAAGATTAAGAAGTCTCCAAGCAAGATCTTCTTTCTTACGTTCCATAAGATCCATAACGACAAATGCAACCTCAGAGATTACATCAATGAAACGAAATCTTTCATTGAATTCAATGCCATCAAAAAATAGAATCTCTTCATCGACCCAAGCCATATTGCCTAGATGCAAATCTCCGTGGCACTCCCGAACAAAACTATTGGACTTACGTGCCATTAAGTATGATTTTTTA
>Ga0100402_1002607_pt1 | contig 20100 bp, 17 predicted proteins | sample CryGeyme20150102_FD_80419 | JGI IMG/M metagenome (GOLD analysis project Ga0100402, IMG submission 80419) | Groundwater microbial communities from Crystal Geyser aquifers in Utah, USA - Crystal Geyser metaG 2015-0102 | ecosystem: Environmental > Aquatic > Deep subsurface > Groundwater | place...
CCCGGACCGGAACTTTATCTGGGCCGAGGCCCGCATCGATGGCGATGCCGTCGTGGTGTCGTCGCCGGCAGGCAACCATCCAGTTGCCGTGCGCTACGCCTGGGACATCAACCCCCAGGCCTGCCTCTACAACCGTGCCGGACTGCCGGCGGTGCCCTTCCGCAGCGACAACTGGCCGGGCATCACCGCAGGCCGGGAGTGAGATCCGCAATTCCCCGAATTATTAGCAGAACAGACAGGCTGAGCCCTGATCACCGCGCAGGGCATCGGACGACCAGCTTTGGATGACACCTTGCAACTTTTCTATTCAGGTAGAAGGATGTAACCGTGCTGCCCCGTGTTTGAAAGTGTGCCCGGCCGACAGGAATAACATTGCCGGTTATTGACAAAGAGTCTCAATAGCATCAGCTACTCATTGCTGGTGCAACGATCCCACCCATTCATTTCCCTGTGCTGCGGCCTCATACTGCTGGCTGGCTGTTCTTCCGAACCGGTTGTGGACAGCGACCCGCTGCCAAAAATTGTCATCGCGATGGAGCCGGACAAAGATCCGGATGCAATGCTCGAAGACCGGCGGGCGCTGCAGGGCTACCTGAGTGCAGACACCGGCAAAACTGTGGAAGCGATCATACCCCTCAGCTCGGCCGTGATTTACGAAGGACTCAAGAACGGAAGTATTGATCTGGCCTACCTCAGTTCGACGGCTGCCGCCAAACTGCTGGAGAACGGTGCGGTGGACATGCTGCTCGCGGAGCTGATTGACGGCCAGCCCTTTTACCAGAGCTACTGGATCGCACGGAAGGACGCGCCCTACCAGAGCATCGCGGACTTGAGAGGCTGGCCGATCGCGTTTTCCATCCGCACCAGCACATCGGGCTTTCTGATACCAGTCTGGGACCTCTACACCCAGGGCCTGATCGATCTGGAAAACGGGCCACAGGGCTTTTTTGGCGCAGGCAATGTGTTTTATGGTGTCGGCTATGTCTCTGCCGCCGAACGTGTGCTTGATGGCAGTGCCGAAGCAGCTGCGGTCAGCTACTATGTGCTGGATCAGGACAAACACCTGAGCGCGGCGCAACGCGCGCGGCTGAAAGTCGTCGATACGCAGGGACCGGTGCCCAGCCATGTGGTGATGGTGCGGCAAGCGCTACCGGAGCAGGACCGCGACGTATTGCGCAGGAGTCTGCTGCAGATTAACACGGCAGCTCCTGAGCTGCGCGACCGCATCTTCGGTGCCCCACTGGCACCTGCCGATGCGGACACACATCTGCGCAGCACACTGGAAGCGCTGGAGCTGATGCGGACCATGCGCTTCTAAACCATGGTGGCAGCATCGCAAGCAAGGGTCCTTGCTGTCCGTGACCTGGGTTTCAAACGCGGGGAGCGCTGGATTTTCCGGCACCTCGACTTCGAACTGCGGGCGGGAGATTTCATGGCCCTGGTTGGCCCCTCCGGGGTCGGCAAAAGCACCCTGCTCTTCTGCCTGTGTGGCTTCCGCCGCCCGGACGAAGGGGAAGTAAGCCTCCATTTGCCCGGCTAAAGCACCAGCTCGCCACAGGAACTGCGGCGTTATTTTGGAATTATCTTGCAGGATCTGCAGCTCACTTTGCCGACGAACCGGTTTCCAGCCTGGACAGTTATTACGCGGGCCGGGTGCTCGGACTGCTCAAGCAGGCAACTGCACTGCCCCCCAGGGCCGTCATCTGCGTGCTGCACAATGCCGAGCATATCCAACGCTTTGCCGACCTGGCGCTCAGTCTCAACCCGAATGATCCGTCCGGGTTCAGGATCCGCCGTATCCGCCCGGCCAGTCAGGAGGTTCACACATGAGCACCCGCGAGCCAATGCTGCCGCTGGCCACTCCCAGCCGGCTGCCGGAAAGACCCTGGTTTGAACGGCTCAACCTGATTAACGTCACCTTGCTGCTGTTTCTACTGGCGGTCGTTTTCAGTGGCTTTCACATCGAGGGCAGCGAGCGCGATCTGAACGTGTGGCACAATCTGGGCAATTTTCTGCAGAACTTTTTTCCACCGGATTTGAGCGTGCTGCCGCAGACCGGACTGGCACTGGTGGAAACACTGAAGATTGCGGTCTTATCGACCTTTTTTGCGATCCTGTTTTCGTTGCTCATCGGCCTGGCAGCAGCTCGCACAATCGCACCCTATTGGCTGGTAGTGGGCACGCGCATGCTGTTGAACCTTAAAAGATGAGTTAATGGCCGCAAAAAGGCGCAAGAGACTCAAAACCATGCATTTGTATTATGGGATCGTTTTGCAACTGTGCTGTGCTGCATCCTCATCGTCGTCACACTGCTCGATCTGCTGAGCGAACGTATCCGCCAACGCATCGCCCGGCGTGAGCAAGCGATCCGGAGCGCGAAGCCGGGTGCCTAAATGCGTTCCGCATACCACCTGCCCCTGCGAAAAAAGCCCGTCGTCACACCGACCTGAAACGCCGGCCCGTCAATTTGGCGCGACGCGGCCTGGCGGTAATACTCTTAAGCGCTTTGGCTTTCGACACAGGCTTCTTCATTTTGAAGCCGGGCCGGAAACGCATGACCACATGAAAGGCCTCAGGCAATTCCGAGTGGGCTTCAAATATTCTGACTTTGCCCTTGAAGGCATAATTCACAATAATTTCACCCGCGTGCAGCATCATACGCTTCTCGGCAGTTTCCAGCACCACTTCCTTATTGAAACCAAAATGCCCGTAGCTGCGGTCGCCCACGATGGGGTGGCCATGCTTTTTGCACTGAATACGCAACTGGTGGGTGCGACCGGTGACCGGCATGAGTTTGAGTAAACCAATCGGAAAGCCGCCAATCGGTTGGCTGATCAACTGGTAGCTGGACTTGGCTTTGACCTGACGCGCCTGTTTAATCTTTCTCCCGCTGTTAACCACGTCCTTACTGATGACGTCCTCCCAAACACCCGTCTTTTTCAGCGGCGGATGGCGGACAATGGCGTAGTAATGCTTCGTCACTTTGCGGGTGCTGAACTGTAGTTTGACCGTGGCGGCAATATCCGCATTCAGGCCAATCAAAATCACGCCCGATGTCGGCGAATCGAGGCGGTTGATCAGCCAGACCTGCTGCTGCTGACCGGCATCGTCCTGCCAAAAAAAGAACTCCCCGGCATAGTCGTAGCTCGCCTTGAGCAAGGCGCGGTTAATGTCCCTGGATGTGTTCGGGTGCGACATCAGGCCGGCGGGCTTTTCCAGCGCGACCAGGCCATCTTCGTTCGCACTGAGAACACGAACTCCCTCGTTCAGAGGCAGCGTTTGAATAAAGGCGGAATCGTTGGCAGGCATAGTATCCACCTATCAGAGCTAAACTCACCCGTTCGATCAATCACATTCCTCAGCGGTAATGAAAGACCACATGGATCCAACGTTCCTGGCCAAAGACCTGCACCATCTCTTGCGTCCAGGGACGAAAAGGTGAACGCTTGGTGATGGCAGTTTCACAAATAACGGTAGCAATTTTACTGGCGTTGCTCTGGACGGCTTTGACCTGGTCCACCGTGCCATCCGCCTGGATGCGGAAGCGCACCTGCACCCGGGCAGCGGTATCGATCGGCTGAAAGAAATCAATCTCCTGATACCAGCCGGCCTGAATCGCCGCATAAAATTGCTGCTCATATTCACCAAACTCGCTGAAGGTGGCATCCAGCGCAAGTGCTCCCCGGAGCCGGGCCGAACCCTCCGACTGCAGCAGCGGCCCGGTGATCAACTCGGGGGCCAGCCGCGGGCGGGTGCGCGGCATAGGACGGGCTTGGGCGGCACCGCCGTTGCCATCGCCAGTCTGCACTTCAGCCGTGACCGCCTGCGGCGGACGATACACCTGAATCGGCTCAACTGGCGCGACCTCCGCTGCATCAACCGGCGGCTCAACCGGCGGCTCAAGCCTGCTCCCGGGCCCCTCGGTAGCCAGCGGTTTTTGTTGCATGAAGTCCGGCACCGGCTGCGGCTGGGGTGGTGTGACCTGCGGCAACACTTGCGCCCCCGGCTGCCCTCCTTCCGTGCCCTCGCCCTCGCCGGGGCGAACGTTTGGCGAGTAGAGCCCCGGCGGGAGTGGTTCAGCCTGCTGCTGTTGTCCCGGCACGATTTTCATCGAGTCCACCTCGCCATCGACAGCAGGCTGGTTGGCCGGATCCGTCAGCGGGCTCTCGTCGGCCGCCTGCTGGGCGCGAAAGGAATACTGATCACTGCGGTCCGGTTCATTCTCGGGCGCATCCGGGTTGGCTTCGACATAACGCATTTCCTGCGGCTCAACGAGATCAATTTCATAGACAACCGGCTCGTCAGTCCCGGTCGGATGCTGCAGCGGCATGACCCGTTCGGGGATCACCAGCACCATCAGGAGATGCAGCAACAGGGTGATCCCGGCGGCGATCCACGTGGCCCGGCGACGGCCGATCCGGAATTCGTCAAAAGGATGCGTCAAAAAAGTCTCCATGCAGCTGGTCTCGATATACCGTTGCCAAAAAAAAGAATCCAGATCTTCCAGGCAACTTTTCTAAATGCCTGGTCTGTTATCGGGAGTCAATCGTCAGTCAACCTATTCGTCAGGGTGATGCATCCACCGACTTGCTGCGGAAACTGACGCCACGAACCTGCCACCAGGCCTGATGGCTGTTCGCTGTGGATGACTCACCCAAGCGCACCCTCAAATAGCACCCAGGGCCTGCCGCTCGCTGACGCCTCCGCCTGAAGGGCAGGCCGACGCAATTATCCGCAGGCTTAAAGGCACATGCTTTTTCCCACACGGGATGTTTTTCGTAGTGACCTGGCAGCGGATTACAGTATAAGTTTATTACATGGGATCCAAAAACACCGCCGCCGCCGGACAATCCACCCGGCAAATTATCGATGAGCTGGAAGATTACTACGACAAGGATAACCTTTACTTTCAAACCATCAGCTCGGTGCTGGAAGCAGCCGACCTGCTGAACATCCCGCACAACGTGAAGCTGATGCTTTCACAGCCGAAAAATGAGATCATGCTGCACTGCCCGATCCAGATGGATGACGGTAGCTGGCAACTGTTTAAAGGCTACCGTGTGCAGCACAACAATGTGCTCGGCCCCTACAAGGGCGGCATCCGTTACCACCACGAGGTCAAGCTGGACGAAGTCAAGACACTCGCGCTGCTGATGACGATGAAATGCGCCCTCGCCCGCCTGCCCTACGGCGGGGCCAAGGGTGCCCTGAAGATTGACCCGCGGGCCGTCAGCCCGCGTGAGTTGGAGCGCGTCACCCGGCGCATGACTGCCGCACTCGGCAACAATATCGGGCCCGACTACGACATCCCCGCACCGGATGTCGGCACCAACGCGCAAACCATGGCCTGGATGGCCGACACCTACATCAATTTTGCCGAGTCCTCGCGGAAAGTGATGGCCCAGGGCGTGGTCACCGGCAAGCCACTTGAATTCGGTGGATCCGCCGGACGCGAAAAAGCCACCGGTCAGGGCGTGGTCTTTGTGCTGGAGACCCTGCTGCCCGGTATCGGGCTCGAACTTGCGCGGCAAAGCTACAGCCTGATCGGCTACGGCAACGTCGGCTCGTGGACCGCCCGCCTGCTGCAGGCCAGAGGTGCCCAACTCAAAGCGGTGCTGGATCACACCGGCGCGATTATCAATCAGGCCGGCATCGATGCCGAAGCCCTCGCCGTCCATGTGCGGCAAACCGGTGGGGTGCGGGGCTACCCGCACGCACGGGAAATCAGTGAGGCGGACTTTTACGCCACGCCGGTCGATCTGTTTATTCCGGCGGCGCTGGAGCAAATGGTGGATCTCGAACATGCCCGCACCATGCAGTGCAAGGTGCTGGTCGAAGCGGCCAATGCACCCACCACGCCCGATGCGGAGCACCACCTGCTGGAGCGGGGCGTCGAAGTCCTGCCGGCCATCCTGTGCAATGCCGGCGGGGTCACGGTCAGTTATTTCGAGTGGAAGCAGAACCGCCTCTCCGAAACCTGGGACGAATCCGTGGTCGATGCGCGCTTGAAAACCGTCATGTGCCGGGCCGCCGCGCACGTGCTCGCCACTGCTGAAAAACTCGACTGCAACCTGCGGCTGGCTTCTTATGCCGCCGCGCTGGAGCGCATCAGCACCGTTTACCGGCTGCGCGGTGTCTTTCCATAAACCATACCAATCATGCCTGTAATTACCTTTCAACCTATCTATCAGGAGCGTGTCTGGGGCGGCCGCAATCTCGAGCACTCGCTCGGGCGCGTGCTGCCGGCGGACAAAGTTATCGGCGAAAGCTGGGAAATTGTGGACCGTCCGGAAGCACAGTCCGTGACACCGGCAGGTGTCAGCCTGCGCGCATTAATCGCTGCCGACCCCGCCAGTATCATGGGCCCCGGTTGGCCCGCTGACCGTCCGTTCCCCATCCTCGTCAAGTGGCTGGACTGCCAGGAAAAGCTGAGCCTGCAGGTGCACCCGCCGGCCGCGTGCGCGGCGGAACTGGGCGGCGAGCCGAAGACTGAAAACTGGTATATCGCCCATGCCACGCCCGATGCCACGCTGATGGCCGGCTTGCAGCAAGGCGTCACCCGGGCCGACTTCGAGCAGGCGCTGCAGGCCCATGCACTGGAGCCGCTGGTGCATACCTTCCCGGTTCAGGCGGGTGAATCCATCTTCATCCCCAGCGGACGCCTCCATGCCATCGGCGGCGGCAATCTGATCCTGGAAATTCAGCAAAACTCCGACACCACCTACCGTGTGTATGACTGGGGCCGGGTCGGTCTGGATGGCCAGCCCCGCCAGCTGCACGTCGAACAATCGCTCAGGAGTATTGACTTCGACGATTTCGAACCAGCCACCCTCAAGCCCACCGGAGCCTCCCAGTTGCTGGCCCAAAGTGAGGTCTTTACCCTGCGCAAGGAAGTGCTGCCCGCTGGCGCGACACTGGCATTTCCGTCCGGCTCACCGACCATCATCAGCATCGTAAGCGGTCTGTTGGTGGATCAGGATGGCACCCGGCTGCAACGCGGTGACAACGCACTGCTCCCGGCCTCACAAAGTTTTGAATTCACCGCCAACGAAGCGTCCGAGCTGCTGGTTACCTCCGATTTTGTCCTGAAAACTTGAGTTGAACCATCTCCAGCCAGGCGCTAATAATTCAAAATATGCAGACTCGAATCATTACACACATCAGCGAATGCGCCGGGCAGGTCGCTGCATTTCAGCAGGCCGTTACCCGTCGCGAACCGGTGCAGCATCGGGGCATCTGCGGCTTCGACGGTTTCATCGACACCTTCATCACTATGACGCACCCGGCCACCATGGCGGAGTTCGGCCCAAAGGTAGCCGCCGCCGCGGGTATCGCGGCCTCGTACGGCGTTGAGCATAAAGGCGACAAGTTTGGCGGCAACGGCCCGCTGATCGCCTCAGCTTTGAGCGACATTTTTGCCAACGGGATCGACATCACCTACATCGGTGCCATGGGGACCGGCGAAGTGCTGCCGATCTACCGTGAAGCCCTGGCGCATAAAATCCGCCGGCTTTACACCCTGGCTGATCCTGCCCACAGCGACTGCCTGGAGTTTGAAGACGGCAAAATCATGCTGAGCGATATGCGCAGCTGCGCTGAGATCACCTGGCCGCGCCTGCTGGAAACAATCGGTGCTGCACCGCTGGCGGAACTCTTGCAGGACTGCCGCTTTATCGGTGCAGTCAACTGGGGCAAACTCCCTCACGTGGGCGAGATTTGGCACAATCTGGCCCGGCAGCTGGCAGATCTGGGCGTGCCGCAGAAGCAGGTCGCCTTTTTTATGGATCTGGCCGAGTTTGAGCAGCGTCCGATGGCAGACCGTCAGCAATTGCTGGCACTTCTGCCGATCATCACCGCGCAATGCCATACCCTGCTCAGTTTTAATCTGAAAGAGGCCTGGCAGATGGCTGACAGCTTCGACGGTGACTTTCATGGCCGCAAAGCTCCGCATTCAGTCGCCGAACTGGCCGTCTTCCTCAAGCAGCACATCGATGTGGACCGCATCATCATCCACCCTAACGACGGAGCCGCCTGCGCTTCAGCCGACGGCTGTACCTATCTGCCGGGTCCCTACTGTAAAAAGCCGCTGATCTCCATCGGCGCCGGCGATAACTTCGGCGCCGGTTGCCTAGCCGCCTGGCTGGAAGGCCTGGACGATCTCGGCATCCTGCTGGCCGGCAACTGCGCCAGCGGCCACTTCGTGCGCAGCGGCCATTCCGCTTCCTTCCACGACATGGCCAAGCTGCTCGATCTCTGGCTGGCAGGCGACGTGCCGGAGCGGCTGTAGTGGCTAAGCAATTCGGAGGCGGTCCACACCGCGCAGCTCAGCCCGCTTGCAAAAGAGAACTGATGCCTTCTATCAAATAGTTTGATCCTGATAAAAGGGGAAATCTGGGAGGGTTCGGCTCCGTCCGGGCCGCGATCGTGCAATCGGTATCGCCTTTGCCGACACGGTCCAGACGGAGCTGGACCCTCCCAACACGGGCCAGACGGAGCTGGACCCTCCCGACACGGTCCAGACGGAGCTGGACCCTCCCGACACGGTCCAGACGGAGCTGGACCCTCCCAACACGGGCCAGACGGAGCTGGACCCTCCCAACACGGGCCAGACGGAGCTGGACCCTCCCAACACGGGCCAGACGGAGCTGGACCCTCCCGCTTTTGGGAGCAAACCTTTTTTGAACCGGTATTACATGTAATGTGTTGGTGGCGGCAGGATGGAGCTTTTCAGGTGGTCGTCAGCTACGGCAACAGCATAAACATCAGAGCCATCACCAAAGTGGGAAAAAGCGCCGCCAGCAAGAGCTTGAGCGGTGATATGCCATCCTTGAAATAACGGCTGAGGATGCTTTGCCCCGCCGGATTCGGCGCATTGGCAATCACTGTGAGCCCGCCACCGGTTACGGCACCCGCGACGACGGCGTATTCCAGGCCCTGGGCTGTCGCGAGTGCAGTGCCGGTCTTGGAGATCCATTGCCCGGCGATCATTTGTTCGGGGCTGAAAGCGGGCACCTGAGAGGCCAGGAAGGTAATCGCGGCGTTGTCGTTAAACGCAGTTAACACCGTCGCACCAATGAAGAGCGGTATTTCCGACAGCGAGCCAAGCACCGGCGCGATCCACCAGCCCTGAAGTCCGCCATGAGTGACCAGTCCGGCCAAAAAGAAACCGACCATCAGCGGAGACTTCAATTGAATATCATACTGGTGGTGGTGCGTCGCCATCGTGAAGGCGAGGAAGAAAAGAAAACTACCGACAAAGAATGCCGGATGATGCAAGGTCAGCACGGTCCACGCGATGAAGCCCAGGTGCGCCAGCACGACCCAGAGGGGTGCCGGCTCGGGTTCCGGTTCAGTCTGCTGAGTCGCGGCCAGTTCGGCTGCCTTGGCTTGCAGCCCGGCAAAATGACGCCGGAAAATCAGAAAATATGCCAGCGTCGTTATCGTAACGCCCAGCATGGTGCGCCAGCCGAAATGTGTGAACATGAAGGGTAAATTCCAGTGCCAGGTCTCGGCCACCATCAGGACCGGAGGGGCCGCAAAATGCGTCAGCGTGCCCCCGACTGAAATGTTCACAAACAGCAGGCCAAGAGTGGCATACTTGAGCACCGGCGCGGGATCGAGCAGATAAAACTGCTGCCCCAGCAAGACCGCTGCAATCGTCATCGCAGCAGGCTCGGTAATGAAGGATCCAAGCAGGGGCGCGACAATTAAAATCGAGAGCCACCAGGCTGCGGGGCTGTATTTGCCGATCGAGGCCACCCGCCGCAGGGCCGTTTCTGCAAATTGTATCACCGGACGACTGGAGGCGATGGCCATGATGATCACCACAAACATCGGCTCGGTGTAGTTGCGGCTGTCGATATAAGCGGCGGCTGTGGTGAACCCTTCCGGTTGCATCAGCACGATCGCCAGCAGCAATGGGATCAGCCAAATACCGAAGATCGCCTCCACCTCTCCAAAAAAGTGAAAGAGCGTGGCCCGAAAGCTGACAGGCTCGCGCCCGTTCACAAATCGCTTTTGCAGCGACTGCATCTTCGAACGGTGCAGCTGCTCGTAGTGGTGCGCAATGCGGTTGAACTTAGCGGCTAGAAAGGTATGCACCACCGCCAGAAAAAAGATCGCTGTTGCCACCAGGTTGAACGGATCCGCCGCAGCGCGGAGCTTCAGCTGCTCGAATAGACCGAGCGCCTGCCCCCGCTGGATGAGATGCTGCGCTTCCAACTCAGCATAGCCCGATTCCGAAATTGGAAAGGTAGGCTCCACACTGGCCCCAGTATGGCCGCCGCCAGCGGCTAAGAGAGGGAGCGGACCCGCACAAAGTAGTCCGAAGAGGATACAGCCAAGCGGGAATTTGAATAAAATAGCGGTAGTTTTCATTGTAAGCATCAATTTTAGCCCAGCATTGCGACAAATCAATTTTTAACAACAGGATTTTGGCATGAACCTGCAATGTCAATGGCGCGCAAAATTTCGGCGAAAATCTCGTTGCCCTTTTGCCGCTGCGGGGCAAATTGCGCGTCCAGCACCTTAACTGAACCATGAGTCAAAGCCTAGCCTGGAACCGAAAAGACCTGATTGATGTCGAGCACCTCTCGCGCGGTGAGATCGAGAAGATTTTTAATGCCGCCACTGCGTTTAAGCAGGCGATGGAGGCAGAGGACAAAAAACAGCCCTACCTGGAGGGCCGCACCGTCGTCAACCTGTTCCTCGAACCGAGCACACGCACCCGCCTGGCCTTTGAAGTCGCCGCCAACCGCCTGAGTGCCGACACCATCACCGTGACAGGAGAGGCCAGCAGTCTGACCAAGGGCGAGACCCTGCGCGACACCGCCCGCAATATGGAGGCCCTCAAGGCGGATATGATCATCATGCGCCACTCAGCTTCGGGCGCACCCAACTATTTGAGCAAGGTCGTCAACATCCCGGTCATCAATGCCGGGGATGGTTCGCACGCCCATCCCACCCAGGCGCTGCTGGATGCCTTTACCCTGATCGAAAAACTCGGCCCGCTGGATGGCAAAAAAATCACGATTCTGGGTGATATTCTTTTCAGCCGGGTGGCCCGGTCCAACATCTGGTGCCTGCAAAAACTCGGTGCTCAAGTCACGGTCGCCGGGCCCAGCACCCTCGTGCCCAGAGCCTTTGAAGCACTCGGTGTCAAGGTCTGCCACGACCTGCGGCAGGCATTGGAAGATGCCGATGCCGTCATGCTGCTGCGCATCCAGCACGAGCGCCAAACCGCCACCCACTTCCCCTCCATCGGGGAATACACCAGCACCTTCGGGCTGAACCAACAGCGTGCCCAATGGCTCAAGCCGGGCGCCATCATCATGCACCCCGGCCCCATCAACCGCGGCGTGGAGATCGACTCCCAACTGGCCGATTCCGAACAGTCCGTCATCCTGCAGCAGGTCACCAACGGCATCGTGGTGCGGATGGCCGTGCTCCACCTGTGCTACTGCGCCCACAAGGGCAAAGCAGTCGAGCTGCCGGGTTTATTCTAAACCACCCGCTACGCTGGAGAGCACCAAGAAAAGGAGAAAGCCTGCCGTAACATGATCGAACAAGAACGTACCAAGTCTCTTATTTAATCTCATGAAGAAAATCCTTTGGATACAAAACGGACGGGTCATCGACCCCGCCAATCAGCGCGATGCCATCGGCGATATTTTTGCCGTGGACGGCGTGCTGGTCGAGCACTTGGACGATGCCCAAAAAACGGCCGCCACCCGGGTCGATGCCAGCGGCCTGGTAGTGGCACCGGGGCTGGTCGATATTCACGTGCATTTCCGTGATCCGGGCCAGACGCACAAAGAGGACATCGCCAGTGGCTCGCGCGCCGCAGCTGCGGGCGGTTTTACCACCGTGGTCTGCATGCCCAACACCAGTCCGGTCTGCGACAATGCGGGTACCATCCAGCGCATTATGGACAAAGTCGCGCGCGACTCGGTCATCCATATTTACCCTACCGGTTGCCTGACCATCGGGATGAACGGCGAGCAACTCGCCCCCACCGGCCAGCTCAAGAAGGCCGGCGTGGTCGCGGTGACCGACGACGGCAAATGTGTGCAAAGCAATGAGATCATGCGCCGGGCAGTGGAATACGCCAAAATGCTCGACCTGCCGATCATGGACCACTGCCAGGACGCCAGCCTGACCGAGGGTGCCGTGATGAACGAGGGCGAATGGTCGCTGCGGCTCGGGCTGCGCGGCTGGCCGAAAGCCGCCGAGGATATCATCGTGGCCCGCAACGTCATTCTGGCGGAACTCACCGGTGCCCGCATCCACATGCAACACGTCAGCTCCGCCAATTCGGTCGATATCCTCCGCCGTGCCATTGCGCGGGGCGTGCCGGTCAGTGGTGAGGCCAGCCCGCACCACATCGAGTTCACCGATGCCGAGCTGAAAGATTACGACACTGTGTATAAAATGAATCCGCCCCTGCGCACAGCGGCGGACAAGGAGGCATTGATCGAAGGCCTCTGCGACGGCACCCTCGCCTGCATCGCCACCGATCACGCACCGCATAGCCCGGATGAGAAAGACCGCGAGTTCGACACCGCTCCATTCGGCATCATCGGTCTGGAAAACTCCCTGGCCAGTAGCCTGGGCACACTCTATCACAGCGGGCGCCTCCCGCTCAGCGACGTCATCGCCCTGATGACGCATAAGGGAGCGGAACTCTGCCAACTCGCTGCGGGCACGCTCAGCCCCGGTGCTGTGGCCGACATCTGCATCTTCGACCCGGACGAAGCATGGACGGTCGATGCCGGAAAATTTTTCAGCAAGTCCCGCAACTGCCCCTGGCATGGCAAAACGCTCAAAGGCAAAGTCAAAGCCACCTTCGTCGCCGGCGCACAGGTCTATGACGGCCAAATCATCACCGTCTGAGCAAAATTATGGAGACGCCACCGCTCGATGCGCCGATCATCATCGCATCCTTGATCATACTCGCCGTGCTGCTGACCAGTGCGGTGCTCTGGATTCGCCAGGTGCAGCGTCCACGCGACCTGATCGAGACAAATCAGGGCGTCGATGCCTGGTCGATCGGCTGGGTCAATTTTGGCATCTTCATCTGCGCCATGATCACTGCCGTCTTCGTGGCGCAGCAGCTCGGCCTGGCGTTCATGCTGGGGCCTGAAGCGGGCAGCGTGACCGAACTGACGCCCTGGCTGGCAGTGGGCGCAGTCATTCTGCTGCAAGGGCCGATGCTCGCTGTTTTTTACCTGGCCCGCCGCTTCTACCCTGGCCACTATGCCAGCCGCCTGAGCCGGGTCGATTTGTCTTTTGGCGAGTCCTTCAAGTTGGCTGTCCCGCTGTTTTTCATGCTGTTGCCGGTCATCTGGATCGCGACTCTACTCTGGTCCAATGTGTTATCCGGCTTACAGCAAGCCGGTATCGTGGAGGAATTTGCGCCCCAGGAGTTGGTCACGCTGTTTCAAAGCGGGGGCGATTGGGCCGCAATGTTCCTATTGATGCTGATGGCTGTTATCGTCGCGCCCGTAGTTGAAGAGATCATTTTTCGCGGCTGCATCTACCGCTTCCTAAAGAGCCAAATCAGCCTGTTCAGCGCGCAGCTTGTATCCGGGGTCGTTTTCGCTGTCCTGCACGCCAATGTTCTGTCTTTCGTGCCGCTCGTTATCGTAGGCATTGTCCTGGCGCGCGTTTATGAAAAGTCCGGCAGCCTGGCCGTTGCCATCTGGTTTCACGCTTTTTTTAATGCCTTCAGCCTGTTGATGCTCTACATCTCCAGTTTTTCGGATGCTTTCCCCAAATAAATTCCGCCCTCCGTTTTCCGCTTTCAACTTTCCGCTTTGCTATGTTCACACCACACAATAATATCCGTATCGCTGCCAGCCGCCCGCTCCTGCCACCGGCCATCCTGATCGAAGAACTCCCGCTCAGCGAGCAGGCACTGGAGGTCACACACCGGGGCCGGGCCGAAAGCGCCGCGATCCTTGCCGGCGAGGATGACCGCCTCTGCGTTATCGTCGGCCCCTGCTCGATTCACGATCCGCTGGCCGCGCTGGAATACGCCAGCCGTCTGAAGCCCCTGAGCGACCGATATCAGGAGGACCTGCTCATCATCATGCGGGTCTATTTCGAAAAACCGCGCACCGTCGTCGGCTGGAAGGGCCTGATCAATGACCCGCAACTGAACGGCAGCTTCGAGATCAACACCGGCCTGCGCTGTGGCCGCAAGCTGCTGCTCGACATCTGCGAGCTCGGCCTGCCCACCGGTGCGGAGTTTCTCGATACCATCATTCCGCAGTTCATCGCCGACGCCATCGCCTGGGCTGCCATCGGTGCCCGCACCACCGAAAGTCAGGTGCACCGCGAGCTGGCCTCCGGGCTTTCCATGCCGGTCGGCTTCAAAAACGGCACCGGCGGCAACGTGCAAATGGCGATCGATGCCGTCCGCTCCGCCAGCCAGCCCCACTGGTTCCCCTCCGTGACCAAGCAGGGCGTGACCGCGATCTTTCAGACCACCGGCAATGCAACCGCCCACATCATCCTGCGCGGCGGCAGCCGCACCGGCCCCAACTACGAGGCCAAGGATATCGAGCCCATCCTCGAACAGCTGCACAGCTGCGAACTGCCACCACACCTGATCGTCGATTGCAGCCACGGCAACAGTAATAAAGACTACACCCGCCAGGGCGACGTCGCCCGCAACCTCGCCGCGCAAATTGCCGCCGGCCAACGCGGCATCGCCGGACTCATGCTGGAGAGCCACCTGGTCGCCGGTCGGCAGGATTATGACCCGCACGGCAATAACACCTACGGCCAAAGCATCACCGACGGCTGCATCGATTTCGCAGAGACCGAAGTGATTCTCGAGGAACTGGCCGAGGCCGTTCAGCTACGCCGGAAAAGCTAAGCTGTCGCAACCGTCTTTCGCTTACCGCAAGTTACTGCGCACTTAAAAATGGAGCTCATCTTTCCGAAATAAGGATCAAGCCTTGACAAGTGTTTACAGGCAGCATTTCAATAACGTCCTTCCTTAGGGGTGACCTGGTATTGGTCTGAGATGCTCCCTTGCTTCGGCACAGAGCGGTCCCTTCGAACCTGATCCGGTTTATACCGGCGTAGGGAAAGGAAAGGAGAGCCACTCAGTCATTTATTATTAGTCATCAGTCATCAGTCATTAGTCATCAGTCATTAGTCATCAGTTATTAGTTATTAGTTATTAATAATTAGTGATTGAAATCGGCCCTCCCCTTTTCGCCGCCAGAGGCCGGATCTCAAACCCAGTCATTGAGATCCAAATATGAAATACATCCAAAGCACCCTCGTGCTCTCCACCGCGCTGGCCACCGGCTTGTTCGCACAAAACGATAACGAAGCCGTTTACGAGCTTGAGCCCATCGTCGTCACCGGCGAACTCTGGCAATCGGAACTGCAACAAACCAGCGCCAGCGTCAGCGTGCTCGATGCCGCCACACTTGACAGCAACGGCACCCAACATTTCGAGGACGTGATCGGCGCGATCCCCAACCTGACCTGGACCGGCGGCACCTCACGCCCGCGCTATCTGCAAATCCGCGGCATCGGCGAGAACTCGCAGTTCGAGGGCGAGACGCCGGACAGCAGCGTGCGCTTCCTGCTGGACGACTTCGACCTGACCGGCCTCGGCACGGTGGGTAACCTCTTCGATGTGCAACAGGTCGAAGTGCTGCGCGGCCCGCAGGCCGGTGCCTTTGGGGCCAACGCCGCCGGCGGGGTGGTCAAGCTCGTCAGCAACGCGCCCACGCCCTACTGGACCGGCCAGGCCGAGGCCGGCATCGGCAACGACAAGCTCCGCGAAATGGGCGTCGCCGTGGGCGGCCCGCTGCTGGAAAACGATCCGAATCAGCTCACCTTCCGCTTCTCCATCAACAGCCTGAACCAGGACGGTTTCCGTGAGAACCAATTCCTCAACCGCGACGATACCAACGAACGCGACGAACTGACCAGCCACCTCAAAGTCCGCTGGCAGCCCAACGAAAACTGGAGCTTCGAAGGCGGCCTCCTCTACGCTGAAGCCAACAGCGGCTACGACGAGTTCACGCTGAATAACGCACGCACCGACACCTTCAGCGACGAACCCGGCCGCGACGAGCAGGAGACCCGCGGAGCCAGCTTCAAAACGAAATACCTCGGGCTGGATAAGGTCGAGCTGACCTATACCGGCCAGTTCACCGACAGCGATTCGCTCTACAGTTACGATTCGGACTGGGGTGTGGGGTTTGGCCCCGCTGCCCCTCTGGGCAGTGGCTATTCCGGATTTCTCGATATCGACCGGGAACGCGAGGTCTTCTCGCATGAACTGCGCCTGGATTCAAAAGATACCAGGAGTGCCCTTGGCTGGATCGATCGCTGGACGCTAGGAGTGTATCACCACCAACTCGAAGAGAAATCTCTTATTCAGTATTTGGATCGTGACTTCTTAGATGATGCGGTCGCCGACTCAACCTACGAAACAGAAACAACTGCTGTTTTCGCCCAGGCCACCCACAATTTTTCAGAGCAGACCCGTTTGATTCTTGGACTGCGCTACGAGCATCACCAGGTGGATTTTAGTTCGGTCACTATCGATAATTCTGACCTGGACTTCGACGGCTTTCCTGACCTGCTGCCGGGAGGCATTAGCAAGCAACAGGACAATCTGTGGGGCGGCAAGCTGACGCTGGAGCAGGACTTGGCCGAACAGCACGTGTTGTTTGCCAGTATCACCCGGGGCTACAAATCCGGCGGTGCCAACTCCGGCTCGTTCAGACAGGCCGGTGATCCGGATACATACACGTCGGAAACCCTTTGGAACTATGAACTGGGACTCCGCAGTAACTGGCTGGCAGGCAAAATCGACTCCCAAATAACGCTCTTCCACCTCGACCGCGAGGACGCTCAGCTGCGCGATTCAGCAGGGGCGGGCGGCTTTTTTCGCTATTTCACATCCAATGCCGGAGCTGCCAAACACTACGGCATCGAAACAGAAGCAAAATGGTATTTTGCCCCGGACTGGTCGCTCAGTGGCAGTCTTGGATTGCTGGATGCGGAGTTGGACAATCGATCCCGCGACCTGTCCAACACCCCCAACTACAACTACAGTGCAGGTCTCGACTATCGCCCCGCACATGGCTTCTTTGCAGGCCTCGAAGTCCTCGGTAGTGATGCGTATTTCGAATCCAACAGCCATAACGAAAAGCGCAACAGCTATGCCGTTGTCAATGGTTCGATCGGTTACCGCTTCAATGCATGGACCATCACCCTCTGGACGAAAAATCTCCTTGATGAGAAATACGAGGAACGTGTTTTCTTCTTCGATAATTTCCACCCCGACGACGGGTTCGTCGCAGGCAGTAACCGCCGCTACGAGGCCCCCGCCGCCCCGCGCACCTATGGGGTGACGGCGAACTACCGCTGGTGACCGCGAGGCTTATTGACCGCCAGCATGCTCTCTCAGCGGGCATGCCGAAAAATCAGCTTATCGTGGTTGAAGGGTGAGCCAGTACCGGTGCGTCAACCAGGCCACAGCCGCAAGGTGCGCTGCGGGACGCGGTTGCGCTACCTGGTTAGCAGTCCTCTGCCATCATGCAGCCCTATAAATGAGTTGATTAGTCCGGAATACAAGCTATCATAAAATACATTAAAACTCTTCATTACCTCACATTCACCCTGCTATTCGTCTTACTTGCCACTGCTCAAGCGGCCAAACCGGCTGGCGCAGGCCAAGGCAAATCCGGCAAGGAAATAGGCGCAGCTCAACGCGAAATGGGCGCAGCCCATAAAGAAAAAGGCATGCAGCAGGCTGAAAAAGCCAAGTCCGGAGCCAGCGAAAAAGCCAAAGCCGCCGAGAAAAAAGCAAAGCAACCGGAGGAAGCCGCCGAGAAAAGCGACCAAGCCCGCGAGCGGGCCGCTGAGGCCAAGCAAAAAGCGGCCCAGGCTCAGGAAAAGACAAAGACCCAAGCCAAGGAAAAGTCCAATGCCAGCGACAAAACCGATGCTGTCCGCAAAGAAGCAGGCAAGGGTTCGGAAACCGGCCAGGCCAAGCGCGCAGAGAATAGCCGTAAGTGGTGGAAGTTCTGGGGCGAATAATACCTTCTTCCAAAAAGTTCGATCCTTATAAAATGAGGAAGTTTGTGAGCCCGGCTCCGTCCGGGCCGTGATCGTGCAATCGGTATCGCTTTTGCCGACACGGTCCGGACGGAGCCGGACCCTCCCGTTAAACGGATCACACCTTTTTCGAACCGGTATAAGCCGCAAGTGGTGCTTCAATTACAAGCATTCTGCGTTTAGTTAGAAGCGCAGAATGCTCTAGAAAACCCATTCCGCCCGTAAGATCACGGAGCCAAAGCGTGAGCGGTTGCGCTGATGCTCGAACTCCTGACTGCGCAGAGTGTGCGAAAGACTCAGCTCCAGTGGTTCCCGGCGCACGGCCACACCGAAGCTGATCTCACCCACCCAAGGCTCGGAATCGACCGAGAATTGCCAGTTCCAGAAAACCGGACCGTCCAGGGTAATGTCGTGCAGCACAGCGTAACCGCGTACCCCGGCAAAGCCATAAAGTGAGAGGCGCTGGGTGCCTCCCACGCCGTCGGCAAAGAGCGTATCCGTAAAGCTCCCCAATTGCACCCTGGGCGTGTTGTGCGTGGCGGGCAAATTGTAGCCGCTGCGGATCAGCACACCCAGGTAGGCGTCGGTCCGGTAGTTCCCCACGGCGGCTCCCCATTCGTAAAAACCATCAACTTCGATCCACCGGTCTGGAGCATGATCGAGAAAAACCAGTCGCTGTTTGTGATCGTAGTGCTGGTTCACCGTGAGTTTAGCAGGTGCCTGCGAGTCCCATCCCTGAAAGATCGGGCTATCCGAGACCTTCTCATGGACCCAATCCTGGGTGTCCTGAGCATAGCTGTTGCGCCCGGTCGTTCCCAGCGTAAGCGTCGCGGTGCTAGCGGAGTCGCCCGCATTGGCCTGCAGGGAAAACTCCAGCCCCAGCCAACCGGCATAAGGACGCTCGCCGGGCGGTGGCGTCAGCGCTGCCGGTGTGTCCGGCGTGAACATGAGCTGCGTGAGCCCAATCCCGTATTGGATCCGCTCAATTTGTGGCTCCGGAAATTGCCAGCGCCCGAATATGCCGTTCCCCTCCGCGCCGGTTAGTGTTTTCAAAAAATCCTGCAGCCGGTTGAAGTTGTCTCCCTCCGGCGACAGCTCGCGGGCATAGGCAATCCGCGCGCCGTTGGTGTAGCCGTCGTCCCGCCCGACCAGCAGATCGTTGTCCCATTGCAGGATGAGCTGCGGAAGATCAAGGCGCTCCACGGCCTGCACTGAGCTGCTTAGCAGGCTGATCATTAAGACCTGTCCCAGCCGGATTAGGTGCGTATTTGATAACATGGCAAATTACTGAACTGAACTTCGCAATCGGGACAGGCGAGAATGAGGGGCACCCGATACAATCAGCTTGTCGTTATTTAGCGGGTAGCCGGAGGGCTGCCATCTTCTATAAATGCATCTTCGCAGCAAGCAAGTTCCGACGACGCCTGGTGCCCGGAGCCGGACTCGAACCGGCACGCCATTGCTGGCAAGGGATTTTAAGTCCCCAGTGTCTACCATTCCACCACCCGGGCAGGCTTCGGAAAGTCTGAGATCGAAGCGGTTGCCACATGCGCTGGCAAGTCTGGAACTGATAAAAGCATTCGGCGGACAGGGCTTTTTTTGAAAACAGGCCGGAGGCGCTGTTCTCGTAGCAAAGGCGTCCCGCCTGTGTCCCGGAAACTGCCGGCATACCAACAAAAAAGCCCGTCACGTTGACGGGCCTTTTGAAAATAAACGGATGCGCAGCTTAGTTCTTAATCTCGCGGTGCAGAGTGTGGCGGCGAAGATGCTTGTTATACTTCTTCTTCTCGACGCGCTCGGGCTGCTTCTTCTTGTCGCGCGAAGTCATGTAGCGGGAAACGGGCTTCCCCTCGGCGCGGGCTTCGGTGCATTCAATTGTGATGTGTTCTCTGGGCATAGCAGGACCTAAGTTAAATTTGGAAAAGAGGCGGAAAGTAGGCAGTCGGCGCGGTGGTGCAAGCCTTTATTTCGACGAATATCAAGCCTCCTGCAGCAGTTTCTCAA